>Ga0209099_1004349_pt1 | contig 10817 bp, 6 predicted proteins | sample AD_JPNHW2_MetaG_FD_184430 | JGI IMG/M metagenome (GOLD analysis project Ga0209099, IMG submission 184430) | Active sludge microbial communities of municipal wastewater-treating anaerobic digesters from Japan - AD_JPNHW2_MetaG (SPAdes) (version 2) | ecosystem: Engineered > Bioreactor > Anaerobic >...
GGTTGGTTACCCTTAGGAGGATATTGTTCCATCAACGGAATGGTTGATGAAACAACTAAAGCAGGGGATCTTCCGGAAGAGCCCCAACCATATGAATTTCGTTCAAAAAAATCATGGCAGAGATTTTTTATTATAATTGGTGGAGTTCTAGTAAATTTCATTTCTGCATTAATTATCTATTCTGCCGTTCTTTTTGTCTGGGGAGAAGAAATTGTCAAACTGAAAGATGCTCAGGATGGGCTACAATTCACACAGTCAGCAAAACAAATCGGATTTAGAGACAGAGATAAGATTGTCTCGATTGATGGCAGAGTTCCTGAAACAATTTCTGAATTTGCAAATTCTTTGCTTATTGATGAGCCAAAATCTGTCCTAATAAACCGTGAGGGAAAGAATGTAGAAATTCAGATCCCGGAAAATTTTGGGCAGTTGGTATTAGCTGAAGGGAGTGGAACATTCTGCGACTATTACTATCCTTTTGTCATTGACAGTGTTGCAGATAATTCTCCTGCTGCTATAGCAGGTCTTGCTAAAGGAGACAGCCTTGTTGCGATTAACAACATTCCAATGAGTTCATTTTTTGAATTCAAATCAGTTTTAACTGATAATAAGGAAAAAGAGATTATTTTAGCTTATAGCAGGAATGACAGCTTGTATCAAGACACGTTGCTTCTTGGCAAAGATGGAAAATTGGGAGTTTATCCCTATGGACCGCAGAATTTAAAGGCAGAAAAAATTGAATATGGTTTCTTTGAATCATTTCCCGAAGGAATTTCCAAGGGCTTTAGTACGTTGGGGATGTATGTTAAGCAATTTAAACTGGTTTTCACTAAAGAAGGGGCTCAGCAACTTGGAGGTTTTGGAACTATTGGCAGCATTTTTCCTAAAATTTGGGATTGGCACCGCTTTTGGGCAATGACAGGATTTCTTGCTATTATTCTTGCTTTTATGAATATATTACCAATTCCTGCTTTAGATGGAGGATACATTCTTTTCATTCTAATTGAAATGATTTCCGGGAAAAAGCCAAGTGATAAATTTATCGGCTATGCAAATGCAATCGGATTTACTTTGCTTATTGCACTGCTAATATATGCGAATGGAATGGATATTATTAGAGCCTTTTTTAAGTAAGGCTCATTTATTTTATCTACCTTATTATTTTTTTATTCTCGAGCGACTTCTTATATAGAAGGGATACCTTTTTTTCAATGTAATCAGCTTTTTTCTGATGAATGAGCATTTCACGGGCAGCTTGTATTTCCTCTTCAGTTTGTATGGTTGCCCTTCGTGTTTTATAATCCAAAAAAACAATAATGTAAGTAAATTTATTATCAGATCTTTCAAGATAATTATTTTCTGATATAAAAGAATCTTTATTTAGAACATCTATTGGCAATTCCTGCTTCAAGTCATCCAAATAGAGCCAGGTATCATCATCAATAAAATATTCAATCGAATCGCCACAAAGCTGTTCAATTTTGGCTTTCTGAGTATTCCTTTTAAGATTATCAAACATTATTTCCTTAATTGGGTTTAATAATCTGGAATTTTTGGAAAGTTTGACATAATTTAACTTAACAATCTCTCTCTCAATAGCATCGTTGGGTTCATACCTGTTAATAAAAGACTGTAGTTCCTTTTCTGTCACAGAAAACCGAGTACTATCAGAAGTAATATGTTGATAATAAGCATTAATCAGCAAACTTTCTTTAAATTTTGCAAGGTCATTATCAAAATTTTTTTCTTTTGCTGAAAGAACTTTCTCAGCTTCATGCAAAATAACATGCCTGGAAATCCAATCATCAATAATATTGGAAGCCATTTGGGCACTATCTTCTTCATTTAAACCATCAGGAAGCAATCCACAAATTTCTGAAAAGTATAAATTGTTATTATAGACTTCTGCCACTACATAATCGTCTGACTTTTTGCAGGAGACAAAAAGAGTTACAAGAAGAATACAAATAATAATCGAATTATTTTTCAAATTACTTTTTTAATATTGAATTAAAAACATCTTCCTTGATAATTACAGGATATTTTGTTTTAAGTTCCTGTATCCACTGCTGATCAAGAAAATCTTGATATTGAGTAATAACAATAGCCCTAATTTCACTCATTGGTTTATAGACAATAGTTTCAGCATTAGGATCAACAGGATAATCAAGCTTAATCTTTTCATAAAAAGAAGTAAGGCCGACACTATCTTTCATTGCTTTACTCCAAACCATTTGAGAATTAATTTCATACAAAATCATACCATCATGATATTCTGTAATCAATTCTTTAAATTCCGGGTATTTAACAATAAGATGATCATTTTCATACGCAATAATTTTTTCTTGTACAAAAGCAGGATATTTACTTTCAACAAACTGCATAACACTCTCTTTTAAGTTTACACCCTGAAAACGGGAGATGTAATTTGCAAAATCTTTAACAGGCACTTGTTGGTCTGCAAAAGTGAAAATTGGTTTTAATTTTTCAATTCCGGGAAGTTCAAGAATATCACGGGAAGTTGAATTAAAATAAGTTTCAGGAAGATTATTTTTAAAGAATTTGAAAGCAGCTTTTTTGCCTTTATCCTGATATTTATATTCTATTTTAAGTTTTTCGACGAGAGATTCCCGACTCAGATGAGAACGGCTATCTCGTGAAATTTTATTTTTAATAAAATATCTGGCTTCATCATCAACAGTAACAGGCGTAATTTCATTCAACTTGACAATATGCCAGCCAAGGGTGGAAGAAATAGGCTCAGAAAATTGACCCGGTTTAATTGAAATACAGGCTTTTACAAAGTCGGGGCTCTTCCTATTTGGAGCAAAAGGTTCTATAGCACCGTCTTTCTCTTTGGAGGCTTTATCTTCAGAAAACAACTTCACCAAAGTAACAAAATCCTCTCCTTTTTGTAATCGTGCAGATATTTCTGTCATTTTTTTACTAGTATAATCACTCATTTTATTCATCTTAGCCATAGAATCAGGAATAAAGATCTGCGAAACACTAATTTTCTCAATTGCCGGAATCTTATCTTTTACAAAAATCAGATGATATCCAAAATTAGTCCTAACAGGCATTGAAATCTGCCCAACTTCGGTATTATAGGCCCCTGTTTCAAAAGGATAAATCAAGTTAAAAACAGTAAAATAGCCCAATTCTCCTTTATTGCCAAGTTGTTGTTTATGTGTTACAGGATTAATAGTATCACGTGCAGAAGGATCATCGGAAAAGGCCACTGCTGCATCAGAAAAAGACATCCCCTGCAAAATTTTATTTCTGATATTGATTGCCTTATTATAAGCCATCAAAGTATCTTTTGGAGAAGCAGAAGCAGGACAATTGATCAGAATATGAGAAGCCCTAACATTGTATTTCATTCTTTCATAAGCTTCATCAATTAATTTTTCGCTAATATCTTTATCAATCAAATATTGTTGAGCAGACTGATTTTTGTAGGATTCGAGTTCTCTAATAAATGCCATTGAGGTATCTAACTTCATCTCCTTTCCTTCTTTTACTTTAAGTTTAAAATTGATAAATAAATCTAGATATTCTTTTATTTCAACAGAAGTAGCTTTTTTTAAATCATTATTTTTCTGAAAAGAATACAGAAATTCACTTTTCAATACAGTATCCTTATCAATAATAAGAAGAACCGGATCAGCACTATTCTGTGCAAACAAAAACAGAGAATTAAATAATGTTACAAGTAAAATGAAAGTAATTTTTTTCATAATTAGATATTCTATTTTAATAAGCTGCAAAAATATAAAAAAATGGCGAATTTAATACACAAATCTTTCAATACTTATTTTGTTTCAGATAGTCCTTTTCATAATTTTTAAAAAGAATAAAGTTTTTTTACTATTTTTGCCATTTGCCAAATAAAGTCAGAATTTATGGATATCATTACGCTGGGAGACAAGAAATTTATCAAGTATATTTCTGAAAAAGAAATTGATGAAGCCATTAACAAAGTTGCATCACAAATAAATAATGACTACCAAGATGACACCCCAATCCTGATTGTAACCCTCAACGGAGCCATTGTTTTTGCTGTTGACTTGCTGAAGAAATTAACCATTCCGGTCAAAATAACCTGTATTAAACTTTCTTCTTATGAAGGAATGCAATCTACTGCTAACGTAAAGAGCCTGATTGGTCTTTCGGAAGATCTTACTAATAAAAGAGTTATCATATTGGAAGATATTGTTGACACCGGCAACACCTATCAACATATTGTTAATATGTTGAAAATGGAAAAGGTAAAAGATATCAGAATTGCAACTATGACTTACAAATCTGAAGCATATACCAAGTCATTGCCAATTCATTACATTGGAATTACAATTCCAAATAAATTTGTAGTTGGCAGAGGATTGGATTATGAAGGCTTAGGGAGAAATTACTGTGATATTTATCAGGTTATTGACGAATAGGAATTCAAGAAGAAAGGAGATAAAATGAATATAGTTTTATTGGGCGCTCCAGGCTGCGGAAAAGGTACGCATGCAAAAAAAATTCATGAAAAATACGGATTGACCCCTCTTTCAACAGGGGAATTGTTTCGTAAGGAAATTGCGAATAACACTCCCATTGGATTTCACGCAAAAGAGATTCTTGACAGAGGCGAGTTGTGTCCCGACAAACTGACTCTTGACATGCTGACAGAATATATTTATTCTCTTGAAAACAAAACCGGATTCATTCTAGATGGGGTCCCCCGCACTATTGATCAGGCTAAAATGCTTGACGGTATAAACTACGATTCACCCCTAAAGTTAACAGTTGTCATTAACCTTTTAGTTGATGAAGAAGTGATTATTGCCAGATTATTAAAAAGAGCCAAACTTGAAGGCAGAAGCGATGATAATTTTGATATTATTAAGAATCGAATAAAGACCTATCAGGCTTATACTGAACCCTTGATACATTATTACGAAAAACAGCAGAAACTATTTCAGGTAAATGGTTCCGAAGAGATTGAAATTGTCTTTTCAAATATTTGCAATATAATAGATCAATTTACCGAATAGTACTTTTTCATTATATTTTCTACTCTGTAATTTTCCTTTTTATTAAAAGTGGACTGTTGAAAAAATAGCTACATTCAAGTATTTAACCCATATCATTTTTATATTTTTGTTCGTTAAATTAAGATAATTACCGTAAAACCCAATCATATATGAAACACATAACATTCAATTGTTTGATTTCTCTTTTCATTATTTCTCTTTCATCCTCTTTAGTTGCACAAAAGCCTGTTTTTTATGACTCTCCAAAGTATGAATTCAATCAGGCGATGGAACTTTTTCAAAAAGAGAAATATGGCTCAGCTCAACAATATTTCAAATATGTTTATGAAAACACTTCAGACAAACAACAGGATATTAAATCCAATTCATATTTCTACATGGGTGTCTGTGCGGCCAATCTTTATAACAATGATGCCATTTTTCTGTTAAAGGATTTTGTCCGCCAATATCCGGTTCATGCTTTTGTTCCGGAAGCCAATTATTTTTTGGGAAAATTCTTTTTTTACAAAAAACAATACAAAAAAGCAATTGAACATTATGAATTGATTGATGAAAGACAAATTAAAAAAGAAGATCTGGCTGAGTACAAATTTAAAAAAGGGTATTCATATTTCTGCACAGATGAATTGGATAAAGCAAAAGCACTGTTGAACGAAGCAAGAAACAACGAAGGACCTTACCGTTTAAGAGCTGTTTATTATCTTGCTCACATTGCCTATGAAGAAAAGCAGTATCAAGCTGCCCTTGAAGATTTTGAATTGCTAAAAAATGAAATCGAATATCGTGATATTGTACCGATTTATATTTCTCAAATTTACTTTCTTCAAGGAAGATATGCTGAATTGATAAAAACAGCCACGCCCCTTCTGAATAACCAATCAGCCAAAAATCAGCCTGAAATGAATAGAATTATTGGGCTTTCGCATTATAATTTAGGTAAATATGAAGCGGCACTACCCTACTTCGAGAACTATGTTTCATCCACAAAAGAAGAAATTGCCAAAAACGATCTTTTTGCCATCGGCTATTCTCTTTATGAGACTCAAAATTATCAAAAATCAATCGAGTATCTTTCAAAAACCACTAAAGATAAGGATACTCTTGCTCAAAACAGCTTTTATATAATTGGGGATTGTTACCTTCACCTCAATCAACTGGCATTGGCATCTCAGAGTTTTCTAGAAGCTTCCAAACTTGACTATAACTCTGAAATCAAAGAAGATGCATTATACAATTATGCTAAACTACAATTTGCCACCTCATCAAGCCCATTCAATAGTGCAATCAAAGCATTGGAAAATTATATCAATGAATATCCAAATTCATCCAGGAGTGAAGAAGCCAACTCATATCTATCATCCATATACTTGTCAACAAAAAATTATCAGGGAGCCATTAAATCATTAGAAAATATCAGAAGCAAAAGTCCCGAATTATTGTACGCATACCAACGCTGCACTCATTTTAGAGCAATGGAACTCATCAATAATAACGAATACAGGGAAGCTATTTCTTTATTGAATAAATCCTTAACTTACCCAATGAACAAAGATTTGCGACTCTCTTCGCAATATTGGAAAGCAGAGTCCAATTACCGTGCAGGAAATTATAAGGAAGCTTATTATGATTTCCAATCTTATCATAAAAATGAAAATTCTTCCCATGATGAAAACTATGCTATTTCTTTATACTCTTATGGCTATAGTGCAATAAAAACAGGTCAGTACATGGAAGCTATTAATGCTTTCCAAAACTTCCTTAAAAAGAAGGCATCAGTTGACAATCCCGAAATTGAAGCTGATGCAACAGCCAGACTTGGAGACAGCTATTTCATGCAAAAGGAATTAAAATCTGCCATTTTCTATTATGAAAAATGCGAGAAGATGGGGCTTAATAACGTTGATTATGCGCTCTATCAACAATCAAAATGCTACGGATATATGAAGAATCAGGATAAAAAAATTGAAAAGCTAGAGAAACTCATTCAATACTATCCGCGTTCTACCTACATTGACGATTCAGAGTACGAATTGGCTACAACTTATCACTCTCAAAACAACTATTCCATGGCAATTTCAGCCTATAAGAACTTTATTTCCAAGTATCCCAAAAGCCAACTTATCCGCCAAGCATACAACAAACTGGCACAGGCATATATCAACACTCAGGAAGAGGAATTGGCCATCGCGACTTTCAAATATGTCTTTGAAACCTATCCAGGCTCCCAGGAAGCAAAAGATGCCATGGCCAATCTGGAAACCATATATACCGAAGAAGGTAACACAGGCGAGTTTTTTGATTATATTAAAAACAAGAACATGAATATCTCATCCTCAAAACAAGATTCAATTTCTTACAAAGCAGCTGAAACGAAATATAATCGTGGAGATTGTGAAGCTGCTGTAAAGAGTTTTGAGAATTATTTACAACAATTTCCTAACGGACTATTTGCTTCAAAAGCTTACTTCAGCAAAGCTGAATGTGAATACGGAATGAATAATTTTGACAAAGCTTTGACTGATTACGAAAAGCTTATCAACAATTACCAGACAGAATACAATGAAACTGCCCTTCGAAAAGCTGCAACAATTCTTTATAATGAAAAAGAATATCAAAAGGCAATGACCTATTTTACTAAACTGATTGAAATTGCCTCTACCCAAAATCACATCGACTATGGTAATAATGGTCTGATGAGATGTGCCTTTGAACTAAAGAACTACCGAGATGCACTGAATGCCGCAACGAATATTATTAATTCAGAATTAAAAGATCAGGATTTAATTAGTGAAGCTGAACTTATTGCCGGAAAATCCGCGATGGAACTAGGAGAATACTCCACTGCAAAAAAACATCTGAATGAACTTGCTTTTGCCTCTATCAACGATATTTCTGCTGAAGCAGCCTACCTTATATGTCTGATAGAATTCAAAGAAGGAAATCTTGAAACATGTGAGAAAAAGATCACCGATATGCTTGCAGGAAGCTACAGTTCCGAATACTGGCTTGCCTCTACTTTCATTCTTTATGGCGATCTTTATGCAGCCCAGGGAAACTATTTTCAGGCTCGTTACACCTACCAAAGTATTGTTGACAATTACACAGGTGAAGATCTGGTACAAATTGCCAAAGAAAAGATAGTAATTGTCAATGAACTGGAAAATAGCGTCAATAAAAGTAACGACAATCAAGAAGAGTCAGAAGAATAAAATTATTATCTAACCTTGAAAATAATCACCTCGATAAAAATACAAAAATGAAAAAATATATTATTCTTATATTCAGTTTAGTTTTGACATTTAACGCTGTTGAAGGACAGATCATTGATACTGCCAGACTTCGTTTGGATTTTAAACCTCAAATACTTAATTTTCAGAAAATAAATCAAAAAGCCATTATCAATGATACGGTTTCTCCTAAAGTTGATTTCGACTACTATATAACAGCACAAAGGGAGGATGTTACTTTTGAACCGGCAACCATAAAAGCTGAAAAGATGCCTGCCGATGTAATGAAACGCCTCTACCGTGATTTTCTTAAAGTTGGTTTTGGATATCCTCTGACCCCACTGGCTGAACTATCTATTCATAATCCCGACAATAGAAAATATTCATACGGCCTCAACTTCCATCATTTTTCATCATGGGCTCCTCAAATAGGAAATAATATGCAAAAATATGCTTACGCTCCTACCAGTGATACAAAAACATTACTTTTCTTCAATCGTTTTTTCAAAAACCAAACTTTATATTCATCCGTAGGCTATAATCACGAATTGGCAAAATTGTACGGATTGAATAGTGCCAATCTGACACCTCAACAAGTGGAATATTACACAGGGCCAATATATAGTGACACTCTCGATAACTCTTTTCACCACTTGAAAGCTGAATTGGGTCTCCGCTCAAACTTTATTTTGGAAGACAAAAAGCTGAAACAAGATGCAAGAGTAAATTATGACTTCCTATACACCCATGCAAAAGACATGGAAAATCATATCGGGTTGAATGCATTCTTTGCCTATGATGCACGTTTTATAAAAATATCAGGAAGTCAGAATTATCGGATTGATCTTGATGTTGACTATTACAATAATAGCTGGGCTGACACTTTGCTTGGCATGAAAAGAATTGACAACAGTATGAAAATTGAGGTAAAACCAACTGTTCAATTCACCATTAAAGAATATCACCTTTTATTCGGATTGGGAATTCCTATTATAAACAATTATGGAGAGACCAAAGTTCCGGTATATCCTATTGGCGAAATACAATTGGGTATTATCCCGGGTATTCTGACTATCTATGCAGGAGTTGACGGAGGAGTTCAATATAATTCTCTTAAAGATATGTTATATGAAAACCCTTATCTCAAGCCACATCTTGATACTCTTAAATTCACTAAAAACAGAATCAGTATTAACGGAGGAATTAAGGGCAATCTAGTCAAAAAACTGAATTATCACATATCAGCAAGATATTCTTACGAAAATGATATGCATTTCTTCATGTTGGACACTGCCTCATTACTAAAAAATCAATTCGATGTACGTTACGCCGACGGCAATAAACTCAATGTATGTTTTAATTTGAATTGGGAAGTTCTTGATCATCTCTACTTGAATATGGATGCCAATTACTGGGGGTATTATTTCCTAAAAGGTGTTGATTATGCCTGGTATAAACCCACTTTTCAAGTTGCTTTCAGTGGAAAATACACGATAAAAAGCAAATACATCATTGGACTCAATTTTGATATTGAGTTTGATCGTTGGGCGCTTATTCCAAACTCTGTTTCAGGTATTTACGAAGCAAAAAAGATGAGTCCTATTTTAGACTTTGGAGTAGGATTTGAATATATCATTACTCCGCAATTCTCTGCATTTGCCAACATCAACAATATTGCTTGCCAAAACTATGCTAAATATTATGATTTCAAGAACTTCGGTATCAACATACTGGCCGGTATCACCTACTCCTTCGGTGATGAAAGTCTAAAAGTCAAAAAAACTAAAAAATAATAAGAGAAGAATATTGAAGGATTGTTTGAAAAAATAAAAAAAAAACGTATTTTTGCCGCCTCAATAATTCCGCAAGGAAGCAGGTCCCTTAGCTCAGCTGGTCAGAGCATCTGACTCATAATCAGAGGGTCCTTGGTTCAAGCCCAAGAGGGACCACGCTACGAAAGCAGACATTCACAAAAAATTTGAATGTCTGTTTTTTTTTCGGACCTTGTTACGACCTCGAACTGATTTTTAGCGGTATTTTCTTTGAATTTTCAGGTTTCGGAGAACCTACAAAGTATCTCCTTTACAACCAAAAACTGCTATTGCTTTTATGCGATGATTGAATAAACATTTCTTCTCACGATACAATGATAGCAAAATTGAATCTATGGTCTCAACCCTTTAAATTTCTATAATGTTGTTGCAGATATTTCCTACAACTCTATTGCATGCTGAACTAACATCAAAATCAGTATAATAATCTTGTCTTATTGTGTCGTATACATAAATCAACGTGTCACGAGGGATCAACGTATCTAAAAATGATATTTGATATTGATAATATCCAGGAAAGACTACCCTACCTAATATTTTCTGGTATAACAACGACCATTAGTATCATCAGGATGGAGAATCAACCAAAACACAAGTCATACAATCTGTATTATATATTTACACAATTGTATTGATACTATCAAAAATGTGTTTTAGGTAAAAGTTGTCATAATTCACCTAAAACACATCTTATACTCATTGCTTTTTAACGTTTT
>Ga0209099_1004363_pt1 | contig 10794 bp, 11 predicted proteins | sample AD_JPNHW2_MetaG_FD_184430 | JGI IMG/M metagenome (GOLD analysis project Ga0209099, IMG submission 184430) | Active sludge microbial communities of municipal wastewater-treating anaerobic digesters from Japan - AD_JPNHW2_MetaG (SPAdes) (version 2) | ecosystem: Engineered > Bioreactor > Anaerobic...
AGTACCGCCCATAGGTTGATGAATCATTACTCTGGAGTGTTGCAATGCGAATCTTTTGCCTGCTGTACCTGCACATAATAAAACGGCTGCCATAGAGGCTGCCATCCCTGTACAAATAGTTGAAATTTCAGGTTTTAAGTATTGCATTGTGTCATAAATGCCCAATCCTGCATACACACTACCTCCTGGAGAATTCAAATAAATTTGAATATCTCTTTCAGAATCTTGAGATTCCAAAAACAATAACTGAGCTTGAATGATATTCGCAACATCGTCATAAATCGGTACACCTAAGAAGATAATACGGTCTTTCATCAATCTGGAGAACACATCCAATTGTGTAATATTCATCGGACGCTCTTCAATGATGTAAGGAGTAATATATCCTTCAGCCACAGATTCATATCTGTGTAATTTCATGCTGCTTATGCCTCTATGTTTGATGGCATAATTTCTGAATTCATTACTATTCATTTTCTTTCTTTTTGGTTGTTTTCTTGGCTTTTGGTTTTTCAGCTTCGTCAGTGTTTTCTTCTGCTTTAGCTACTTTTTTGGTTTTCTTTGGTTGTTCTTGAACAGGAGCTTTTTGACCGGAAATATATTCAATAAATCCTTGGATATCTCCTGAATGACGTTCTACATTCATTTTTTCTTCTAAAATGCGCATTAGTTTTTCATCAAACAACTGATCATACAACGCTTTTACTTGTTTTTGATCTTTTAGTTGTTCTTTTACTAATTCACCTAAACGGTCAGCAACATCCTCTTGGTTGAAGTTTTTGAAATAGTTTTGATAGTAGAAATTGCGAATATATGCTTCAACATCTTCCATAGAAACTTGAATATTCTCAGTTTCTGATAATTTATTCTCGATCAACTGCCATTTAAAAGAGTTTAGATATTTAGGAAATTCCTCTTCTAATTTTTCATCAGTAATAGGTTCAGTGCTATTTTTTAACACATATTTTTTAATAAAAGCTTCAGGTAATTCGATATGCGTATTTTCAACGATGTTTGTGATGGCATCATTCATGAATTTACGATCTGTTTCTTGTTTCCATTGAGCAGTGATTTGAATAGAGGCATAAGCTTCTAATTGCTCCATAGTTGTGATTGAACCATCAGGGAATGCTTTAGCGTAGAATTCATCATTGATTTCAGCCATACCCACTCTACCGATTGAAGAGATCTCAACGTTATAAGTGTAAGTATCTTCAGCATTATACTCATCATCTTTCAATCTTAAAGCTTTTTTTAGCGTCATTTCATTATCGAATGCATCTTTAAAAGAAACGTTTTCAATCTTTTCGTTTATGTTTTTATCAATGAAGATCGATTTTCCGATTTCAGAAAGGTCGTTTACAAAGAAGTTTAAAGTTTTATCATCAGCTTTTACAGTAACATAATCATCTTCCCCGATAGTTTCAGGATTTGAATATTCACCGTGTCTTCTGCGGATTTGAGAAACATATTCTTCGATTTGTTTAGCATCAGCTAACACTTGGTAAGTAGAGATAGCAGGAAGAGTAGTAAGGTCAACTTCAAATTTAGGTTGGATAGCAAATTCGAATGTAAAAGTAAAGTTATCAGCATTTTCGAAATCGATTGTAGATTTTTCGTCTATAATCATAGGTTCGAACATGGTGTCAATTTTATTGGTTTCGAAATAGCTATACAATTGATTGCTCGCCAATTTATTCACTTCATCAGAGATCAAATGTCTTTCATATAATCTTTTAATCATAGGCATTGGGGCATTTCCAACGCGGAAGCCAGGAACCTGAGCCGTTCTTCTTTGTTTTTTAAGACCAGCTTCAACCTCATTTGCATAATCTTCTTTTGCGATTTCAATCACTAACTCTTGAACAAGAGCATCACTCATTTCGTGTTTAACGTTCATTATACTATATTTTTATGTTTTTATAATTTTAATTATTTTGAGGTTGCAAAAGTACGAAATAAAAATGAAACCTTGAACCTTTAATTGTTGAATACGAGCAAATATCATACCAACGAAAATTATCCGTAAAAAAAACGACCAATTTTAACTCTATTCTTTATTATATTAATGCCATGAACTATTCAAAGTTGGCATGATGGTCTTTTTCGAACTTTTAAAACTACTTCTTTTGCAGAAAAACCGTTCCGATTTAACTTTTCATTTGAATAATTTAAGATTTCTACTTCAAAACCCACCGATTTTAACCTAGATGACAACCCTTGAATCGAATAGATTCTGCAATGATCATTTTGGCCGAAATGGATCTCTCTTTGTTTTGGGTCTTTTATTGTAAAGTCTTCATAGATTTCTCCATCTTGAAATGGGGTTTGAATGTATGCAATCCCATTTGGATTTAATATTCTATATAATTCTGACATAGCTTTAACATCATCTTCAACATGTTCTAAAATATGATAACAGATAATCAGATCATAAAAATCTGAATGAATAGGAATATCAGTAATATTATAGGACACATCAGAGATAAAATCACCGGATAAGTCTGATGCAGTATAAAAATATTTTTCTTTTTTCATTATTCTGAAAAAAGCTCTGGAAGGAGAAAATTCTAAAATTTTTAAATTCGGATTACTAAAATCTGAATCAATGATAGCTTTAAGTCTTCTGGTTCTTGACAAGCTTCCACAACGGGGACAAATCAAATCTTCATTATGTGGAATAAACTTTTTCAATTTTTTTCCACAAACATTGCAATAATAATTTGATCCTTTATAAAACAAATATAAAAAATATCTTAAAAAGGGTTCAACTTTATACAATTCATTTGACGGGAGTAAATATTTAATTCCTTTTTTAACTTTATAATATATTTGCGTCATTTTTTAATTAGTTAGGAATACTTTAATCTTAAGAACAAAAATACAAATAAAAAATGAAACCCTACTAACAAATTTTAAACAAATTGAGGCAAATATCAATTGGGTTTTGGGTTTTGGGTTTTATGTTTTGGGTTTCAGTTATCAGTTTTCAGTTATCAGTTTTTACTTCTTATTTTTTACTTCTTACTTTTTCGTATGCATCATCAGCTTTTCGCCAAAATTGATGTCATTAATGTAAAAGAAATAAACACAGTGTAACTCAGTGTAAAAAAAGAGTTACACTGTGGTTTAAATTTTAAAAATTAGACTAAATGAACGCTGTGAAACATTGTGGTCTTATCAAAAATAATTGGTTTATTTTAAGCGAATTACAAGTCCGTGGTCTGTATTCTTTTGACACTTTATCATGATAAATTTTAAAGGTGGTTGGTTCTCCATAAATTTAATGGGTTCATCAATCTCTTGAAAATCAACTAATCCATAATCTTTAAACTCTTTAGTAGCCGATTCTTTATCATAGAAGAAAACATGTAACCCTTTTTCTAATTTAAATCTATCCTTACTTACTTGTTTTCCTGTACCATACATACTTGCATTTTTAGATAAGGTAATAAAAAGCATGTATCCATTTTCTTGCAACTGTTTATAACAATTATCAATCAATTGTTTACGTTCCTTTTTATTGAGTAAATGGATCAACGCATAACAAAAAACACCATCATATTGTTTATTATCATAAGGCATATCGTTCACAGATCCCTGATAAATTGGAAAGTCTAATTTTAATTCATTTTTGGCCAAATGTATGGCATATTCAGAGATCTCAATTCCGGTAACGTCTATTCCATTTTGTAGAAAAATGTTTGCATTTCTTCCATAACCAACTCCCGGAATCAAAATATCATGAATTTGATGTTCTAGAAAGAAATCTTTTGCCATAATTGCTGAATCTGAGGGGTCCAATCCCCACATTGTTTTTACCTCTTTAAATTTATAATTCCAAAAATCTAACATTTCATTCTGACAGTTTTAAATTCACAAAAATTTGATGTATTTCAATTTTCAAATGTATCTATTTTTTTGCAAAAATAAAAAAAATAGCAAATGAATATATTTTCGATTTTTATTAGCGCATTCGCGGCTTTTTAGATGAATAAATCTTATGGAGATTATCGGTTTTTGGAGCACAAAGTTAAATGAAGTTAAAATAAAGTTTCACAATGTAGTTCTTCTTTAACTTTGTGAAAACATGGTGAAACTTTGTGAACCAAAATAGCACACCTGATGTAATAAGCCGCGAATGCGCTAATAATAAACGAATAATTTTTCCACGTCTAATTAGCTTATTTGCTTATTATCACATTAGCTTATTACTAATCTGTACTTATCTGTCCAATCTGTGTCATCAGCGTTCTATAAAAAAAAATCACCCTATCATTGATAGAGTGATTTCATTTTTGCAAAACTATAGATATTAACTATAGAATATGATAAGGTTTTAAAATTTCTTTACCGATCTCAACAGCTTTTTCATTGTCTGGAATTAAGTTGTGGTGACGAACTGGTAATGATTTTTCAAGACCTTTTCTTAAATATTCAGGGTTGATGATCGGTTTAATTTTTAGGAAACCTCCTAAAACGATCATGTTGAACAATTTAGCGATACCAATCTCAGCTGCTTTGTCGGTAGCTTCGATTTGATAGATATTGATATCTTTTCTTTCAGGATGAACAGTGATACCATTTGGATCATAAATCAATAAACCACCCGGTTTTACTGAATTTACGAATTTATCCATAGATTGTTGATTCAAGATGATCGCAGTATCAAATTGGTTAAGTGAAGGGGAGCTAATTCTTTCATCACTGATGATAACGGTAACATTAGAAGTACCGCCACGCATTTCAGGACCATAAGAAGGCATCCAACTCACTTCTTTATTTTGCATTACTCCGGAATAAGCCAAGATTTTACCCATAGATAAAACACCTTGTCCACCGAACCCTGCTATAATAATTTCTTCAGTCATTGTATTACTTTTTTAATTAATTACTTTTTTATGATTCTAGTATTCAATGGTTTACTATTCTTGAGTTGGCACTTTAATATCACCAAGTGGATAGAAAGGAAGCATGTTTTCTTCCAACCATTCGTTTGATTTCACAGGGGTTAATTTCCAACCTGAGTTACAGTTTGAAACGATTTCCACGAAAGAAACGCCCTTGTTCAATTTTTGGTTTTCAAAAGCCAAGCGGATCGCTTTTTTAGCTTTACGAACCAAAGCAGGAGTATAAACAGCTTGACGGGTAACGTAGTAAGTACCTGGAAGTTGTGCAACTAATTCAGTGATTTTCAATGGTGGTCCCATCAATTCAACATCTCTACCGTAAGGTGAAGTAGCTGTTTTCATATTAGGAAGGGTTGTAGGCGCCATTTGTCCACCGGTCATACCGTAAATACCGTTATTTACAAAAATAATTACGATATTTTCTCCACGGTTACAAGCGTGAATAGTTTCACCTGTACCGATTGCTGCTAAGTCACCATCCCCTTGGTAAGTAAATACGAAGTGGTTTTTGTGTAATCTTTTGATAGCAGTAGCAACAGCAGGAGCTCTACCGTGAGCTGCTTCAACGAAGTCAACGTCAAAATAGTTGTATGCTAAAACGGAGCATCCTACAGGAGCAACTCCAATGGTTTTATCTTGAATCCCCATTTCTTCAATCACTTCAGCTATCAAACGGTGAACTGTACCGTGACCACAGCCTGGGCAGTAGTGCATTACGTTGTCGGTCAAAACCGGAGTACGTCTGTACACTAAATTTTCGGGTTTTATGATTTCTTCTCTAGTCATTGTATATACAATTTTTATAAATTAACAATTAAAAAGTTTTGATAGCTTCAACGATTTCTGTAGGAGTTGGGATGATACCACCGAATCTGCCGTAATGTTTAACAGGAACAGCACAACCAACTGAAAGTCTAACGTCTTCCACCATTTGACCAGCACTCATTTCAACGGTAAGGATACCTTTGACTTTTTTGCTAAGTTCATTGATTGGTTTAGTTGGGAAGGGCCATAAAGTGATTGGTCTTAATAAACCCACTTTTAAACCTTCAGCGCGAGCTAATTCGATCACTTTTTGACAAATACGAGCAGAAGAACCGTAAGCAACTAGAAGGATATCAGCATCTTCCACCTGGAAAGTTTCGTAGCGTACTTCATTTTCTTCACATACTTTATATTTTGCTTGTAATCTCAAGTTTACTTGTTCTTGTTTAGCAGAATCCAACTCAAGAGAAGTAACGATATTGTGTCCTCTTGAAGCAGGTTTTCCGATCATAGCCCATGGGAATTTTTCAGCGATATACTCATCAGTCCATCTTGGTTTATAATCATCGATTTCCACTTTTTCCATAACTTGACCAATCAAACCATCAGAAAGGATCATCACAGGATTGCGGTATTTGAAAGCTAAATCAAAACCTAAACCTACGAAATCATACATTTCTTGAACAGAAGCAGGAGCGAGAGTGATTAGTTTATAGTCACCGTGTCCACCACCTTTAACAGTTTGGAAGTAGTCAGCTTGAGAAGGTTGGATTGTACCTAAACCGGGACCACCACGAACCACGTTAACACATAATGCTGGAAGTTCAGCACCTGCGATATAGGAGAGTCCTTCTTGCATCAAACTGATACCGGGACTTGATGAGGATGTCATCACTTTTTTTGCACAGGCAGCACCACCATAAACCATGTTGATAGAAGCTGTTTCACTTTCTGCTTGAAGTACAACCATTCCGGTTTTAGGATATGGATTTTGTACTGTTAAATACTCCAAAATTTCTGACTGAGGGGTAATAGGATAGCCAAAATAGCCGTCACAACCGCAACGAATTGCTCCTTCTGCAATCGCTTCATTACCCTTCATTAATCTTATTTCTTTAGCCATATTTATGTTTATTAAAATGTTAGTTAGTTTTTTTTGTTCAAAAGTTTATACTTTTACTTTGTAAACTTCAATTACACCATCAGGACAAACAACTGCACAATTTGCACAACCGATGCAAGTATCAGCAATCATTTCCAAATGATTGTAACCTTTTTTATTTACTTTTTTGCCTAATGCAATACATTTTTGTGGACAACCTGTAATACAGACCCCACAACCTTTACACTTCTCTGTGTCAATGATTAATGTACCTTTAAATGCCATAATTTGTTATTTTTATTTGTTATAGTATTGATTTATAATGTTTTAGACCAAATGGTTTGGAATGGCTAAATTACACCTTTTTTCTTAATTAAAATTCTTTTTTAGTTTTTTTATGATAAAAAGCCTTGTTGTTTCAAAACTTTCATCAATACCGTAGCAAAATACTCATTATCTGCTTTTTTATACCTTTTTTCAGTGAATATTTTAGCCAAATTGGGAAGTTGATTTTCTTCCAACAATTTTTTGGTCGTTGGATGGTTCTCTTTCTCTTCAAATAACTGGTTGATTCTCTCTTCTGAATAATCTTGATAGGTTTCGTAATGCACCAAAGCTTCCAAAGGAAGTTTGTCAGTTAATTCGGGATTTTCTGCAGGATATCCCATTGAGATACACGCTACAGGAACTACCCCTTTAGGAAGGTTGAAACTTTCGATAAATTTATCGGCATTGTAGGTTATTGTACCAAGCCAGCAAATGCCTAGTCCTAGAGATTCGGCTGCAACACAGGCATTTTGAGCAGCTATAATGGCGTCGATAACCGCCCAATGATAACTTTGGATATTATCGTATGCAGTAGTATCGGCATCTCTAAACGAGCAATATTGGTTAAAGCGGTTGAAATCTGCACAAAATGTAAGAATTACTGGAGCATTAGTGGCAATAGGTTGGTTAAAATGGAACGGTGCCATCTCTTTCATCTTCTCTTTATCTTGAGTAACGATGATGCTGTATAATTGCATGTTTCCCATAGTGGAACCATTACAAGCAGCCTTGAGAATGGTTTCCAAAGTGGTGTGATTGATAGGTTTATCTGTAAATTTCCGTATACTTCGATGTTCCAGAATCGTTTTGATTGTATCATTCATAGTTTATTGTTTAGGATCCATTGGTGGCCTGGGTTTTCCTCTATTTTTCCATCGTCTATGACTCCAAAGCCAGTATTGGGGTTGATTTATAATCGTTTTTTCTAATAATTGAACATATTTTTCCGTTATTTCTCCATAAACGGTTTCTAATGGTTTTTCTGTAATTAATTCTACTTCAATATGATAATAGCCAGGTTTATCTTTAATTACTTGATAATAAAACACCGGAAGATTGTATTTTTTAGCAAAATATTCAGCCCCGTAAATCATGGCAGAATCTTGATTTAAAAATGTAGTATAATATGCTTTTTTAAGATTATTTGGAGATTGATCACTCAACATCATATAAGCACAAGGGGTATTAGATTCGATGTATCTTTCGAATGTTTCTCTAACGTGATCTGCAAATACCACTTCTGTTCCATAGCGAGTACGAGCGCGGTTGATCATGATCTCAAAATCTTTGTTGCTATTGGCTTTACCAACCCCAATTCCATGGTGTAAAAACATAGAATCCAAGGCTAAAACCATCCATTCCCAGTTGTTATAATGACTGGATACTAAAATCACACTTTTTCCTTCCTTAAAATATTGATTTACCATTTCAGGATTGGAGCAAAAGTATCTATTTTGAAGGTTTTTTCGGGACATGGAGATCATTTTCAACATCTCTGCAGCTATTTGAGTGAGATGAAACTGATATTGTTTATATAATACATAGATCTCTTTTTCATTTTTTTCAGGGAAAGAGAGGCGGATATTCTCAATGGTGACTTTCTTTCTATACTTGATTACGTAAGTTATGAGTAAGTAAAAAGCATAGAACAGTATATTTAAAATCCTAAGAGGGATGATAGATAATGGATATAGAACAAGGTAGAATAAAATTTTAGTTGCCATTATTGAATATGTTGTGCAAAATCAAAAATATTTTTGAAAATAAAATCGGTTAAATGGGTGATCTCTTTGATTTGATGATTATCGGGTGTGCCGACATATACGGTTGTCATCCCAAGTTGGTGACCAAATTGAATATCGGTCAGCATATCGCCCACTATGATTGATTTAGAAAAATCAATTTCTGGATATTTTTCAAGTGCCTGGAGGGCCAAACCCGGTTTTGGTTTTCTACAATTACAATGATCAGAAGCTTTATGAGGGCAAAAGAGGAAGTCATCGATCAGAATTTTTTCTTGAAGGAGCAAATCATTTATTTTTTGGTGGAGTTGAATCACTGTATTTTCAGAACACAAACCTTTTCCAATACATTGTTGGTTGGATACGACAAAAATTTTGTTGAATCTATTATTAAATATATGTAAGGCATCAGTAAGATGAAGAACTGGGACAAAATTTGAAAAATCCATTACATATCCATCGACAATACGCTCATTGATGACGCCATCTCTATCTAAAAAAAGGGTCCAGGATTTATCTATTAGGGGAATCGTCTTCTTCATTTTTCTCAGGTTCAGTGACATAGAGTTTCCTTTTCTGGTCAATTTTGTTTGAGACGGCTTTAAGGATACGTTCTGCCGATGATTTTTCAGCCAAATAGTATTTGATTGAAGAATTAAATTGATCTTTAGAAATTTTATTTTTGGTAAAAAGATCGGAATATAATGATTTAGTAATGATTGTTTTATCTGAGTCAGGCGGTAAGTAATAGATCATACTTTCGATCACATAACTTTCAGCCATTACATTCACCATTTTATCAAATGGGATTAAATTACCCGGTTTTGGAGTCAACTGTTTCTTATTACACGCACAAAATAGCACTGTAATCAACAAAAGAGCCAGATATTTATTGTTCATTTTCACGGGTGCAAAGATACACAATTTTAAAATCAAAAAAGCAGCTAAAAAGCTGCTTTTAATTTGTTTGGGCGACCAGTGGGTTTCGAACCCACGACCTTCGGAACCACAATCCGGTACTCTAACCAACTGAGCTATGATCGCCATATTTTGAAGGTGCAAAAATATATATTTTTTCATTACAAAAAGCCTCAAATCATAAAAATGTTTAAACTTTTTGATTTGATATCTTTTGACTAAAAAATGTGGATCTAGTTAGATAATTTTATATACCTTTGCCCGACAAATACTAACAACATGAAAAGAAGTGTAACTGTATTAGTTATCAGTATCTTATCGTTTTTTAGCTTAAAGGGTCAAACGCAGGCTGAATTCAATAATTTACTAAATCAGATCAATAGCGATTCTATTCGTCAGACCATTGTTGATCTTGCATCCTTTAACAATCGTTACTGTGATCGTACTGTTAATGGCAACAGACAAGTGGCACAATATTTAGTACAAAGGTTAAGAAACTACGGTATAGAGAATGCCCGGATTGATTCATTTCATTATGTGGGAAACACATGGTTAACGGGAGATTTAGATCGTTATTTTTACAATGTTGTTGGAAGAATTCCCGGATCAGCAAGCACTGATACTACCTACATAATCGGAGCACATTTAGATGCAATTTCATTAGATTATTCTTACCAGCATACTCCTACGGCACCCGGTGCTGATGACAATGCATCCGGTTGTGCGATTTTCATTGAGATGGCTCGTATATTTCATGCCAATAACTTAACCCCCAGATTCAATATTGACTTCATGGGCTGGGATGCTGAAGAGATTGGGTTGATTGGCTCTTATAGCGACGCATCTGATAGAGCAACTGCCGGTGAAGTAGGTAAAACCATCATATTAAACAACGATATGGTAGCAAATCAACCTGCAGATTCAACATACACTGTTGATGTATACAGATACGATAACTCTATGGATTTGTATGATATTGGAACAGATATTTTAGAAACCTACACTTCAATTGTCCCTATTTTTCCGGATG
>Ga0209099_1004366_pt1 | contig 10791 bp, 11 predicted proteins | sample AD_JPNHW2_MetaG_FD_184430 | JGI IMG/M metagenome (GOLD analysis project Ga0209099, IMG submission 184430) | Active sludge microbial communities of municipal wastewater-treating anaerobic digesters from Japan - AD_JPNHW2_MetaG (SPAdes) (version 2) | ecosystem: Engineered > Bioreactor > Anaerobic...
TCGGGTGGGGACGAGAACGGAGGGGGACGCCGGCCAGCCGCAAGCTCTGGCGCCCACCCGGCTGCTACAAGCTCTGGCGCCCACCCGGCTGCTGCAAGCTCTGGCGCCCACCCGGCTTCTGCAAGCTCTCGCGCCCACCCGGCTTCGGGTGGGGACGAGAACGGAGGGGGACGCCGGCCAGCCGCAAGCTCTGGCGCCCGCCCGGCATTCCGCCGCCGCAGTGATGGCAGGCATCGAGTCCCCATTCTCGTCGGTCCGACGGCCGTCGGCAAGACCGCTGTCGCCCTGGCCCTGGTCGAGCGCCTCGGCGGCGAGGTCGTCTCGGCCGATTCGCGCCAGATCTACCGCTACATGGACATCGGCACGGCCAAGCCATCGCCGGCGGAGCTGCAGCGCGTCCGCCACCATTTCATCGACATCTGTACGCCGGAGGCGATTTATTCCGCCGGGAGCTACGGCCGCGCCGCGCGCGCCTGCATCCGCGCGCTGTTCGCGGACAGGATCCAGCCGGTGGTCGCCGGCGGCTCGGGATTCTACCTGCGCGCCCTCGTCGACGGCCTCTTTTCCCTCGAGGCCTCCGATCCCGAGGTCAAGCACAAATGGCGCGTGCGCATCGCCGAGACGGGCGCTGAGGCCGTCCACGCCGAGCTGCAAGCCGTGGATCCCGAGAGCGCGGCACGCCTCCACCCCAATGACACGCAGCGCATCGTCCGCGCCCTCGAGGTCTGGGAGATCACCGGTCAGCCCATCTCCGCCCTGCAAAACGGCGAGGAGGAGCCGGCCGATTTTGTCCCCTTTTTCATCGGCCTGACCCGGCCGCGCGAGCCCCTCTGCCGGCGCATCGATGCGCGTGTGGAGCACATGTTCGGGGCGGGACTGGTGGCGGAGGTGCGGCGGCTGCGCGAGATGGGCTACGGCCTGCAGCACAACGCCCTGCGCACCGTTGGCTATCAGGAGCTGCTCGAGAATCCGGAGTTGCTCGAGCCGGGCGCGGACCTCGCGCCGGCTATCACCCTCATCCAGCAGCACACCCGCCAGTACGCCAAACGGCAAATGACCTGGTTCCGCCGCGATGCACGGATCCACTGGATCGATTGTGAAGGGCGCGATGAAGAGAGTATCGGTGCGGAAATCAGCAACCTCTGGGAGGAAAATGCGTAATACCAGCAGCGGCGAGGCAAAAATCGTCACCGAGGCGGAGCTGCAGCAGCGGTTGCAGCAAGAGCGTCAGGCCGGCCGGACCATCGTCTGGACCAACGGCGTCTTCGACATCCTCCACGCCGGGCACGTCACCTATCTCGAGCGCGCCGCCGCCCTCGGCGATGTGCTGGTGGTGGGCCTCAACACCGACGCCTCGGTGCAGCTCAACAAGGGACCGCTGCGTCCGGTCGTGCCCGAGCGCGAGCGCGCCCGGCTGTTGGCGGCCCTCGCCTGTGTCGATTATGTCATCCTCTACGCGGACCAGTCGCCGGTGGAGCTGATCCGCCGCATTCATCCCGACATTTATGCCAAAGGCGGGGACTATAACCTCGAGACGATCAACCAGCCCGAGCGCCGCCTGATGGAGAGCCTGGGCGGGCGCATCGAGCTGCTGCCGGGCGTGCCGGGGCTTTCGACCACCTATATCATCGAGCGCATCCTCAAGGCCTATGCCGCGCCGGAAAGTTGAATCCGGCGGAGGCATTGATCTGCACCAGCGCAGAAATCGAAAAGCTATGGCTTGAGCAGCTCTTCCGCTGTGAGCTGATCCGTCACCAGGACATTAAAGTAGGGATCGGGCTTGACCTTGTTACCGCCCAGAAGGGCAGCCCGGATGGCATGCACCTTATTGAGGCCCGCCGCTACCGCGATGATACGCGTATCCCCGTTGGATGCTTTATACATCTTCCGCAGCTGATCCGGCTTCACACTGATTAAATTTTCAGAATAGCCAAAACTGTCGCCCAGGCTGCCGTCTTCATAGATTAAAGTCCCGGCGATGTCCCCGACAACCGTCTTGCCGTTGGCCGGCGAAAATATCTTTTCCCGGATACGATCAGGAATCAATGCAACCGCCTGGGCAAAGGTTGAAGATTTAATACCGGTCGCGCCGATCCCGATGAGAGCCATATCCAGCATCAACCCTTCTGCCTGCGCTTTGGGGACAAAAGCAAAGCGTGCGATCTTTTCCCCGGTTTCGTCGAGTTCCGCCTTGAGATAAAAGCCCGGTTCCATGGAAGCATGATCAGCCGAGTAATGGGAGACAAACGAGCCGCAGATAGACTCCGGCCCAAATTGCCCAATTTCAGTCAAGGTAGCGGCCAAGGGAAAGACTTTGACATACTCTGATCCGGGCGAAAGGGCACGTGCGACCGCAGCGATCGTCAGGCCGCCTGCAAGGCCGATCAGTAGCGGCTCAGGATTCGACACCGGGCGAATTCTCTTGACTTTTTTTTCCAATCGCTCCACACAATCCTTGAGGTTATTTTGAAAGCACGTCGCCCCGGCTTCACCTATTACTCTCAGGAACACCTTTGGATCCAATTCCTGGGTATTAAGCTTCGCGACATAGGCGTCCAGCAGATTGTATTTGGCGATCAGGTTCAATTCCAGTTGACGATCCTTGGGAGGTGCAAAAATAGTACGGACATAGCCCTCCGATTGCGCCCTGCTCAACAGCCGGGTGACCATAATGCGTTTGATATTCATCTTTTTGGCAATCTGGGCATGCGAAAGCTCCGTTTCCCCCATATAGCGGAGCATGACGGCCTGCCAGATCAGACGTTCATCAAAACCGCGTTGCGTCGGCATAGTTCTCCTCCTGCTTGATGAAAAATCCACATATTCAGCGGCCACGATTCAGGCAGGCAACTGAACCCAGACGTATAAAAACATGACAATAACCACGGCCAGCAAGATCGCCTTTACCACAGTGTAAAGGGAATCCGCAAACTCTTCTTCCTCAATGATAGTTATTCTTTTCATTTCATCCTCCACGGACTAAAATAACTTTTTAATGTTGTCATTGGACAGAAGATTAGCGCAGCTGGATAGTATTTCCCCTACCTGATTATGCTTTTTGCCGGTCCTGAATTCTAGTTCAAATGCAAAAATGAGTCCAGCGACAACATCCAAGTAGTCCTCGTCAGGGCAATTGAGATGCTGTTCGGGATTAAGTTGTTGCACATCGCCTCTTTCATCGATGGCAAGCCAGATCTGTTTGCTGATGAAAAAAAGTCGGCGATACGTTGGTTTGCGTCGACTTGCCCACAGATACGCAAGCTTTTTGGCGGTGGACAGGCCTTTCGGCCAAGAGCCGGAGCCAGAGGAGGTCATCGCTGCGAAAAGCTGTTCCAGGCCACGCTTATTGACGACTAGAGTCAGCGAATCAGAATTTGACAGCACATCCAGGTAGGCCTCCGTAAGGCGCTGGTTTTCGTTGCTGTGAGCCCCGCCATCGGGGAGGCCGGAAAAAGCGACCATGCCATACATCTTCAGTTGCTGGATCGAAGCAAGAATGGCGCAATCCGTGGTGATATTTTGCGTGCCATTAAAGATGATCGGCAAATTTCGCTGCCAGCTGTAGTGGAGCGGTTTAAAACAGCAAAGTTGCCGATTAGAAAAAACAATGTTGTCGACAGAGCCATTACGCCGCCAGTAAAGCTCAAGTTCCACATCAGGATAAGCCTTGTCTCCTGTGATCCAATGGATTATCTGGTACTGCCGCTTGAGTTCAGCTTTCAACCACACCGGAATTCTCTCGGAGGAGACATGTGCAGTGAGATTGATGCAAAACCTGTTTTGGCAGGCAAGATTGAAAGCATCAAGGGTTCTTATGATAGCCCCGGTGGGACGATAAGCTGCCCATGGCGCACCAAGCGCATAAATTTCGGCAGGCAGAGAATCCAGAAACAGGCCGGTTGCCTCGATATGGTGAGGCTGAGTCGGGGAGTAAAATCCTTTATTAAGCCCCATGAAAAGGATGCGTCGCTCAATTGTAAAGCAAACATAGGTAGAGCGTTCAAAAGTCAGTTTTTGATCACGCGGCGACGGCCCGAACGATATATTCAAATTGCTGGACCAGCCGTTGGCGGCATCCAGGACAGCTCCAGATGCCACCCGCCCCACCGCAAAAACATGGATATTATCAGCCATCTTGCACCTCCGCCGGAAATGGACCGATACAAAATAAAGGCGGAATCCGCAATCCTGCCGCGGATTCCGCAGGGTCGATTCACGTCAGAGAGATCAACACGCTGATGAACTCCTTATACCAAATGTCGACCAAATGTTTAACTAGCAGTAAACACGAAATAGCCAAAATGAGAGTCACGATCGCTTCCACAACGTCCCTGAGCCGAATGTTCCCATTTTTCTGGCCACTGGCCGAAGATTTGATTCGGGAGATCAGCCATCTCTGCATGGCGTCCAGAACATATTTCATCACATTGTTCATGATTTATCCCTCCCGTAATGGGCATTCATTGCCAAGACTCAGATGCTGTTCATGGCTGCACCCGTCACCCATCGCTGGAAGTGGCAGGGTGTGACCAAAGAGTTTGCCTTCAAACCAATAAAGCCTCCTTTTTCAAGATTCCTTTTGCTCATACAACGTTCTCGCTGATAATAGAGTCAGCATGAACTCTTTGAGCGCCAGCAATTCTGCAAGATACGGCATGAAAGATGCTACGCCTTCATTTTTAAAAACCGATAGTCTGTACATGTACTGAGAAACGCCTAATAATTGTTACCATTCTTTATACCTGTGCACATCTATAATGAATAACCAAAAATGTTGTTAGTATTATTCCTGAATATACTTGTTATTTAAATTATATTATGTCTGTTAAATACCATCATCTGTAATTTATAACATCATTGATTCATATATTGTTCCAATTTATTCCACAATGAACCAATTTTATTGAATATTAATTATGTTCATTTGATCTTTGTTAGCTGTATTAACTACACCGCCATTCATGGCGCTTGTTTCCGTCAGCGTCAAGCACGATTTCGCCATGGCTTTTTTCGTAGAAACGAAAATATCGGAAAAAATCGCTACACCGCCGATTTTTCTTGACCTGAGATACTTTTTTTATTATCATTCAGTGAACACAGGGGTGACACCACCACCATCGGCCGGCCTGGCTACCAGGCTCCGCCAGCCGATCCCCGCTCTGTTGGACACCCGGCGCGGATGCCGGGTGTCAAATCCCCAGCTAGCTTTCTTTCCATCTGAACGGACCGGATCCGGACGGATCGCCATGGAAATCCCTGTCCCCAGTATATGTATCAGGCAAAAGCACGACCTCCATCGACGTTCTGCGCGTTCAGAATGGCCGTTTGCCGGCTGTTAAGGAGGAGACTTATGACGAGGCGTCTTGTGGAAGGGATCATCCTGGAGAACATCGGCGATCCGCAATTTTGTGTCAAGCGGCTCGCCCTGATGCTCAACATCTCGAAATCCTACCTGCGCAAGAGCGTCCACGAGAGTTTTAATACCTCGCCGCAAAAACTCATTCAGGAGATGCGGCTGGCCCGGGCGATCCACTTGCTGTTGCAGGGGGAGAAAATCCAGAATGTCAGCCGCCTGGCCGGGTACGGCTCCGACCGTGCCTTCCGCGCCGCCTTTCACCGCAACCAGGGCATGGCCCCGATCGATTTCAGAAAGACGACCCATAGACTCTGAGTCCGGACCGCCTGCAGCCTCCGTCTGCGTTCGCGGCGGCTGACCTGCACAGCGGCAAACGAGTGCCATTCCGATGCAAAGGGTAGGGTATGATCATGCACCGCACCCGCTTCCCTCTGGTCCGCCAGTATGACCAACTCGACTGCGGACCGGCGGCTTTGCTCTCGGTTCTCCGCTATTACGGCGGCGACACCACCCTCGTGCACGCCCGCCGGCTTTGCCGCACCGACCTGGGGGGCACGACGCTGCTCGACATGCTCCGTGCCGCCCGGGCGATGGGCTTTGCAGCGTGCGGCGCCCGCGGCACCTACGACGATCTCCTGCGCGAGTCCATGCCCTGCATCGCCCATGTCCTCCTGCCCGAGGGGCTGAGCCACTATCTCGTCATCTATCGCATCGGCACGGAGCGCCTCCTGGTGGGCGATCCCGGCAAGGGACGCTATACCCTCAGCCGCGGCGAGTTTGAAACGATGTGGCGGGAACGCGCCGTCCTCCTCCTCACACCGGCGGGAAATGGTTCAGCGGAAATTCCTCCGGAGGAGGCCCAGGCAGACGGAGGCCAAACTACCCCAAAAGCCGCCGGCCTGCTTCACGAATCCTCCCCCGGCTGGCTGCGCTGGATCGGCGCCTACCTGCTGCAGCAGCGCGCCTGGCTGCAGCAGATCCTCTTCACCGGAGTGATCTGTACCGGGGCCGGCTTGCTCACCGCACTCTTTGTCCAGACCCTCATCGACCGCCTCATTCCCGCCCGGGCCACGGACAAGCTCCTCTTTCTCGCCGCCGCCCTGCTCGGCGTGCTGATCCTGCGCGCGGCGATCGGCTACCTCCGCGACCGCCTCCTCGTCACCGCCAACAAGCGCCTCAGCCTCGCGGTGACCAACGATTTCCTCCTCCACCTCTTCCGCCTGCCCAAGGATTTTTTCGACAGCCGCAAGACCGGCGATATCACCGCGCGCATCGACGACAGCCTGCGCATCCACCGCACCTGCTTGCTGCTGATGCAAAGCGCGCTGCTCGATTTCTTCCTCGTCCTCGGCGCCCTCCTCTTCATTTTTTACTTTTCCAGCGCGCTTGGCCTGCTGACGCTGGCGATGCTGCCGGTCTACATCGCCGTGCTCTGGCGCCAGGGCCGCCGCCTCAAGGGCGGGCAGCGCGAGGTGATGCAGAGCCATGCGATCGTCGACTCGACCTGGATCGACAGCATCCAGGGCATGCCGGAGATCATGAGCTTCAATGCGGCCCCGGCCTTCACCCGCCTCAACCAAGGCGCCTTCAGCCGCTTCCAGGACCAGCTCGAGCGCCTCGGATTGATGCAGGCCGGATTGAACCTGATGGTGGGCCTGCTCGGCGCGGTCATCTCCGTCAGCCTGCTCGGCCTCGGCGCGTGGCAGGTGATGGCGGGCCGGCTGCTGCTCGGTCAGTTCATGGCCGCCTGGTCGCTGCTCGGCTACCTCCTGCCCGCGGTCACCAGCCTGGTTGCGGCCTATATCGAGTTTCAGGGCGCCGAGGTCGCGGCGCAGCGCCTGATGGAGCTGCTCCTGGTCGAGACCGAAGCGGACAGCACCCCGCTCGCAGCGACGCGAGAGGTGGTGGGCATCCCTGATCAGAAGCCGGAGCCGCAGACACCTGGCATCGGCCGCTGGCTGGCAGCCGCGGATCCAGTCCAAAATCTTTCCGCCGCAGATCCATCCGCTGTGCCCGGTGCGCATGGAGGGACCTCCCCCCTCCTGCGCGTCGAGGCGCTCTCCTTCGCCTGGCCCAAATCGCCGCCGCTGCTGCGCGATCTGTCGCTGACCCTCCCCGCGGGGCGGGTGACCGGGCTCTGGGGTGCGAGCGGCGCAGGCAAAAGCACCCTGGTCCAGCTGCTGCAGCGCAAATATCCTCCCCTCGCCGGGGCGATCTATTGGCAGGGTGTCGCGCTCGAAGAGATCGCGCTGCAGGAGGTGCGTCGCCGCATCGGTGTAGTGCCGCAGCAGATCAGGGTCTTCAACGCCACCCTGGCGGAGAATCTCCTGCTGGGACGGCCGGCTGCGAGCCTCCAGGAGATCAATGCGCGGCTGGACGAGCTGGGTCTGGAGTCGCTGCCCGGGCGCTTTGTCCACGGCCTTTTAACCCTCCTCGGTGAGGAAGGACGCAAGCTCTCGGGCGGCGAGACCCAGCTGCTCGCCCTGGCGCGGGCGTTGTGGGGGCACCCACCGCTGCTGGTCATTGACGAAGGCTTTAGTGCCATCGACGTCGATCTCGAGTGCACGCTGCACGGCCTCATCTCCGGGTGGGGCCGCCGCCACGCGGTGCTGCTGATCACCCATAATCTCGAATCGCTGCGGCGGACGGAATATATCTATCTGCTGCAGGAAGGGCGGATCGCCGAGGAGGGCGCACCCGGGGAGCTGCTCGACCGCGGCGGTATGTTCCGGGAGCTGATGCGGAGGAAGAACAGGATGCTTGCTGCAGCAGCGGGAGGCTGGTCATGAACGGCTACCTCTTGCACCGGCCGCGGCTGGAGGGGATCAAGGGCTGGCACCTCTTTCTGCTGCTCATCCTCGGCGAGGCGCTATTGACCTGGATCTATCAGTCCCAGATCCTGACCCGCGAGGTCTACCATGCCCTGCTCAGGGATCAGCTCGAGGCGCAGCGCATCGATGCCCTTTTCGAGCTGCTGCAGCGGATGAACCTCTGGGGGTATGCGGGCATTCCTCTGGTCATCGGCATTCGGATCCTCTTTGTCGCCTTTCTGCTGCAGCTGCCGCTGGTGCTGCGCTTTATCGACATTCCCTTCCGCCGGCTCTTCCGCATCGTCGCGGTGGCTTCGCTGCCGCTGATTCTGCTGGAGGGGATCCGGCTGCTTTTCCTGGCCGGGATCCCGGCGGCGCAGGTGACCCAGGCGGATCTGACCTGGATCCCGCTGTCGCTGGGCGCGCTTCTGGACTTTTCCCAAACCCCGGCTTCGACGCAAGGCTTCTTCAGCCATTTCAACCTCTTTGAAATCGGGTTCCTCGGGCTGGTCTATGCCGGGTTACGGCGGACTGGCGGGTTGAAACGGCAGGATGCGGGTCTGGTGGTACTGCTGATGTGGACCGTGGTGATCCTCTTTCAGTGGGCCGTGATGATCTATATGGAGCGGATGTAGCCTGGAATCAGCATCAATTATCTGACTACCACCCGGGCTTCATTTGGTTCCCACCCAGGCGTTTATCTGGTTACCACCGTTTCATCTGGTTACCACCCGGGGTTCATCTGGTTCCCCCTGTCATCTGGTTACCACCCGGGCTTCATCTGGTTCACACTGTTCATCTGGTTACCACCCGGGCTTGAAATATCACATCGCCCCGGGTACCGGGAAACTAACCGCAACTGGTTACCACCCGGGCATTTATCTGGTTACCACCTGGGCATTTATTTTATCTGGTTCCCACCCGGGCTTCAATTGGTCCCCGCCCAGGCTTGAAATATCACGCCACCCCGGGTACCGGAAAACCAGCCACATCTGGTTACCACCCGAGCTTTCATCTGGTTCTCGGGCGTGAAATCACGCACTTTTTGCTAGCGCCGGCCAGAGCCGGTGATCCCGGGAGATCGCACTCCAAAAGTTATCTGGCTCCCACCCGGGCTTGAAATATTACACCACCCCGGGTACCGGGAAACCAGCCACATCTGGTTACCACCCGGGCTTTATCTGGTTCCTCCTGTTATCAAGTCTGATGGGGCCGGTACAGACTAGCTGGACAAACAACGAGTTAATGCTGGCATGGTGCCAGCCTAATAATAACTCCAGAGGTCCGGAACTCTGGAGGGGAGGTTGTCAAAGTGAGTAAAACAATCACGGAGGTTATATGAACGCACTTTCAACTGAAGATATGAAAACGATCGCCGGTGGCTTGACGGACAACCAGGTTGACTATATCGCAGGGGCTGCCTGCGCAGCCGGAATCATCGTTGGCTCACTGGTTTCCGGCGGTTTACTGGCCGGATTTCTGATTTCGTTCGGCGTCCATTCATGTGCGTTTGGGCTAATGAGGAATATCTACCTCTAAGGAGAAATAGCAATGCAGCCTATTGAATTAACAAACGAGGAGATGATGCAAATTTCCGCTGGTGATCTGCGCTCTTTTGTGAATGGTCTATGCACTGGCGTTGCCATCGCAGATGCGGCTGCTCTTATCGGAGTTATCTCAGCGACCGGCGTGGGCTGGGGATTGCTTGTGACGGGCGGCCTTTTTTGCCTGGGAAGAGGCATCTATCTCGAATTCAGTTGATAACACAAATGCCTGCTCGCGAGGTTTCGCGAGCAGGCGTTAATAATAATTCAACATTTGTGGAGGTGTATATGAATAAGTGGCAGCGCATAACATTAGGAATCATGGCTTTACTAATCTTTGCCCTGCAATTCCTAATGGGAGACAAATTTCAACGAGATTTTATATCCGGGGTACTTATTATGCTTATTCTCGCTTCTGTAATAATGACCCTGCGAAAAAAAAGGGCTAATTCTTAGTAAAGATATAGTTGCGTAATTGGATGGTATTAAACGAGCACTGCCCGGAAAATCGAATGCATAATGATCTATTTCATCCCCCTTCCGCAGCGAGGTACAGCGTGAAGGAAAAGACGACATGAACAGAGGCCGCACAAGACTGACTATGCTGCTTTTCCTGATATTGCTAGCGGGTTTTTCTGTGAGCGTATTTTTTCGCAGCCAGGAGAAGGGTCCAATTCCCTTGGTGTTATCGATCATCGGATTCGTTGGCTTTATGCTATTACTTATTGTTTTTGTCAGAAAGGAATTTGCTCACTAACTCCATTTCGCATTCAAATTCATTGGACTGGCACCTCCGGCCAGGCTCACCACTGACGTAGAGAACCTCAACGCCAGAAGGATACAATGTCCCGCTCCCGATACAAATTCTATAACACGGAAAATCCCTACTTCCTCACTTGCACCGTTGTGGGATGGATCCCCATTTTTACTAATCCAGATATTATCAAGATTACCGTCGATGCCCTCTCGAGTTGTCAGATCGAACATGGCCTGCGCCTTCATGGCTACGTTATCATGAAGGACCATCTTCATCTCATTGCCCAGCACGAGAACCTCTCCAAAATCATCGGTCAATTCAAGT
>Ga0209099_1004367_pt1 | contig 10787 bp, 5 predicted proteins | sample AD_JPNHW2_MetaG_FD_184430 | JGI IMG/M metagenome (GOLD analysis project Ga0209099, IMG submission 184430) | Active sludge microbial communities of municipal wastewater-treating anaerobic digesters from Japan - AD_JPNHW2_MetaG (SPAdes) (version 2) | ecosystem: Engineered > Bioreactor > Anaerobic >...
GCATCCTTATCCGAAGCAAGGTGCGGTCAAAATTACGCCCCGATACTATCTCCATTTTGTAAGTATCGATAAAATCTTCATCCGCCCAGCTGCTCTGAAGAAGGGCTGTTTCGTCCTTTTTCCCTTCAATGCCATAACCATTCAGGTTATTGTTTCTGCCGGGAACAGCTGTTGAACTGGCGATATTAATTATTCCGGGTATTTCCCTGACAGCCTCTTTGAATGCTTCAACCCGATTCTGTAGCGAATGTGCCATGTTTATAACAAGAAGTTGTTCCTTATTGAAACCCACATCTTTATTTAGCATGAAAAATATCTGGCGGTACATCACAAGAGTCCCGGTAATAAGAAGTATAGATACGGCAAACTGAAAAACCACAAGCACTCTTCGTATTCTTCCGTTTCTCAAGCTGCCTTTGACACTTCCCTTAAGAACTTCTGAAGGATTGAAGGACGACAGGAAAAAGGCAGGATAGCTTCCGGCGAGCAAGCCGACAAAAAGAGTGAAGAGCAGAAGTACCGGAATTTTATACCATTTATCAAAAAGAACAAGAGAAAGGTCTGAACCAAGAAGATTATTAAAATATGGAAGAGATATCCTTATGATTATTAGGGCAATAACAAGCGAAGCCAGGGAGAGTATGAATGATTCCGAAAGAAACTGGGAAACAAGCAACCCCCTTGTAGAACCTGCAACTTTCTTTATTCCAACCTCTTTTGCTCTTTTAGTTGCCTGGGCGGTAGCAAGATTCATGAAGTTGATAGCTGCAATCAATATTATAAGAATTGAAATACTTCCGAATATCCAGAGGTATTTCGGATCACTGGCAGCCTTGAATTCCTGTTGTATTGAAGGATCGAGATGAATGTCGGTGAGCTTCTGAAGAAAATAGTTGTATTTATTTCCCTGGCTCAAAAATTCATCAATCGAGATACCCATAAACCTTTGTACCTGGGGACCTGCATATTTTGCGAGGAGGCCGGGGATCTTGGCAGAAACGGCCTCGGCATCGGTATTTGGTTTGAGAAGCAGGTAGGTGCTGAAACTATTGCTCAGCCAGACCGGATCCTGTGATCGCGGATTAGTCATGAAAGAAGTCAGGATGCTCGCATTGAAATGGGAGTTTGCCGGAACATCTTCCATAATGCCCGAAACAATGAATTTTACAGTATCGTCGCCTATTTTTATTGCTTTGTCGATAGGATCCTCATTGCCGAATATCCTTTTTGCCGTCGATGCCGACAGAACGGCTCTCCTTGGCGCATTGAGCACATTTTCAGGATCTCCTTTAAGCAGAGGAATTGAGAAGAAATTGAAAAAAGCTGAATCGGATTCAAGGACATTGTCGTCGGTAAATGAGAGGTCGTTATACTCCACTACCGTCGGCCCCCGGCCGGTAAGACGGAGATAATCCTCAATCTCCGGAAATTCCCTGAGCATCGTGGGTCCGATTGGTGAGCATGTATACGCCCCGATAAATTCCTGCCCTCCCATTTTACCATTCAGAACAATCCTGAAAATCCTGTCTTTCTTCTCATTGAACCTGTCATAGCCTGCCTCATTAATAACATAAATGGCAATAAGGAGACTGCAGGCAATGCCGACCGACAAGCCCAATATATTTATAATAAGGTAGGATCGCTGACGCTTTAAGGATCGCAGGCTGTGAGTAATCAGATTTCGAAGCATTGTGGTGAATTTTGTTAGTTAGGTTTTATTCATGTTTTAATCAATGTTCCGGTATTCCGGAAATATCTTTTTAAAGACGATTTTGATATCAAAGTGTTGCATTTTTAAAAAAAATCAGTCTTTACCCATAGAAAATCGTTGACCTGTGAGGAATGGCATTTAATGTTAATATACTGTTAATCCATTAACATTGTTTAACTTCCATCGGAGAAATAGTGTAGCTTTATATTTATTAACAATATTTTACTTCAGTTATGTTTAAAAACCTTCTCAAAACCACTGTCAGGTATATCCGCAAACATGCAGGATACAGCCTGCTCAATGTACTTGGACTGACTCTTGGGATAACCAGCGCATTATTCCTTATTATTTACGTATCAGATGAATTAAGCTACGACAGATATCACGAAAAAGCTGACCGTATTTACAGAGTTTCGTCAAAAATAACAGAGACTGACGACCAGTTCACCTGGATAGTTGCCCAGATACCTTTCGGACCACAGGCCGCGCAGGACTACCCCGAAATAGAGTCGTTCACCCGTTTTATAAACATGCCAAGAGCATTATATAAATATGAGGATAAAGAATATAATGAAGAGAATTTCTATTATGCCGATTCGACTGTATTCGACATATTCACATTCAAGGTGCTCAGCGGCGAAGTGAAGTCGGCCGTGAAGGATCCGAAAAAGATAGTTCTCACAAAGACTGCAGCGGCAAGGTATTTCGGAAAATCGGATCCGATAGGAAAAACACTGACTGAGGGCACTAATGCATATGAAGTTACCGGAGTAATTGAAGATGTGCCATCCAATTCACATTTCCGCTTCGACGCAATTACAGCAAGAAACAACCTGCCAAAACAGATCGGAAACTGGGGTAACTTCGGGGTTTTCACATATCTCCTTCTCCCTCAGAACCTCGATGTGAAAGCTTTCGAAACAAAGATACAGGGCATGTACGATGCCTATATGAAACAGATTTTTGGACCCATTAATATAAAAATTGAATACATCCTCGAGCCCATCAAGCGAATCCACCTTTACTCGACAAACGCAAATGAACCTGAACCAACAGGAAGCATCACCTATGTGTACATATTCGGTGTTGTGGCAATATTCCTTATTCTTATTGCAGCAATGAATTATATGAACCTGGCCACGGCACGCTCGACACGCAGGGCTCGGGAAGTAGGATTGAGAAAAGTTGTGGGTTCAAGGAGATCAGCTCTCGTAATGCAATTCCTTGGCGAGTCCGTAGCCCTTACGCTTATTTCCCTGATTATAAGCATAATACTGATGATTGTACTGCTGCCAAAATTCAACCTTCTTGCCGGAAAATCTTTCAGTCCCGAAATATTGTACAGTCCGGTGGTACTTATCTCATTACTCGGAATCGTACTCATCACAGGCATTTTTGGCGGCAGTTATCCCGCCCTTTTCCTTTCACGGTTCAGTCCGGTAACAGTTCTCAAGGGAGAAATAACACAGGGATCGGCAGGAAGTCTCTTCCGCAAAATACTTGTAGTGATTCAGTTTTCAATATCGGTGGCTATGATAGTATGTACCCTTGTAGTATTCAGGCAGTTGAATTATCTCAAGAACAAGGATCAGGGATTTGACCAGAAAAATGTGGTGAGTCTTCAGCTAAACGACAGGGAGATGATAAGAAAATATCCCCTCCTGAAACAATTGCTGCTCGACAATGAGGATATCAAATATGTAACATCGACAAATACCCCTATGGGTGAGGGTTCCGGAAAACTTGTCTTTAATGTTGAAACAGATCAGGGTATGTCGCAAAGGGGGATCAACTTTACTGTTGTTGATCACGATTTTGTTGAAACGCTCGGCATCAGGATTGCCCAGGGCCGTGATTTCCAAAAGGATATGCCTTCAGATACACTGAACGGAGTACTGGTAAATGAGACATTCGTAAAACGTATGGGATGGAGCGATCCTATCGGAAAGAAGATTGAGGCAGGTGATGAAAATACCCTGAGGGCAAGAGTTGTCGGAGTAATAGCTGATTATCACCAGACCGGCATGTATAACGAAATCGAATCGTTGCTCCTTGCATACAGGGAGTTCAATAATATACTATACATCAAGCTGAGCGGCAATAATACTGAGCAGACCATTTCATATATTGAATCAAAATGGAAGGAAGTATTTCCCGATCAGCCCTTTGCATATACATATCTATCAGAGAGGTTTAACAGGCAGTTTGAGGCTGATGAAAAGAGAGGTCTTATTTTCACGATGTTCACAATTCTTGCCATCCTTATTGCCTGTCTGGGTTTATTCGGGCTTGCCTCTTACATGGTTGAGCAGAGGACCAGGGAAGTAGGAATCAGAAAGGTATTCGGGGCAAGCGAAGGAGTGGTTATAAGGCTTATTTCAAGAGAGTTCCTCGTTCTTGTCACAATTTCAATAATTATTGCTGTCCCAACTGCATATCTTGTTATGTCGAACTGGCTTGAGAATTATGTTTACCGGACATCGGTTGGTGTTCCACTGCTTCTGCTTGCAGCGGGACTTACTTTAGTTATAACATTCATTACAGTGGGTTACAAGGCATACCAGGCTTCCGTTATGAATCCGGCAAATGCAATAAGAACCGAATGATGTGCAGCAAAACAATTTTTATCCGGTCTTTTTACTGATTAGGCAAACAATCTGAAAAAGCTTACGATGCTAAAAAACTTCTTCATCAATGCTGCCCGGATCATGCGGAAGCGCGGAGGGTATTACCTTCTGAACATCGGGGGACTGGCCATTGGCCTTATTAGTTTCATTTTCATTGCTCTGTATGTCATTAACGAATTGAGTTATGACAGGTTTCATGAGAATTATGAAAACATCTACAGGATAAAGGTCACCGGCCGGATGGCGGGAGGCGAACTGAACCAGGCAGTAACGGCAGCGCCGATGGCGCAGGCGATCCTTAAGGATTATCCTGAAGTAACCAAGGTTGCAAGGGTACGCCCAATGGGCGACTGGCTCATCAGGTTCGGGGATAAGAGATTCAATGAAGATGGTGTGTTATTTGCAGATTCCACTTTTTTTGATGTCTTTGATTTTAAAATTCTCAAAGGGGATCCGCTTACAGCATTAAACCGGCCCAATTCAATGGTGCTTACCGAGGAATTTGCATTCAAGTATTTCGGGAACCTCGACCCTATAGGACAAAAGCTGAGAGTTGAATCCGACACAATTCTTTATACGGTTACTGCCGTCGTGCAGAATGTCCCCGACAACTCGCACATCAAATTTGATATACTGGCATCATTGAGCACCTATCCCAGGATAGCAAACGATCAGTTCTGGATAAGCCATAGTTTTTACACATATTTTGTTGCAAAGGAAGGAACCAACAAGGACGACCTTGAAAAAAAGTTCCAGGATATGGTTGTAACCTATGTCGGTCCGCAATTAAAGGAGATACTTGGCCAGACCATAGAGGATTTCAGAAACGCAGGGAATTACTTTGGATACGTTCTTGAGCCTCTTAAAGATATTCATCTGAAAGGAGCCGTTCAATACAATCTAGAACCTCCGGGTTCTCTTTCAACAGTTTATATATTTGCAGTTATTGCCATCCTAATACTTGTTGTCGCCATTATAAACTATGTAAACCTTGCCACCGCAAAATCAGCATCAAGGGCCAAAGAAGTAGGGGTCAGAAAGGTATCGGGGGCAAACAAATCGGGGCTGATAACACATTTCCTTACTGAATCCCTGATAATTGCGGCCATTTCAATGGGTATTGCGCTTCTGATAGTATTTCTGCTGATGCCGTCATTCAATCAGATGATAAATAAAAGCCTTTCTTTCGGGCAGATTAACAATCTTCCCGGTATTGCTTCAGTAATATTTCTTGTTGTTTTCATAGGAATAGCATCAGGATTTTATCCCGCTTTCGTACTGGCATCCTATAATCCTGTTGAGGTTCTCAAGGGTACGATGAATCCGGGATCAATGTCGAAAAGGCTAAGATGGATCCTGGTGGTCTTCCAGTTTACTGTTTCAATAATCATAATAATCGGATCAATTATTGTCTATAACCAGCTTAACCTTCTTACAAGAAAGGATCTGGGATTCGACAAGGAGAATATGATAGTGGTAAGAAGGGTTGATGCATTCTGGCAGCAGGCTGAGGCGTTCAGGACACAACTTCTTGAAATTCCGGGTGTTGAGAAAGTTGGTTTTTCAAGGTCGGTTCCGGGTACAGATTTCAATAACAATGCCTTCTTTAAAGATGATGATCCCGAAAAGAACACCTATCTGATAAACCAGGCTGCCGTAAGCCTCGATTATCCTGAAGCCCTTGGTGTTCAGCTTGCTGACGGAAGATATTTTTCGCGGGAATTCGGGACTGACTCCCTTGCAATTCTTATAAATGAGGCAGCTGTAAAATCACTTGGTCTTGTTGATCCTCTCAACAGCTATATTAAGCAACCCTCAGGGCCCCAGGAATGGAGGAGATACAAAATCGTCGGCATCATGAAGGACTTCAATATCGAGTCGATGCACAAGGCCATTCCTCCGGTATGTTTCACAGTTGAGGGAGGAGGAGGAGGCGATCAGTTTGCGACAATCAGGTTATCAGGGAAGAATGTAAATGCCACAATAGCCGAAGTTGAAAAGCTATGGCAGAATTTCACGCCCGATATGCCCTTCCAGTATGACTTCTTCACCGACAGGTGGAATGAACTCTATTCCTCAGAAATGAAAACAGGGAAAATATTCCTCATATTTTCATTCCTTGCCATATTCATTGCCTGCATGGGCCTGATAGGGCTCATCACATACATTACAAACAGACGGACAAGGGAAATAGGAATACGTAAAAGCTACGGAGCCTCAATACCAGTTATCCTTGGACTGCTTTCAAAGGAGATGATATATATAATCCTGATATCATCGCTCCTCGCCTATCCTATAGCTTATTTCGGTTCACAATACTGGCTTGAGGGATTTGCAAGCAAAATTCCGATCAGTCCGGTAATATTTATTCTGGCCACCCTGATTGCCATGTTTATCGGATGGTTATCAATAAGTTATCAGACAATCAAGGCAGCAAATTACAATCCGTCAAATGCCCTCAGAATAGAATAGCTGTCCTTTTCAGGGCTTTTTATTTAATTTTGGGCAAAATAACGACAATGAGGATTGATATATTGACTGTACAGCCTGAACTTCTCGTCAGCCCTTTGAACTATTCGATAGTAAAACGTGCCTGCGACAAAGGGCTCGTGGAGATAAACATTGTCAATCTCCACGATTATGCAAAGGATAAATACAAAAGTGTCGATGACTATGCTTTTGGAGGCGGGGCAGGAATGGTGATGATGATTGAACCTGTTTACAAGGCTCTCGAAAAGCTTAAAAGTGAAAGGAATTATGATGAGATAATTTATACATCCCCCGATGGCGCAAGGTTCACCCAGAAAATGGCAAATGAACTTTCGCTGAAAGAAAACATTATCATTCTTGCAGGCCATTATAAAGGGATTGACCAGAGGATAAGGGAAAACCTCATTACAAGGGAAATATCGATAGGCGATTATGTCCTTTCAGGTGGAGAGATCCCTGCCGCAGTAATTACGGATGCAATAGTAAGGCTGATCCCGGGTGCCATGTCGGATGAGCAGTCGGCCCTTTCCGACTCGTTCCAGGACGATCTCCTTGCCCCTCCTGTTTATACCAGACCGGCCGATTTTATGGGATTGAAAGTCCCGGATGTCCTCCTTTCGGGGAATGCAGCAGAAATCGACAAATGGAGGCACGAGCAATCGGTCGAAAGGACCATGAAGCTCAGGCCCGATCTTTTAAAAGATTGATGGGAAGCAGTTGCAAAAAGAAGTTGGCAAAAAGGCAGTTGGCAGTTGGCAAAAAGAAGTTGGCAAAAAGGCAGTTGGCAGTTGGCAAGAAAGTAGTGAGTAGTGAGTAGTGAGTCAAAAAAAACATTTAACTGCATAACTGCAAAACAGCATAACCGCATAACTGCATAACCGCATAACCGCATAACTGCATAACCGCATAACCGCATAACTGCATAACCGCAAAACAATCACCAGCAGACATAATAACTCCGATATGGCTTCATTGTTTTGGAAAAGACGAAAAGCTTTCGTAAAATTGTAACTTATTTTTTATGTTATAACTAACTATTTAATTTTCAACAAAATGAATACACAGGATTATATTACTCGTGAAGATCGGTATGGCGCACATAATTACCATCCTCTTCCAGTAGTTCTTGAAAGAGGTGAAGGTCCGTTTGTCTGGGATGTTGAGGGGAAAAGGTATTTCGACTTCCTTTCAGCCTATTCGGCTGTAAATCAAGGTCACTGCCATCCCAGGATAGTAAAGGCGCTGACAGATCAGGCTCCGAAGCTTACTCTTACATCAAGGGCATTTTATAATTCTGTTCTTGGTGAATATGAAGAGTATGTAACGAAATATTTCGGTTACGACAAGGTATTGCCCATGAACTCGGGCGCTGAGGGTGATGAAACGGCTCTTAAGCTTTGCCGCAAATGGGGATACAAGAAAAAGGGCATCAAGGAAAACAACGCCAAAATAATCTGTTGTGAAGGTAACTTCCATGGAAGGACTATCACGATAATCTCGATGTCGACCGATCCCGATGCACGCAACCATTATGGACCCTTCACACCGGGATTCATTGTAATACCATACAACGATCTTGCGGCTCTCGAGAATGCACTTCAGGATCCAGACGTTGCCGGCTTTCTTGTGGAGCCAATACAGGGGGAAGCAGGAGTATATGTTCCTGATGAAGGATATCTGAAAAAGTCGTACGACCTCTGCAAAAAACACAATGTTCTTTTCATTGCCGATGAGGTTCAGACAGGTATTGCCCGTACAGGGAAACTCCTCGCATGCGATCATGAAGGTGTTCGTCCTGATATCCTGATCCTTGGTAAAGCATTATCGGGAGGTGTTCTTCCCGTTTCAGCCGTTCTGGCCGATGACGATATCATGCTTACGATCAAGCCGGGTGAACACGGATCGACTTTCGGAGGAAACCCTCTTGCCTGCAAGGTGGCGATAGAGGCTCTACAGGTTATTAAAGATGAAAAACTTGCCGAGAATGCTTCCCGTCTCGGAGAGGTATTCAGGAATGAATTGAAAAGCGTCAGATCGGATATGATAGAGCTTGTCAGGGGGAAAGGCCTTTTAAATGCCGTCGTGGTAAGGCCTAAAAACGGCAAGACAGCATGGGATGTATGTCTGGCAATGAAAGATATGGGTCTTATAGCCAAGCCGACCCATGAACATATTATCAGGTTTGCTCCGCCTCTTGTTATTTCGGAACCACAGTTGCTGGAAGCAATAGGATTGATAAAAAAGGCATTTAAACTTTTTGAATAGCAGATTGTTAATATTGTAACAATCCCCTCTTGGGATTTGAGCAATATTCATACAATTAACCACAAACTTATGAGATTAGCATTACCCGTTATTCTCCTGTTATTATATATCCCTATTTCATGTACCGGCCAGGTTACAAGGGAAATTACACAGGGCGAGCTGAAAGATCATGTAAAATACCTGTCGTCCGACTCCCTTAAAGGCAGGATGACCGGAAGCAGGGGCGACAGCCTGGCTGCGGTATATATCAGGAGACAACTCGAAAAGGCTGGTCTTGTACCTCTCACAGGCGACGGATTCCAGAAATTTTCAGTCACCGACAAAGTTGTTGCAGGTGAAAGGAATTTCCTTTCCGTTGAAGGCAGGGATTTCAGGCCCACGGACGATTTTATGCCATTCGGCTTCAGCGGGAATTCATCCCTTGAAGCGCCTGTCGTATTTGCAGGATACGGATTCGTCATCAACAACGACTCTCTTAAATGGAACGATTACGGAAATTATGATGTAAAAGGCAAATGGGTGCTTGTACTCAGGGGAGATCCTGAACCTGAAAAATCGGTAAGCGGGTTTATTCCCTTTAACAGCGACAGGGATAAGGCAATGACAGCCAAAGACATGGGAGCTAAAGGGGTTCTGTTGGTGTCAGGTCCTGCAGGAGATGCAGAGGACACATTTGACGGTCTGTCCCGGGGTGAATATTCAGTTGAGATACCCGTCCTCAGGATTAAGCGAAGGGTTGCCGATCTCATCCTTAAAAAAACAAACAACACCCTTGAGGGTCTTGAAAAAAAGATAAATACCACAAAGGAAACCACGGCTTTTGACACAAAGACAACAGTAAAGGCAGGATCCGAAGTCATAAAACAGGCATCGATGACAAGAAACATCGTCATGGTCCTTCCCGGAGAAGATGATTCGCTTAAAAATGAATATGTTATTATTGGCGCCCATTTTGATCATCTGGGCATGGGAGGATCGTCGAGCAGAGTAAGGGATACAATAGCTGTACATCCGGGCGCTGACGACAATGCCTCAGGGATAAGCAGCATGATAGAGCTGGCTGAGAGGTTTTCCCTGACTCCCGGAAGTCATAAACGCAGCCTGGTTTTCGCTGCATTTTCAGGTGAGGAAGAGGGTCTTCTCGGCTCAAAGTATTTTGCCGATAACCCGCTTATGGACCTATCAGGTGTTAATGCAATGATCAATCTCGACATGGTGGGGAGGCTTAGCGATTCAAGCACTCTTCAGATCGGCGGTATTGGTACTGCAGAAGGATTAAGGGATAAGGTAAATAACCTGGTCGACACAAACACTGTTAAACTTTCATTTTCGGAGGAAGGATACGGACCATCTGACCACTCTTCCTTCTATGGTAAAAACATTCCTGTCCTGTTCTTTTCTACTGGTGCTCATCTCGATTACCATACGCCTGACGATACATGGGATAAGATAAACTATGACGGGATGAAGGAAGTGACGGATCTCATTTTCAGGATAACCGGTGATCTTGCCAATACTCCCGGGAGGCTTAAATTCAGGGAAGCGGGACCAAAGATAGAAATCAACAGGGCGATAAGAAGGAGAGGCGTTTCCCTGGGTATTATGCCCGATTTTGCTGGGAATGTAAAAAATGGCCTGAGGGCTGATCTTGTAACTCCAGGTAAACCTGCCGCTCTTGGAGGAATGAAAAAAGG
>Ga0209099_1004368_pt1 | contig 10786 bp, 11 predicted proteins | sample AD_JPNHW2_MetaG_FD_184430 | JGI IMG/M metagenome (GOLD analysis project Ga0209099, IMG submission 184430) | Active sludge microbial communities of municipal wastewater-treating anaerobic digesters from Japan - AD_JPNHW2_MetaG (SPAdes) (version 2) | ecosystem: Engineered > Bioreactor > Anaerobic...
TCGCCAATCATGGTGATATCGCTGTGATTAATACCGAGGCTTTCGAAAAACTTCACTGCATTCTCAATCTTGCTTCCCGCGTAATGGTCGTTAATGCCACCGATGTAATCAAAGAATCCGGTGATTCCCAGTTTGTCCACCGAATCCACCAGGGCATCGTGCTGCATGGCTGAAATGATTGCCTGCGTGTATCCCAGCGACCTGAAAAACTCCAGCGCCTCCCTGGCTCCTGGCGTCAATCCGCAACCGGGTAACTTGCTGAAATATAAACTCATAAATTCCATGGCTGCATCTTCCCACGGCTCAGCCTCAAAGTCGAAGCCCACTTCCTTGTAATAATTGATCACAGGAAATGTGAACACGTCGCGGTACGATTCAGGGGTAAGTTCCCTGAGATTCCTTGCCCGAAGCATGGAATTGATCGATTCAATGCAGATTTTCAGGTCGTCGAGAAGTGTTCCGTTCCAGTCCCAGATGATGGTTTTTGATGGAGGCATAATTCCTGCAGGGTTTCAGGTGAATGAGTTCGGGGTACAAAAGTACAAACAGCGAAGGGCAGAAAGCTGTTGCTGCCGAAAATCTTTATCTTTGCATTGAAATCAATAATCACACTCCATGATTCAGCGCATTCAAACGGTATATCTTTCACTGGCAGCCATTGCCATGATCATGCTTTTCTTTTTTCCTTTCGCTCTTTTCCAGTCGGAGTTCGTGTACAGCCGCTTTTACGTTTACGGCATGGTGGATATGGTTCCCGGGGGGGGCAACAGCATGAAACTTATCTATGCATTGCCACTTGTGCTTGCTGACCTGGGAATTGTTGTGCTTACGATTAGTGCGATTCTCCGTTATAAGAACAGGCCATCGCAGATAAAGCTTGCCAATGCGGCATTCATTCTGACCATCATTTTTATTGCAGCAGTTTTTTTCCTTTACGGAAATTTGCTGGAGAAAAAATTCAGCACGCCTCCAATCTGGTCCGACGGTATCGGAGTTTATTTTCCGCTGGTCACACTAGTATTTCTTATGCTTTCCATCAGAGCGATCAGAAGGGATGAGAACCTGGTGCGATCTACTGACAGGCTGCGATAGATGCCGGATTGAAGTTAAAAAAAACTGACTGACAGCCTGTGGGATTAACCCATAGGCTGTTGGATTTTTAATGAATCCGTTGATTTGTTCAGCCTTCGAACCGGCTGGTGTTTCTTTCTGCTTCAAACACTACAAGATCCCTCACCTGGTCTCCGTCAATCACAAACCTGACGAAGGTAATCACCCTGTGCCACCCTGAATGGCCGGCAGCACCGGGATTGATATGTAACAGCTTGAATTTCTGGTCGTACTGAACCTTGAGTATGTGTGAATGCCCGCTAATAAAAAGTCCGGGCTTTTCTGTTTCTATCCTTTTTCTGGCTTCAGCGTTATAACGTCCGGGATAACCTCCGATATGCGTCATAAGCACCTTCATTTTTTCACAATGAAAAACCTGTAATTCAGGATATACCCGCCTGACTAAAGCATCGTCGATGTTGCCGTGCACGGCCCTTAATGGTTTAATGGCGTTAAGCGCATCGGCTGTGGCAATGTTGCCGATATCGCCGGCATGCCATATCTCGCTGCATATTGAGAAAAACTCTGCTGCCCTGGGGTGCACAAAGCCATGGGTGTCGCTAAGCAATCCGATGTGTGTCATAAACCGGCAGCCGTTTCTGGTAATATCAGAACCATTTCTTTTTCTTCATATAGACATACATGATTCCGGCAATTATTATGAAGATACCAACCAGTACGAAGTATCCGTACCGCCATTCAAGCTCGGGCATGTAGCGGAAGTTCATGCCATAAACACCAGCCAGGAAGGTGAGGGGAATGAAAATGCTTGAAATGAGGGTAAGCGTTTTCATGATGTTGTTGGTACGGTTGGCATTGTTGGCCATCAGCAGGTCCATCATGGCCGAGATCATCTCCCTGAAATTATCGATGGTTTGAATAATATGGATGAGATGGTCGTAGATATCGTTAAGGTATTGCCTTGTGAAGCTGTTGATGAGTGGCAGTTCGTCGTGCACAATTCCACGGATTTCCTCTTTGAGCGGATATATGGTGCGGCGAAGAATAACCAGTTGCTTTTTCAGCGCCAGTATCCTTTGTGCAATTTCATCGGTGGGCTTGTCGAGCAGCAGGTCCTCGAGTTCGTCGGTCTGGTCTTCAAACTGGTCGAGGATCACGTAATAGTTATCCACAATTTTGTCGAGCAGCAGGTAGGAGAGGTAGTCTTCCTTGCGGCTGCGGGCGCGGGTCTTCGTGGTCCGCAACCGTTCCACCACCGGTTCAAAGAGCGGTGTTTTCTTCTCGCTGAACGATAGCAGGAAGTCCCTGCCCAGCAGCAGGCTTATCTGTTCGGCATCAATCTGCTTTTTCTGGTTGTTCCAAATCAGGCTTTTGAGGGTGATGAAAAGGTAATCTTCCATATCCTCAACCTTCGGGAGGTGTTCAACATTGAAAATATCTTCGAGCAGCAAAGGATGTATGCCGAAATCTCCGCCCAGCTTTTCAATGGTTTCGGTGTCGCGGAAGCCGCTCACATCAATCCAGTTTACCTTTTCAGGCCTTATCTGCTTCTTGACGGTGTCGGGAGAAATATCCTTTTTCTCAACAAATTCATCATCGTCATATTGTATAAAATTGACGCTGGTGGGTTGCGGCTCGCTGCCGGTATAAAACAGTGACCCAGGCGGGAGCCCTGATTTACGGCTGTATTTCCTTGTTCTTTCAGAAAGTGGTTTCTGACGCTGGCGGGACTTTTTCATGAAGTAAAATTAAAAAAACCGAAGCCTGCAGTTCAGCCGGCCCCGGTTTTTTTCTGAGACTCAGAATCTGACCTTTTATTTCTTTTCTTTCAGCAGGTCCCTGATCTCGGTAAGCAAGATTTCTTCCTTGGGAGGTGCGGGAGGTGCTGCCGGAGCTTCTTCTTCCTTTTTCTTAAGGCTGTTCATGCCTTTGATAATCGCGAATATTGCAAGAGCAATAATCAAAAAGTCAATCACCGTCTGAATGAAGTTTCCATAAGCGAAAACGGGGGCACCGGCTGCTTTAGCATCAGCTAAACTTTTATAGACAGCGCCATCCATCGAGTAGAACAAATCGGTGAAATTCACATTGCCAAGCAATTTCCCGAGCGGGGGCATAATAATGTCACTAACCAGTGAACTGACAATTTTGCCAAAAGCTGCGCCAATAATGATACCGACAGCCATGTCCATCATGTTGCCTTTCACGGCAAATTCCTTGAATTCTTTTACAAGTCCCATGTTAATTGAGTTTTTGGTTGATTAATTGAATAATTGAGGATGAAAGTACGTCAAAAAAATGCGATTGTCAACTATTTAGAGAAACTATAAACAAATCCTACCGTAAAAGCTTCCTTAAATTGAGTTGCCGGGCCTATGTTTATGCCTTTTTTATCAATAATATCAATGTTATCATCGTAGATGAGCGTTGTGCCGATGGTTGTGGAAATATACTTGTTTACTTTCATCAGCAGTACATTTTCCCAGTTTACGATGATGCATTCCGGATTTTTAAGGTAATTTGAGAATAGCCCTAATTTCGACAAAAGGTTCACATTCTTCAGGATATCTTTCTTGAAAAGAGCGTTTACTGAGCCCCCCATCTGGGTTAGTGTTTTTTCACCCTTTTCAACGCCGAAAGCACCTGCAGCCGATAGCGAATCGTTGTTCACGAATGTCATGCGGGCTCCAATAGGGGATAGCAGCATGGAGAAGTAATCAGCAGGCTTGTATTCCATACCCAGCGCCAGTTGCAGGTAGCCCGGAGCCATGAACTGCGAAAGCATCACTCGTTCGTCGTTGTTAATGTACTTGTAACCATCGGCAAATTGCGTTTTGAAATTGAGCAATGCGGTGTAATCCCAGTGACGGGCAGCGTAGATCCCTGCTTTTGTTGACAGGTCGATCTTGTCATCGGTTTTTCTCCAGTTGGTGAAACTTTCCTGTTTTTGAACACCATAACCAAAACCGGCGAAGTTGTTCCAGGTAAACTTGTTCTTATGGTAGTCGAGGAAAAAGCTTAGCAACGAGTTGGTTGCCAGCGAATTTTCGCCACCGGCTGACCAGTTGGTGAGCGCCAGTTGTGAAAAACCAATGTTGGTTTCTGATTTGAATTTCCAGTGTTTAACAGTATCGGGTTCTGCAGCCCTGGTAAAAAGTGTCAAGCTTAATGCAAGAATGGTAATTGAAAGATAGGTTTTCTTCATGATTAGATTGTTTAAAATTTGGGTGGCAAAGATAATAACATTGGATTCACAGTGGACGAAACGTTACTGCAATGATATGCCGGGCTGTGCCGGCGAAACACTGTAACCGTTACCTCCTGAAAGGCTGAACGACATCGAAAGGCTCATCATCGTCCGCACGGCTTTGCCGCCAGCCATGCCGGGAGTCCAGGTAAACAGTTTGACCAGGCGCATTGCTTCTTCCGAACACCCGGCCCCCAGGTGTTTCTGAATCTCGACATTTGAGATCCTGCCATTTGGCTCCACCACGAAACGGAGTTCGACGATTCCTGTGATGTTCTGCCGCAATGCTGGTTCAGGGTAAAGGAAATTATCGGCCATAAACTGTTGCATACTCATTCCTGCTTCTTTGAACACAGGTTTGGGAGGTGTTTCAGTGTTCCTGAATGAGAAAATCCTGCCGGAGGTATCAGTTTCAGTCAACAGCGGCGCGGCGTTTTCGTATCCCCTGTTTTTCACGATTTTTCGATAGTGCTTAACTGAGAATTCTACTGAAACTTCTGCTTTCCCGTCGCGCGGACTGCCAAGGTAGGTTGCCGGTTTCCAAAGCAATAGATTAAAAATGCGCAGGGCTTCAGCATCCAGCGCCGGCGAAACACTCTGAGTCACTTTTATATTGCTCACCTTGGCATCACGGTTTACAAGGCAAGTGATGATGACGGTCCCCTCGGTACCTTTCTGCAATTCAGCTTCGGGGTAAACTATTTCCTGGTCGATAAATTCCTTAAGCTGTTGCTTGCCGCCGTAAGGCATGGCAGGAATGATTTCCTGTGAAAACAGGCCTGAAAATGTCACAGGTGAAAACAGAAACAATACCAGCAATTTGTTGATGGCTGAAATCATCACATGGCCGTTTTAATGCAACAGCTAATATAAGAATAAAAGTCCCGGAAATTTCGCTGAAATTAAGCGTCTGTTTAAATTTGTAGTTGTCCGTTTTTAAATCCGGAAGCCAGTCTCAATAGCTACCGGGACCAGTTTCCAGTTTCCAGTTTCCAGTTTCCTGTATTCTGTATTCTGACTCCTGACTCCTGTCTTCTGTCTCCTGTCTCCTGACTCCTGACTCCTGACTTCCAGTCTCCAGTCTCCTAACAAACACTAAATCTTCCTTATATCCGCCAACTGTATCCATCCCTGGCTGCCATTCGCAATTTTTACCTCAATCCAGCCACCGATTGAATCCTGTACTACCACTTTTGAACCTTCGTGCAGCACAAACAGGTCGATACTCGACGGGTCAGGTGAGCTTTTTACGGTTACGGTGGGAGTGAATACGATGCCTTCGGCGTGATTGACCGTTTGCTGTCGTTTGTGGAATGACATTCCAAGCATGATAAATGCAAATACCAGCAGCGGTAATGCGCTCCAGAAAGCGATCCTGCGGATAATATTTCGTCTCGAAACCAGGTACACTCCGGAAAGAAGAAGGCCAGCTAAAGCAAAGATCACAACAAGCATGGCGAGTGTGTCCGATGAAAAAAGGTCCCAGAACCCGCGCCACCAGCGCTTGAGGAACAGCTCGGGAATTTTCTCGATCTTGTCGGTTATCCGGCTGTTGGCCACTGCAAGGTTGTATTTTGTATCAGGGTTATTCGGGTCAAGTTTCAGCGCTTTTTCATAGTAGAGAATGGCCAGGGGCAGTTCATTATTTTTGAAATAAGCGTTGCCAAGGTTGTAATACAGGTGCGCCGATTCGTAACCCTGCTTTACCACCTGCTCGTACGACTGTATGGCGATATCGTACCTGCCCAGGCTGTATGCCTTGTTCCCTTTTTCAATAGCGGCTTCAGGCGTTTGTGCTGCAATGGCAACCGTCACCAGAAGGATGAGTATCGTAAAAACTGACCTTTTCATTATTGGAATGAAGGGATTAGCGGATTTATTTGAGCTTTTGTTCAGTATTGGTAATGTTTTGCAGTGCTTCGTTATAGGTCGCAACCATGGTGGTTTCCTTGTCGCCGGGCGCAAACCGGGCAAACTCACAGTGCTGCAGCGTATCAATAAACTGTTTACTGATGCTTTCGTCCACATGGCGCTGTTCGAGCGATATCTGCGCCGTCTCAAGCGAGAGTTCCGACAGGGGAATGTTGAATTTGTCGCTGATGTAGCCCCATAGTGCCTGCGAAACTTCTTCATAGAAAGGTTCCTGTTGCCTGGCATCGAGAAACGATTTGGCTTTCTTGAGCCGTGCAACTGCCACTTTGTTGGCTTTGCGGTTACGCATAAGGCCGGTATCGCTTCGGAGTTGCAAATGCTTGCGCCAAACCACCAGGAAAACTGCGAAGAGCAGGAATGGCAGCAGGAACGCCAGCCAGAAAAGCCAGCTTCCGAAAAATCCTTTTCCTGCCGGGCGCAGTCCTGTGACGCTGTGATGAATGTACCGGATATCGTTGCCAATGTATTTGATATCTTCCTTAGCTGCACTTGTAATCACGCCGGCCTCAGTGCCATCGCCCTTGTTTACCTTGATGTTGAATTGTGGTGACGCCAGCGTAACATATGATCTTTTTGAGAGGTCGAAGTAGGTGAAAGGCACTGCTTTGATGGTGAAGTCTCCCTGTACACGCGGGATGAGCAGGTATTCGAAAGTGCGTGAGCCCGAAATACCTGATGAGGTAGAGTTTATATTATCGACGATCTTGGGGTCATACACTTCGAAATCGGGAGGGAAGGCAATGTTGGGCTTCTCAATCAGGCTGAGATTGCCGCTGCCCGAAACAGTAAACCTGTATGTAATGGCCTCATTGGCTTTCACCTGGTCGTGATCAATGCTCGCTTTGAGTGAGAAATCACCTACGGCGCCTGTAAAGTCTACCGGCTTGCCGGCTGAAGGTAGTGGTGTGATATTAACAGTAACAGGGTTCGATTTCAACGTCTTCTGAATATTCTGCACCGATTGCCCGAATGGCGAACTGTCGAAGAAATTCTTGAAAAAAGGATCGTTGAAAAAGGGATCGTCATCGAAAGGCGAACGCGACTGTACTGCCACCTGTGCCAGTACTTCAACCTGCAACGGGTCGATGGTGAGTTTACCGGTTTGCTGAGGGAAAATAGCCACTTTCCTTACCTCAGCCACCATGTATTTCGAACCATTGACTACTTCGTCATACTGCTGGTATTTGTCCTTGTCCTTGAGCAGGTCCTGCGACCAGAAGCCTGTGTTGGCAGGAATTTTATCGATACCCTGCAGCGAGAGCGGAATGCGAGTATAGAGTTTGTAAGTGATGATCGCCTGTTCACCCAATGAAAGATTGCCTTTAGAGATAACTGCCCGCAGGAAAACATCATTCCCGGAGATAGACCCTGAAGCTCCGGGCTGCGCACTGCGCGGACGGGCGTTTTGCCGGGGCTGCGACTGCTGTCCGCCGCCCTGGTCAATCACCTGGATGGTCAGCGAGTTTGACTGGTATTTTTTGCCGTCAACCGTTATTGAAGCAGGTGGTATGGTGAATGTCCCGGCTTTCTGGGGCTGCAGAACAAAAGTATATGAGTAGTTTACCGACTGTGTCACTTTGCCATTGATCACCGAAATGCTGCTGTTAGAACTCTGCGATGGCCCCATGAGCACATCGAAGTTCCTGATCTCGGGCATAATGAAGCTTTTGCCTTCCTGGTTAATGCTGTAAGATATCCTGAATGCCTGTCCCAGAGCAACCTGTGATGGGGCAGACGCATCAAACCTGACCTGGGCATTTGTATAGGAGGCGAAAAGGAATATAGGCACCAGGGCTGCCAGGATGGCTCGTTGCAGGGATGACATATGTTTATTCATCGTAGTCATGGCAGTGATGCATAATAAGTGGTTGATTACCAGTCTTTTTCTGTTCGTACCTGTACGGCTTTGGCTTTATTCTTCTTTACCTTGTCGAGGGTTTGCTTTTCATTGTTATTGAGAGCCTGCAACATCCGCTCAGCATCCTGCTTTTTCATCTGCTTGTTCTGAGGCTGTTGTTGTTGCTGTTGCTGCTGCTGCTGTTTCTGCTCATCCTGTTTCTGTTGCTGCTGCTGTTTTTGTTGCTGCTGCTTCTGGTCCTTGTTTTTGTCCTGGTTATTCTTGTTGTTCTGCTGTTGCTGCAGTTTTGTCATGGCATAGGCCAGGTTGTAACGGGTCTCTTCGTCTTTAGGATTAAGCCTTAGCGCATTTTTGTATGCTTCAACGCTTTCACCATACTTTTTCTCCTGCAGCATCGAATTGCCCAGGTTGTGATAAGCTGCCGCCTTGCTTTTGTCACCCAGCGATTTCTGTCCTGTGACGTTTGAAAACGATGAAGCTGCCTTTTCGTAATCGCCCTGCTTGTATAGTGCATCACCCAGATTATAAGTGGCTTTCACCGATTGCGGTGATTTATCAAGCGCCTTACGGTAGTTGATCTCAGCATCTTTGAATTTGGCATCGTTGTATTCTGAATTTCCTTTGCGGATAAATTTGGCCGGCTGCTGGGCAACAGCGCCGAACCAGCTAATCTGCAGCAGCAGGAAGAATAATATCGGCATGATTCTCCCATGACCGGAAACCCCGGAAAACTGCTGTGAACTATGCGATAATATCTTCATTCCTTTGTTGGCCATTGTTTCAGGGTGCTATTTAACATTCTCGTTTCCAAACAGTTTTATCTTCCCCGACAGTCTGCTTTTTCTTTCAACGAGGAAGAGTTCGGCAAGTAAGATTACCAATGCCACAATAAGCAGTAACTGGTAACGGTCTTCATAGTCGGAGAAAAAGCGCGAGTCATATTCTGTCTTTTCAAGGCTGTTCAGCTTATCGAAAACTTCCTTTACACCCGACTGGCTGTTGCTGGCCCTTACATACATGCCGTTGCCGGCCAGCGCCACATCGTTAAGCAGCCTGTCATCGAGTTTTGTTATGACAGTCTGCCCTGACTTGTCGGTTTTATATCCGATCTGAATCGCTCCGTTATACATTGGAATTGGTGCGCCGTCGGGTGAGCCCATGCCAACAGTATAAACTTTAATTCCCTGAGCGGCAGCAGCTTTGGCGGCTTCAACTGCGTCATCTTCAAAGTTTTCACCATCTGTGATCACGATGATGGCTTTGCTTTGTTTTCCTTCGGCAAAGCAGGAGGCACTCTTTTCAATTGCCTGCCCGATAGCTGTTCCCTGTGTGGGGATCATTCCCGGGTTTATCCCGGAAAGGAACAATTTGGTAGCAGCGTAATCTGATGTAACGGGCATTTGTATGTATGCCTTACCGGCAAAAATCACCAGCCCGACCCTGTCGTTGTCCATCTTGTCGAGCAGGCGCGAGATCGCCTGCTTCGACCTTTCAAGCCGGTTGGGAGTGATGTCCTGCGCCAGCATCGAGTTCGATACATCCAGGGCAAACACCACATCGATGCCTTTGCGTTTTATCTTTTCAAGTTTCGAACCTATCTGTGGCCCGGCCAAAGCCAGCACCAGGAATACCCATGCTGACATCAGCAGGACAAACTTGGTGGTGCTGCGTGTGGATGAATACTCAGGCATGAGCCTTTGTACCAGGTTCCATTCGCCAAGCGACTTAAGAGCCTTTTTGCGCCTGTTGACCATCATGGCGAAAAACACTATAAACACCGGCAAGGCCAGCATCAGGTACAACGCATATGGATGAGCAAAACGGAGCATTCTTGGGTTTAAAGTTTAAAGTTTCTTGTTTAAGGTTTCAGTTTCGTAGTGCATGGTGCTTAGTGCTTAGCCTGCCTGCCTTGGGATGGCTTGTGAGACAGGGGCAGGCCTGCCTGCCTTGGGATAGCTTGTGAGACAGGGGCAGGCCTGCCTGCCTTGGGATGGCTTGCGCGAAAGGGGCAGGTGCTTAGTGCCAGGTTCCAGTCCCGATAGCTATCGGGACCGGGTGCCAAAAGGTTCTTAGTTCGTTTGTTCAAATGTTCAAATGTTCGTTTGTTCCGGTTTCCACTCCCGATAGCTATCAAGACCAGTTTCAAGTCTCAAGTTTCAAGTTTCAAGTTCCAAGTTCCAAGTTCCAGGTCTCTTAATTCCAGTTTCCAGTTTCCAGTTTCCAGTTTCTTCTTTTCAGATCAATTTTCAATTGTCCACCTGCCCCTCACACATGTGCCAGCGCCAGGCAGGCAGGTTGTCCATTGTCCATTTTCAATCCCGATAGCTATCGGGATCAATTTTCAATTGTCCATTGTCCATTGTCCATTGTCCATTTTCAATTGTCCATTGTCCATTCCCTACGGTATCGTCCTGAACACTGTCTGCCTCAGCAGTACCTCAAGTCCGAGCAATACCATGGCTATCAGCAGAAACGGGAAAAACTCTTCCTTCTTCCGCTTAAACTCAGTCACGTCAATCTTCGATTTTTCGAGTTTGTCGATTTCCTTATAAATGTTTTCGAGTTTTTGCTTGTTCACAGCCCTGAAATACTTACCATTCGTCATGGTGGATATCTTCTGAAGCAGGGCCTCGTCAATCTGCACTTCCACGTTCTGGTATTGTATTCCGAAAGCTGTC
>Ga0209099_1004369_pt1 | contig 10784 bp, 10 predicted proteins | sample AD_JPNHW2_MetaG_FD_184430 | JGI IMG/M metagenome (GOLD analysis project Ga0209099, IMG submission 184430) | Active sludge microbial communities of municipal wastewater-treating anaerobic digesters from Japan - AD_JPNHW2_MetaG (SPAdes) (version 2) | ecosystem: Engineered > Bioreactor > Anaerobic...
CAAACCTATGAACAGATGGAAATGGAACTGGACTTATTGGGGGACCAGACCAAATTTCTCAAGGAACAGATGGAAATTTACGTTAAGCTCTATGACGGCAAGGCCATTGGTGCCGAACTACCGCCTTCAGTAGATCTTGAAGTAATCGAAGCTCCACCTAACGTTAGAGGTAATTCAGCCAGCGGTACAAACAAACCGGTGGTCTGCGCCGGTGGTCACGTCGTGAATGTACCGATGTTTATTGAAGCTGGAGAATTTATCCGGGTTGATACGCGCACTGGTGAATATCTGGAGCGCATGAAAAAGTAAGGCCTCATTGGTTAATTTTGCGGTTTTATTTTGCCATAACGGGTAGGTTTTTCAACATCTGAGCCTGCGGCCCGGCAAGTTGATCTGCTTGACAATCAGTTGCAGCAGATTATCTTAACAAGGGTTGTGTGTTCACTGGTAAACTGCCCAAAATGGAAGGATACCGATGAAACTGCTGAAAAAACAAAAGGGTCTGCCATTTTTGCTGACCCTCGGAATATTATTCATTTTATCTGCCAGTTTTCTGGCGGTTCAACTCTGGTCTGATAAAGATTCATTCCGAGGCGCTTTGCATGCCCTCGAAGCCCCGGTAATGCCTCCGGCCATGCCAAAGGTGGTTGCCCCACCACCGGTCAAAAAAGTGACTTCCAAGGTTGAAGTTCCTGCAGAACCAGCTCCTGCCAAAGTTGAAGTTGCCAAGGCAGTCGAAAAAAAAGCTCCGGCACCTGAACCGACTCCGGTGGTAGAAGCGGTTCCTGCAATAGATAAAGCCGTCCTGAAACAGGAAGAACCACCCCGCACCGTTAATGTAAAAGAAGCCGCTGAAGTTGCAAAGCCCTCTATCCCGACTGTAATTAAAAAAGCCAAAGAAGCACGCGTAGCTAACGTCGCTGTTTCTGAAACCCTTCCTGCTAAAGAAAAACAGGCAGTCAGACCGCGCAAAAGCCGCAAAAAAGCCAAAGTTGAAGAAATCCCGACTGAAATCCCCGCTGAATGGAACTGGTTTTCAAAGCCTCTCAAACTCAATCTTGAACCAGGTAAAGCCAAGATTTCCCTTGCTGATTCAGACCATGAAATCAAACTGAACGAATCAGAAAAAATAGCTTCAACACCGGTTGAAGTCGCTGTGCAGGTCGCAAAGCCTTTTGTTGATGAAGTTGACGCTCTAGAAGTAGCTCCGGCTGCCTCTTCTGAACCCATCATTGCTGAGCCACAAACCGTTCGGCCTTTCATGATGGCTCTGGCAAAAATGGCCAGAATTCGCCAGATGCGCCATGCAGCAGTGTCGGCCAAAGCGGTTCCTGCCCCCGAAAGCCTTTCACCAAGCATGCAGCGCCTCGGCGCTGCCCTTAAAGCAATCTGCGATCGTGTTGAATCAAGCGTTGCCCCAGAACAAACCTCTGTCGAAAGCGTTTCTGAAGAAACCGAAACTATCGATAATAGCCCATCTGAAGCCTCAGTGGCAAGCGATAATGTCGAACAAGCTGTCGCTGAGCCTGTCTCAGAACCTGTTGTCGAACCTGTCAGGCCCTATGGCGGTTCAGGCTCAAGCTTCAGCCAGAGAGTGAATGATCTCCTCAAGAGTGGCCTGATGAAGGCAGACTGAGGCCTGGCAACGACCATACTCCTGTAAGTATCTCACAAAAAGCCGAAGACCCCGCACCGCGGGGTCTTCGGCTTTTTAAGCATATGCCGGGCACATGCGATAACTGGCGGTGCAAATCCCCTACGGGCTTGGCAGCAGGACTATTTTCTACTCAATTAATCACAATGTCGATGCTTCTTATGAGAAAATAAAGGGATATTACAGGTCAAAAACCCGTATGACAAAAGCTGTTTTTTGCTAAATAAAAAAATAAAGATTTATTTATCAACGACAAACCGCTTGATTTGGGTGTATTTGCATGATGAATTATTTATAAAAAATAATTTTTTAAAAAACGAGCACGCGCGGCGGGGTGTTTGATGAATTTGGTTTGTGAAAATATATAAATAAAAGTTTAAAAACTAGAGTTGGCGGGTTTATTTAATGCTGGCAATAATACTTGCTGGTGGTGTAACTGGTTTGAACTTAATGCTGCTGTCAGCTATGGCGGTATTACTTGATTTGCTTTTTATTTCGATCTATGTTAAAATATTCACATAGTTCTTTTAATTAATGAAGATAACTGGCTTAAGCGAATTAATACATATATAGGTAGATTGTTGTTGGGTTAAACTGGTTTTGGCCGTATCGACCGGCCTGTTTAATTTTAACGCAGTCACAAAAATAATCAAGGAATCAAGCTCAGCCGCCTCGGGGGCTGATGTAGCTGAACCAGGAGTTGTAGCAATGCTTATCGATGGTGTCGTAATTATGACTATTGGCATGATTACAGTGTTTGTTTTTCTCTGTATCATGGTCGCGATGGTCGAAATGATTGCTTTTTTCATGAGGGCCGGTCCTGCAAACGTCACAGCGATTGCACCTGATGCTGGCGTTTTGCAGAATGAAGTATCTTCGAGCGAAGAAATCGCCGTGATTCTCGCTGCGGTTCGCGATTACACCCAAGGTGAAAACTCATGAAAAAGAAACTTGTCAAAGTAATGGATACGTCCTTTCGGGACGGCTTTCAATCGGTTTATGGCGCTCGCGTTCTGACTGCCGATTTCATGCCGGCAGTTGAGGCGGCGGTCAACGCCGGGATTCGCTATTTCGAGTCTGGTGGTGGCGCCAGATTTCAGTCGCTGTTCTTTTATTGCAATGAGAATGCCTTCGATATGATGGATACCTTTCGCAAGACAGTCGGTGAAGACATAGAACTTCAGACCCTGGCAAGAGGTGTCAACGTTGTCGGCCTTGATTCGCAGAGTAGCGATGTGATCAGATTGCATGCCAGATTATTCAAAAAACATGGCGTAACCACCGTCAGAAATTTTGATGCTCTCAACGATGTCGAAAATCTTATTTTCAGTGGCCGGTGTATTGTTGAGGCAGGTTTGCGGCATCAGGTGGTCGTTACCATGATGGAACTTCCCCCCGGTTGCGAAGGTGCCCATACCCCAGAATTTTACGCAGGGGTTCTCAGAAAAATTCTTGACGCAGGTATTCCTTTCGATTCAGTCTGCTTTAAAGACGCCTCAGGAACCTCAACCCCTGACAAGGTTTTTCGAACTGTGCAACTGGCTCGCAATATGCTGCCAGCCAAAACTTTCATTAATTTTCACACGCACGATACTGCTGGCACAGCGGTTCTAGCTTATCGCGCGGCTCTCGAAGCCGGAGCCGACGGCATTGATCTGGCCATGGCCCCAGTTTCTGGTGGCACCAGCCAACCAGATTTTCTGACCATGTGGCACGCCTTGCGCGGCACAAATTTTGATCTGGGCGTGGATATTAAAAAAATCCTTGAAGCCGAAAAAGTTTTTGCCCGCTGTATGCAGGATTATTTTCTACCACCCGAATCCAGATCCGTCGATCCTGTTATCATTTTTTCGCCAATGCCGGGTGGCGCTCTAACAGCGAATACTCAAATGATGCGTGATAACGGAACCTTTGATCGTTACCCTGAAGTTATCAGTGCCATGAGTGAAGTAGTGCGAAAAGGTGGTTATGGTACCTCGGTAACCCCGGTTTCGCAGTTCTATTTTCAGCAGGCCTATAACAACGTCATGCAAGGCCCCTGGAAAAAAATCGCCGAAGGCTATGGGAAAATGGTTCTCGGTTATTTTGGCAAGACCCCGGTGGCACCTGACCCTGAGCTGGTGCGTATCGCATCTGAACAGTTGCAGCTTGCCCCGACCACTGCCTCGCCTCTTGCGCTTAACGACGCCAATCCCGGCAAATCCCTCGAATATTTTCGTAAAACCCTCACCGAAAATGGTTTGCCCACCAGTGATGAGAACCTGTTCATTGCTGCTACCTGCCAGGCAAAGGGCATAGCCTTTCTCAAGGGGGAGGCGCGAGCTAACATCCGCAAAAAGTCACATGCAGACGCAGATACGAAAATGCCCGCAGGCGTGGCAACTGGTGCGAATTGCTCCGATTCGTTGAGCCAGAATGCCAGGGCTGCGAAACGTGACCAGGCAAACCCGCGAGCCTATAATGTTTCTCTGCAAAACCGTGCCTACGAGGTGGTTTTTGACGGCAGAAAAGCTGTGGTTAACGGCAAAACCTTCGAGGTAGACATCGCGGAAATAACCCGAGAACTTGGAGCCAGACCGATTGTTTCGCAGTCTGAGGTTGCTGGTTCAGAATGCAAAGTTGTTTCCCCGTTGCCGGGCGCCATCGTCAGAATGGCCTGCAAAGAAGGTGATCGGGTTGGCATGGGTGACACCATATTCATTGTTGAAGCCATGAAAATGGAAACCGAGATCAAAGCCCCCGTTGCTGGAACTGTTTCCCGTATTTTGATGAATCAGGGCAGTCAGGTGAATGCCGGTCAGTCTGTCGTTCTCATCAGCTGATAGCAACATAATCAAAGGGAAACAACCATGAATATTTACGCCTCTCTGGGCGATCTGCTCAGAACAACCGGGATTTGTAATGCATCTATCGGCCAAGTGATAATGATGCTGGTGGGTTTGTTGTTGATCTGGCTGGCTATCAAAAAGGAATTTGAACCTCTACTTCTGCTTCCAATAGGTTTTGGTGGTATTCTTGCCAATATTCCTGTGGCCGATATGACTGCCAGCACAGGTTTTTTAGGTATTATCTATAAAATAGGAATAACCAGCGGTTTGTTTCCCTTGATAATTTTTATCGGGGTTGGCGCCATGACGGATTTTGGGCCGCTGATTGCCAACCCCCGGACCGCCCTTCTTGGTGGGGCCGCTCAATTTGGTATTTTTGGCACGCTGGTGGGCGCTCTGCTCCTTTCTGAATACGCCGGGTTCGGTTTCACCATGAAGGAAGCTGCTTCAATTGCCATTATTGGCGGGGCTGATGGCCCGACCGCAATTTTTCTTTCTTCGACGCTGGCACCGCATCTACTCGGGGCTATTGCCGTGGCAGCTTACTCATATATGGCATTGGTTCCGATTATTCAACCACCAATCATGCGCCTTTTGACCACTGAAAAAGAGCGTTGTATTGAAATGCATCAGTTGCGTGAAGTATCGCAGAACGAAAAAATTGTATTTCCGCTCGCGGTTCTCTTTCTTTGTATTCTTTTGATTCCGACGGCGACACCACTGATCGGTGCTTTGATGTTTGGAAATCTTCTCAGGGAATCAGGGGTTACCGGGCGATTTTCAAAGACTGCCCAGAATGAACTTATAAATATTGTCACTATTTTTCTTGGCCTGGCGGTCGGCTCGAAGTTATCGGCGGCTGAATTTTTGCGACCCCAGACCCTCGGCATTCTTTTTCTTGGTCTGCTGGCTTTTTCGCTTGGCACCGGTGCCGGTGTTGTGCTTGCCAAGGTAATGAATCGCTTCTCATTGGTGCCGATCAACCCCTTGATCGGTGCTGCCGGTGTTTCGGCAGTGCCGATGGCAGCACGGGTTGTCAACAAGGTCGGGCTTGAGTATAATAGCAACAACTATCTTTTGATGCATGCCATGGGCCCGAATGTCGCCGGGGTGATTGGTTCAGCGGTTGCCGCCGGGGTATTGCTGGCAGTGGTCAAATAACATATCTGAATACACCTGACGGCAAAAAAGTTATCGTGATGGGTTTTGGCGAGTCAGAAGACCCGCTGGCCGATCGACCTCAGTTGACCCGTTATCGGGTTTTTTCGGGGCATTGTCAGAGTTGTGGTTGTGCTGGTCGTAAACTGCTGCCGGCAGGGCACGGGTTATCTCTGATCTGTGATGCCTGTGGTGACACTCAGAGTACAACTCTCACCGTCAGTGATTATGCCGAAGTAACCTATGTGTACTGGTGTAACAGTTCTAAGTTCGCCAGCGATGATGTTATTCTCTCGGCTGCTGATAGTGCCGCAATCAATGAATTTCTGAAAAATTCAGGTGAAGATTTTGAAATACCACACTGGGCAGTGCTGGTGGTTGGTGGAAGGTGCAGCAGCAGCGATCATTGCCTGCGACGTGCCTGTCCGTATCTCATAAAATCACAATAACTGGAGCAGGAAAATGACCCCAAATAATATGCTGATCAGCGATGAAGTCAAAAACGCACTGAGCCGGGGTATGGCGATTGTTGCCCTTGAATCGACAATTATTTCGCATGGGATGCCATACCCGCAGAATGTCGAAACGGCAAAATTGCTCGAAAAAACAGTGCGCGAAAACGGCGCGGTACCTGCCACAATTGCGATTCTAGACGGGATTATCAGAGTTGGTTTGACCGATGATGACCTCGAACTTCTGGCGACCGCAAAAAATATCCGCAAGGCCTCACGGCGCGATTTGCCTGCTATTCTCGCTTTAAAACAGCACGCCGCCACAACTGTTTCTGCAACCATGATTTGTGCCCGACTGGCTGGTATAAGATTTTTTGCCACCGGCGGAATCGGTGGTGTACACCGCGGGGCCGGCGAGACATTTGATATTTCGGCCGACCTGCCCGAATTTGTGCACACATCGGTGCTGGTTGTCTGTGCCGGAGCCAAGGCAATTCTCGACATCCCGCTGACTATGGAATATCTTGAGACGCTTGGTGTACCGGTTCTTGGTTTTGGTACCGATGAAATGCCGGCTTTCTATTACAGATCAAGCGGCGTAAAAATTCCACAGCGCGTTGATACCCCCGATCAGGCGGCCGCTATTTTTCATCGGGCTATTCAACTTCAATATCCGGGTGGTATATTGGTTGGGAATCCGGTTCCGGAGGCGGCTGCATTGGCAAAGGACAAAATTGAACAGTGCATAGCGCGTGCCATTGAAGAAGCGAAAACCCGGGGAATAACCGGCCAGGCAGTTACCCCTTTTCTGTTGGGAAAACTGAATGAGATAACTGGTGGTGAAAGCCTCAAAACCAACATTGAGCTGGTGCGCAACAATGCTGCTGTTTGTGCACAGATCGCGGTAGAATTTGTACGGCAGGCTGGTTAATCACCCGCCATTTTGAACCACAATCGAATTTGACAACAGGTCATGCCAGGTCAGACCGTTCTCATCGTATAAGAACCAGAAAAAGCCGATGCCCAGACAGGCCAGCGAAATCATTTTTGCGATGGTTTCGCGAAACAGAATCTGGCTGAACCCAGCTTTGCTGCTATCGGTGGTTCTGACGATCATCAGACCGGTGGCACTTTTGCCGATAGTGGTGCTGGCGCTCATAAAATAGAGCTGTATTGCCACGAAAAACACCACAAAAAGCAGACCAGAAGCGTCAGGAAAATGGAAAAATGCCAGTGCCGATGCGGCCATGAGAGTGTAATCGAGCCAGAATGCCAGTGCGCGGCGTACCACTGAAGGGCGACGCAAACTGGCGTTGTTCATCAGGGTATCGCACCAGACGCAGAATTTTGTCTGATAACTGTGGCGGCCGCAGGTCTTGCAGAGAGTGTTGTCGAGCAGACTGCTACAGTGCCGGCACTGTGCGGCATCTTTTTCGATGCCGGCGGCACAAAATGGGCAAAGGCGTGTTTTGCCGTCATTGACCAGTGTTTTTTCGCGAACCGGGTCGCTGGTTGAAGCGGTTTTTGCGGCAGCAGGATTGCGCAGGTGCTCAATGACCGGTTCAGAAGTAAGAAAGTCGAAAGAAAACTTTCCGGGAAACTGCGCCTCGAGCTTGCGGCAGACGGCCCGAACCTGAATTGCAAGATTGACATCAAGCCCTGTTTCGAGGATCTGAAGAATGCGATAGACGTCTTCGGCGTTTTTTTGAGAAAGCTCAAGCCGGGATAGCTCTTCAACGCATTCACGCTTGTCGTCTGGCGAAAGGTTGCCGAGAAGATCTTTAAGTGCTTTGGTATCAAGCATCCTAACCCCCAAAAAATACTCTCATGCACGGGAAAACCAGAGCAGATCTAATTTAAGCCCTTTTTCACGATCCGCGCATTTTTTTAGCTCACAACAGTAATTTTATCTGAAATATGTTATTCTGCCAAGAGATTTTTTTTGTTGTTCAGCATTGTGTTTTCATCATTCTTTTCAGAGGTCAGCCATGAAAGAGCGCATTAAAAAGGCTATTGAGACAATCTTGTTGAACCGTGGCGAAGACTGGTTCATCATCATCGAGGAACCAGATGGCGAAAGGTTCGTGCAGTTCACCTTTGACGAAGGTTGCGGGTTATTCTTTGACCTTCCGTTTCAAGCGCTTGATAAGATCGAACTCGAAAGAGCACGCAACCTGATGACTGAATTCTCGATCAGTGCGGTTAAAAACCCGGTATTTAATGAACCAGGTGGTCGCGAAACCGGCACTCAGGAATCATTTAACCATCATGTCGGCCTTGACGCCAATCTGGCTGTCATGCTGGCTTTCAGAGTTTTTACTGAAGTGTATGAGCTGGCTGAAACAACGGCTCTGAATGTTTCAATCATGCGCTAGAGGTGCTTATGTCAGAGTCTGAGAAGTCGGTTGAGATAATGGTGCCGTGTCGTTTCTGCCGCAGCGAAATCCCCGAAGGGTCTCTGAAGTGTCGTTTTTGCCGTGAATGGCTGAGCGGTTCTGAGATTTCGTCTCTCAATACCAGTGCCCCGCCGGCAAACGAAAACGGTTCGGCGCCGATTCCGGCGTCTCAGGAGCTTCCGCCAGCTGGATTTCAAAGCCGTCTGGCGTCTAACGTTCCTGGTGTCAGCTACTGGATTTTCTATCTTTCGGCCAGCATGCTGCTTTATTTTGCTATCGCCATCTACTGGACCTTCAGCAATGAAGATCGAATTTTCCTGATTTCCTTTTTTTTCAATGCCATGCAGATGTTCTTTTCGTCAGCCGGGCTGGTCTGGTTTGAGAAGCTGCTCGACCGCTTTCGTTTTGAAATTCCGTTGATCACCGGCTGGACAAAAGCGCGTAGCGAAGAATATTATCTTGCAGCCCGGGCGCGGGTTTTTTCGCCGACCTTGCCGATTGCTATTGGCTTGACAAGCTGTTGCATTGCGGTGACCGGCGACCGTTACCTGATCGGCACCCCGTTCAAAACCAGCGGAGGTGAGCTTGCCTATCTTGCCTATGAATTCTGTTTTCTTTTCTGGAGCGCATCAGCGATCGTGTATTTTATCAAATTTGCTGCGTTCATAAGAGAGTTCGGCGATCTCGATCTGCGCATTCTCATCATCCAGGAAGAAAATTCCGGAATCAGACTGCTCGGCAAGTTCATCTTGCAGACTGCCTTTTTTGCGGTTATTCCGTATATCTGCAGTATCCTTGCCAGGCGTATCGGCGGCTGGAATTTTGGCTCGCTGCTTGCCATGTGGTTCGGGCTTTTTGGCCTTGCCATTCTGGTCTACCTGTTCTGGCCCATTTATAACATTCATCGGGCGATGGTGCGCGAAAAAGATCGCAAGCTCAGCCTGATATCATTTGAACTCAACGAATTGCTTTCCGGGCAGCGACTTGAGCAGGAACGCATTCACAAACTGCGCAACCTCATGGAAATAAGAACTTACCTGCACGATATCAATACCTGGCCATTTGATATGAACAAGGTGATCGGGCTGCTTTCGGCGGTAATTATACCGTTGGCTTCAGTTCTGGTTGACCGGATGCTCAAGGGCGGGTCATGAGAATAGCAGCAGGCTGAGGGCCATGACCATCATGCCCGAAACCACCCCGTAGGTGCACAGATGATGTTCGCCATATTTTTCGGCGGCGGGCAGCAGCTGGTCGAGCGATATGAAGACCATGATACCGGCAACCCCTGCGAACAGCAGACCAAACATCGTGTCATTAAAAAATGGCATGAGCACGAAGTAGCCGAAGATTGCCCCGATCGGTTCAGACATTCCAGATAGAAACGAATAAAGAAAAGCCTTGCGCCGGCTGCCGGTTGAAAAATAGATTGGCACCGAAACCGCGATTCCTTCTGGAATATTGTGAATTGCGATGGCGACAGCGATGCTGATACCCATGGTCGGGTCTTTCAGGGCAGCGGTAAAAGTCGCGAGGCCTTCTGGAAAATTGTGAATCGCGATTGCCAGTGCCGAAAAGATTCCCATGCGGTGCAGCGCGGCTTTTTCGGATTGCATGGCGACGATGTTTTTGGGGGGGCAGTGCTCGAGCTCGCTGACTTCGTGAGCTTCGTGAGGGTTTTCAAAGTCTGGAACCAGCTTGTCGATCAGGGTGATGATAAACATGCCGCAAAAAAATGCCAGGGTTGTGTACCAGTAGCCACGGGTTGGGCCAAGCGTCGCGACCAGAGATTCTTTGGCCTTGAAAAAAATTTCGATCATCGAGACATAGATCATGACCCCGGCAGAAAAACCCAGAGCCACTGCGAGAAAGCGCTTGCTGGTACTCTTTGAGAAAAAGGCGAGCATGCTGCCTATTCCGGTGGCAAGACCGGCCAGCATGGTTAGCATGAAGGCTGAGAGCAGGTTTTCTGAATACATTTTTTCTCCAGTGGTGATGAGCGATTATTACCGATAGGAAAATCGGCACAAACGGGTTATATTTAGAGTAGAGGAACCGGGAGGCAATTATACTACAAACAGCATTCGGTTGCAGCAAATTACCCATCTGCCTCGATCAAGCAAAGGAGAGGCGTCATGTCCAGAAGGACCGTTTTTGTCGGCGATATCCATATCGGTTCAGGCGCTGAAACGAACTGGTATCAAAAATCAGTTCATGAACCGTTGCTCAAATGCCTGCTTCGCTACCTTCGCGAAAATGCGAGAAACATCGAAGAACTGGTGATTCTCGGTGACTG
>Ga0209099_1004372_pt1 | contig 10782 bp, 10 predicted proteins | sample AD_JPNHW2_MetaG_FD_184430 | JGI IMG/M metagenome (GOLD analysis project Ga0209099, IMG submission 184430) | Active sludge microbial communities of municipal wastewater-treating anaerobic digesters from Japan - AD_JPNHW2_MetaG (SPAdes) (version 2) | ecosystem: Engineered > Bioreactor > Anaerobic...
TGATGGTCCGCACGTTGTACTTCCATCAAAACAGGAGGTTTATTCAAAAATGGAAGCCCTGATCTGGCATTTCAAGATCGTGATGGGAGAGCTCGAAGTCCCGGCCGGAGAGGTTTATCACGCTGTTGAAGGGGGCAACGGGGAACTGGGTTTTTACCTTGTCAGCGATGGCGGCAGAACCCCCTTCCGGCTCCATTTCCGCAGGCCCTGCTTCATCTATTACCAGGCTTACCCGGAGATGATCAGGGGCGGGGTTCTCTCAGATGCCATCCTGACCATGAGCAGTATGAACGTGATTGCGGGAGAACTGGATGCATAAAGGAAACAGACATTGAAGATTATCTCCGGACATGACGAACTTAAGCGGTAGAGTAATCCATAAACAATTTGAAAAGGAGGGAAAAACTGTTGCCTTTTCTCCGGAAACGCTGGAGAAGGTGCATACTTTGATCCGGCGCTATCCCGAAGGATACCAGCGATCAGCGCTTTTACCGGTGCTCCATATTGCCCAGGAAACCTTCGGAGGCTATCTTACCGTGGATGTAATGGATTATATTGCAGAGCTTCTCGGCCTTCTTCCGATCGAAGTGTATGAAGTGGCAACCTTCTATTCCATGTATTACCTGGAAAAGCCGGGAAAATATGTTATCGAGGTCTGCCAGACAGGACCCTGCGCCATTTCCGGGGGTGAGACCATTCTTCAGTTTCTTGAAGATTCGTTGAAAATCAAGGCAGGAGAAACCACACCAGACGGATTGTTTACCCTGAAGGCCGTGGAATGCCTCGGTTCGTGCGGTACGGCCCCGGTGATGCAGGTAAATTCCCGTTTTTATGAAAAGCTGACGACAGAAAAGATCACCCTCCTTCTCGAAGCTTTACGGGAAGAGGCCAAAATAGAACAAAACACTTCGGATCGATGGGAAGAGCAATTCTCCTGAACGGCATCGAAATTCCGGGAATCCGGAATTTCACCACGTACCGCTCCCACGGCGGTTATTCGGCTGTGGAAAAGGCGTTGCGTGAGATGACCCCGGCGCAGGCAGCTGCCGAGGTGACCCGTTCCGGACTGCGGGGAAGAGGAGGAGCCGGTTTTCCTACCGGACTGAAATGGAGTTTTCTGGATAAAAAGTCGGACAAACCGCGCTACCTCATCTGCAATGCCGATGAAAGCGAACCGGGTACCTTCAAGGATCGTTTCCTGATGGAACACCTTCCGCACCGGCTGATCGAAGGGTTGATCATTGCAAGTTACGCTTTAGGAGTGAAGACTTGTTATATCTATATCCGCGGGGAATTCAAATACCTGGTTGGCATTCTTGAGAAAGCGATCGGAGAGGCCCACCGGTATGGTTTCGTGGGAGAAAACATCGCCCAAACGCCCTTCAGCCTTGAGATCTATGTCCATCCCGGGGCCGGCGCTTACATCTGCGGAGAAGAAACAGCCTTGCTTGAATCGCTTGAAGGTAAGAGGGGAAACCCCCGGATCAAACCACCCTTTCCGGCTTTCAAAGGACTGTATGGCTGTCCTACCGTGGTGAACAACGTGGAAACCATCGCTACAGTCGGTCCTATCATCACCATGGGGGGAGAGGCCTATGCAGCCATCGGGAAAGGGAAAAGTACCGGCACCAAACTCATTTCAGCCTGTGGAAACATAAAAAAACCGGGTGTTTACGAAATTGAACTGGGGTTGCCCGTGGAAGAATTTATTTTCGGGGAAGAATATTGTGGCGGCATAGCCGGCAACAAATCCCTGAAAGCCGTCATTCCCGGTGGTTCTTCGGTACCGATCCTGCCTGCCGACCTCATCCTGAACACTGCCTCCGGAACGCCCCGTCTGATGAGTTATGAATCGTTGGCCGAAGGTGAATTCACCAGCGGATCGATGCTGGGCAGCGGAGGGTTCATCGTGCTGAACGAAGAGGCATGCATAGTCCGGAATACCTGGAACCTTACACGGTTTTATCACCATGAATCCTGTGGTCAATGTTCCCCTTGTCGCGAAGGTACCGGGTGGATGGAAAAGATCCTTTACCGCCTCGAACACGGGGAGGGAAAAATGAGCGATATCGATCTGCTGGAAAGGATTTCAAAAAATATTGAAGGGAACACGATCTGTCCGTTGGGCGATGCCGCGGCATGGCCCGTGGCCAGCGCCATCCGTCATTTCCGCGATGAATTTGAAGCCCATGTCCGCGAGGGAAAAACTTTCCACGCGACCGTCGGAAAAGAGACGACAAACTAAGAGAAAACAAAAAACATAACAGCAGCAGTCATGATCCGTTTGACGATCGACAACATAGCGGTAACGGTAGAAGAGGGAACCACCATCCTGCAGGCTGCCCGGAAAATAGGCGGGAAAGTGGTTCCGCCCGCGATGTGCTACTATTCCAAACTGAAGGGATCGGGCGGGAAATGCAGGACATGTCTTGTAAAGGTAGTCCAATCCTCTGCCAAAGATCCGCGCCCGATGCCCAAGCTGGTGGCCTCCTGCAGTACCCCGGCACAGGATGGAATGGTTGTACAGAACATCACCTCCCCCGAAGTGGTGGAGGCCCGCAAAGGGATCGTGGAATTTTTACTGCTGAACCATCCGCTGGATTGCCCGGTTTGCGACCAGGCCGGCGAATGTGACCTGCAGGATCTGAGTTACGGGCATGGCACGGAAATTACCGCCACAGAAGAGTACCGGAGGGAGTTCCCGGTGACCGATATCGGCGATCTGATCCAGTTGCACATGAACCGTTGTATCCTCTGTTATCGCTGTGTTTATACCGCCGAACAGCTTACGGATCAAAGAGTTCACGGGGTGTTGTACAGGGGGGACACCGCAGAAATCGGCACCTTTATCGCTCAAAACATCGATAATGACTTTTCTGGCAACATGATCGATGTTTGCCCTGTGGGAGCGCTTACTGACAAAACATTCCGTTTTAAGAGCCGGGTTTGGTTTCTCAGGCCGATGGATGCCTATCGCGATTGCAGGGTGTGTAAAGGAAAAGCGGTGATCTGGATGGCTGGTGATGAAATTTACCGGGTTACTGCCCGAAAAGACCGTTTCGGCGAGGTGGAGGATTTCATCTGCAATGAATGCCGTTTCGATCATAAGCATCCGGAAGACTGGGTGGTGGAGGGACCGCGATCAATCAAGCGGGAATCGGTCATTTCGGCCAATCATTATTTACAAAAAGAAGATCCCGGGGTCATCGATCCGATCAAGGGAACAATAACATAAGGGATGGTCAACGCGGTAGTGTATAAAATGATACTGGCCAGTGGAATCCTGGTATTGAGCCTTCTGGTTGCCATGTACAGCACCCTGGTTGAACGCAAAGTGGCGGGATGGTTCCAGGATCGCCACGGCCCCAACAGGGCCGGCCCCTGGGGATTGCTGCAACCTCTGGCCGATGGCATCAAACTTTTCTTCAAAGAAGAGTTCATGCCCAACACAGCCGATAAATTCCTGTACATACTGGGACCCTCACTGACCATGCTGGTCGCCTGCCTTACCAGTGCCGTGATCCCCTGGGGACCGGATATCGTGATCAATGGTGAATCGTATGCTTTGCAGGTGGCCGATATCAATATCGGAATCCTTTACATCTTCGCCATTGTTTCTGTCGGTGTTTACGGAATCATGATCGGAGGATGGGCTTCCAACAACAAATACTCGCTGCTGGGCGCCGTGAGAGCATCTTCACAAATGATCAGCTATGAACTGGCGATGAGTCTCTCCATCATCACCATCGTGATGATGACCGGCTCCCTTAGCATGCGTGAGATCGTGAACCAGCAACAGGGCTTCAATTGGAACATCTGGTACCAACCCCTGGGTTTCCTCATCTTCCTGATTTGCGCTTTTGCCGAAACCAACCGCGCTCCCTTCGACCTGCCGGAATGTGAAACGGAGCTGGTAGGAGGGTACCATACGGAATACAGCAGCATGAAACTTGGTTTTTATCTTTTCGCCGAGTACATCAACATGTTCATCTCCGGCGCCGTGATGGCCACCCTTTTCCTGGGCGGATACCACTTCCCGGGATTGGATAAACTGGGATTATCTCCCAACGTTTTTGCACTCGTGAGCTTTCTGGTTTTGTTCACCAAGATCACCTTTTTCGGGTTCATCTTTATGTGGGTTCGCTGGACCCTGCCCCGCTTCCGGTATGATCAACTGATGAAACTGGGATGGAAAAGTCTGATGCCGCTGGCTATTCTGAATGTACTGGTTACCGGCGTGATCATTTTGTTTAACCTTTGATCTGTCATAAAAGAAAAAACAATGGAACCCCTTACCCAGCGATCGAAAACCGTGTCGGATAAAAAGATGACCTTCGCCGAGAAGCTCTATCTGCCCGCGATCCTTGGGGGAATGCGCATCACCTTCGGCCATCTTTTCAAAAAGAAGACCACGATTCAGTTTCCGGAAGCAAAGCGTCCTTTCGCCGGTGTTTACCGGGGCCGTCATGTACTGAAACGGGATGAAGCGGGAAGGGAACGGTGTACCGCCTGCGGTTTGTGTGCCGTGGCGTGCCCCGCAGAAGCCATCACCATGGTTGCAGCCGAACGAAAACCTGGAGAAGAGGGATTGTACCGTGAAGAAAAATATGCAGCCGTTTACGAAATCAACATGCTTCGTTGTATCTTCTGCGGTGACTGTGAAGAGGCCTGCCCGAAGGAAGCCATCTTCCTCACCGACCGGTTGGTGGCTTCGGAGTACCAGCGCAAACCCTTTATCTACGGAAAAGAGCTGCTGGTCGAGCCTGCCGATCCTGAAAAACGGATCGACGTATCAGAAAGACAAACCCCGGAAGTATTGGCTTTTAAAAAAGACCGGCAACATAAACACAACAACTGATTAACAGGACAAAAGATTCGGACAGCAATGTTTACAAAATATATCTTCATTCTTCTCACTGTTCTGGCGCTGTACAGCGGCATCATGGTCCTGGTGAGCCGAAAACCGATTCACAGTGTCCTTTTTCTGACACTGACCTTTTTTGCCATCGCGGGGCACTATGTCCTTTTAAATGCCCAGTTTTTAGCAGTAGTTCACGTGATTGTATATGCCGGCGCCATCATGGTGCTCTTTCTTTTTACCGTCATGCTGCTGAACCTCAACAAAGATGAGCATTCCCCTAAATCGAGGTGGGCCAAGCTGCTCGCTGTGATCGCCGGTTGCATGTTGATGCTGACCCTGATCGGTATCTTCAGAAACTACGACCTTGCTGTTGCTTACGACCCCATGATGACACAGATCGGATTGGTCAAAAACTTAGGCAAAATATTGTACGAAAATTACCTCCTGCCCTTCGAACTCTCCTCCATCCTCTTCCTTACAGCGATGGTCGGAGCAGTTCTTCTGGGGAAAAAAGAACAACTTTAAATTCGCCGCTATGTCAACCCTTTCATCCGTTCCGATCGATTATTACCTGGTCTTCTGCTCTTTGCTCTTCTGCCTGGGGGTGATCGGGGTTTTGATCAAACGCAATGCCCTGGTGATCCTGATGTCCGTTGAATTGATGATCAACTCGATCAACTTGTTGTTAGCGGCGTTCTCGGCTTACACCAACGATCCTGCGGGACAGATCTTCGTCTTCTTTATCATGGTCGTTGCCGCCGCGGAAGTGGCCATCGGGCTGGCGATCATCGTACTGATTTACCGTACCACGGGATCGATCGACATCAATGTTTTGAACAAACTCAAGTGGTGATCTTATGAAAATGGAGCTGATCGTTGCTTTGATCCCCTTGATGCCCTTGTTGGGTTTTCTGGTACTGGGTGCGGGATTCCGGACCATTCCCCGGAAAATCACTGCCTGGGTGGGGCCGGGTGTGATCCTGGCTTCGCTGATCCTGGCCCTTGTGCTGTTTTTCAGCAACGGAAAAAACACCGGCCCGACAGAATATCACTTTTTTACCTGGATATCGGCAGGAGAACTTCGCATTCCCTTGGGTTTCCTTATCGATCCGCTTTCTCTGCTGATGATCTTTGTTGTGACCGGCGTGGGATTTATCATTCATGTCTATTCTGTCGGCTACATGAAAGACGATCCGGGATTCAACCGTTTCTTTGCCTTCATGAACCTTTTTGTCTTTTCCATGCTTTTACTGGTGATGGGAAACAATTACCCGGTGATGTTCATTGGCTGGGAAGGGGTCGGACTTTGTTCCTATCTCCTGATCGGCTTCTGGTTCCGGAATCAGGAATACAACAACGCCGCGAAAAAGGCTTTCATCATGAACCGCATCGGCGACCTGGGGTTCCTTCTGGGCATGTTCCTGCTCTTTACCACTTTTCATACCTTGGATTACCACGGTGTTTTCAGTCAGGCCCGATCCCTGCAACCGGGAGATTCAACCCTCCTTGCCATCACCCTGCTTTTGTTTGTCGGAGCGGTAGGAAAGAGCGCTCAAATACCGCTTTACACCTGGCTGCCCGATGCAATGGCCGGCCCCACTCCGGTTTCCGCCCTGATCCACGCTGCAACCATGGTCACGGCGGGGGTATACATGGTGGCCCGATCCAACATTCTTTATATACTTTCGCCGGTTACCATGACCATCATTGCCGTAGTCGCCCTGGCTACCATCCTGCTGGCGGCCTCCATTGCGGTTTTCCAGAAAGATATCAAGAAAATTTTAGCCTATTCCACCATCAGTCAACTGGGCTACATGTTTTTGGCTTTAAGCGTGGGGGCCTTTTCCGGCGCCATGTTTCATCTCACGACCCATGCATTTTTTAAAGCGTTGCTCTTCCTTGGAGCGGGAAGTGTGATCCATGCCCTGGGAGGAGAACAGGATATCCGGAAGATGGGAGGATTGAGAAAAGCACTGCCGGTCACCTGGTTGACCTTTCTCACGGGAACGGTTGCTATTTCAGGGATTCCGCCGCTTTCCGGGTTCTTTTCAAAAGATGAAATTTTGATGAAAACCTTTGGCTCTTCCAGCCTGCTATGGCTCTTTGCCTGGCTGGGAGCGCTGTTGACCGCTTTCTACATGTTCCGCATGTTTTACCTGGTCTTCGGCAATCAATTCCGCGGAACCACCCGTCCGGGGCACCCGCTGCATGAATCACCCCTTACCATGACCCTTCCCCTGATAGTCCTTGCTTTCCTCTCTTTTGCGGGAGGCGCGCTCAATATGCCGGGCCTCTTCGGAGGAAACCAACTCCTGGAGCATTTTTTAGCTCCTGTCTTTAGCCGTTCCTCACCGGCATTGCAGGGAGAATTACCGATCTCCCACGCCACTGAATGGCTCCTCACCGGAATAACCCTGGCTGGCGTACTCCTTATGATCTTCTGGGCCTGGCGAAGGTACGTTGTCAAAGGGAAAGGACTGCTCACGGATGAAACACGCAGGCCCTTCTGGGTCCGCATCGTTGCTGAGAAATACCGCATCGACGAACTTTACGATTTTTTGCTGGTTAAACCTTCCCTTTGGCTTTCGCGCTTTCTCCACGACGTAGTGGAGCTTCGTATCATTGATCGAATGGTTAATGGCATCGGGCAGGCCGCGATCCGCACGGGGAACCTTTTGCGCTATATCCAGACCGGGAACGTGGGGTTTTACCTCTTTGTCATGGTGCTGGGAGTGATCCTGATAATGTTTTTCAACATATTGATCTGACCTATGCTGACCCTCGTTCTCCTGCTGTTCCCTTTGGCGCTGTCGCTGATCCTCCTCTTCTTCAGGGAGGTGAAAACCCTGAGGGTATTGGCCTTCACCGGGACATTGGCCGAACTGGCCCTGGCGATCGCTGCCTTCGTTCAGTACAAAACCTCCTGCCATTGCAACCTGCTTTTCTCCTTCGACTGGCTTGATACCCTGGGCGTCAGCCTGAAATTCGGAATGGACGGAATTACCTTGCTCCTGGTTATGTTGACGGCTTTGCTCGTCCCCATAATCGTCTTTTCGACCTTTTCGCATCATTACTCCTCCCCGGCCTCCTTCTACAGCCTGATCCTCCTGATGGAAATGGCGCTGATCGGGGTTTTTACCGCTTTCGACGGACTGGTCTTTTATATCTTCTGGGAAATGGCCCTGATCCCGGCCTGGTTTATCTGTGCTTTGTGGGGAGGGAATAACCGGATCAGGATTACCTTCAAATTTTTTATCTACACTTTCGCCGGAAGCATCCTGATGCTGGTAGCGCTGATCTATCTCTACTTCAAAACACCGCTGCCCCACGCTTTTGATTTTCAGGCGCTTTATGCAGCGGCGCTCACTCCCGCTGAGCAAACCTGGATCTTTCTGGCTTTCTTTTTAGCTTTTGCCATCAAGATACCCGTTTTCCCTTTTCATACCTGGCAACCCGACACCTATACCGAATCACCCGCAGCAGGGAGTATGTTGTTAGCCGGAATCATGCTGAAAATGGGCCTTTTCGGTATGATCCGTTGGATGATACCCATCTGTTCTCAATCCATCCGGCAGTGGGGCGACATGGCCATCATCCTCGCCATCACAGGCATCGTTTATGCCTCCCTGATCGCCTTGCGACAAAACGACCTGAAGCGGCTGATAGCTTGGTCTTCGATTGCCCATGCCGGACTGATGGCCGCCGCGCTCCTGGTGATGAACCTGAAAGCCTCGCAGGGCGCCATGATCCAGATGGTCGCCCACGGGATCAACATCACCGGACTCTTCCTCATCACCGACCTGATCCAGCGCCGTGCCGGGACCCGTAACATCTCCGATTTGGGAGGAATCGCATTGCGAGCGCCACGACTGGCGGCTTTCTTCATGGTCATCCTCCTGGGCAGCATTGCCCTGCCACTTACCAATGGATTCGTCGGGGAATTCCTGATGCTGCTGGGTATTTTTGAATACAATGCCCTCTATGCCGCCATCGCCGGGCTGACCATGATCTTCGGAGCGGTTTACATGCTGTGGATGTACCAACGGGTGATGTTAGGCAAGACACAACCTGCCACGGAAGGATTCCAGGATCTCACGTTAGCTGAGATGGGAATGTTACTTCCTCTGGTGATCCTGATCTTTTGGATGGGTTGTTATCCCTCTTTTTTCCTGGATATCCCCTTTCCGGATGTACAGCAAATCCTCTATTTTGTAAAATGATGAAGGCCGAAATAACAACCGATTTTTTGACTTTTGACAGAATCCTATGACTGCTATAATCGCTTTGACTGTTCTCGGGGTGTTGGTCCTCTTTTTCGGGGTAATAAAGCTGCAAAAGCTGCTTCTGCCTTTGATCCTCACCGGACTAATCCTCACCATGGCGCTCCTCTTGTCGGACTGGAACACCGTAAAATCGTTTTACAACGGCATCCTGGTGGTTGACAATACTTTCCTCTCTTTCAGCATGGTGCTGGTGGCCTCCACCTTTTTGATCTTTTCACTGGCAGCTCATTATTACCGGGGTGTTCAACGACCGCTCGACGATATTTACGGGGTGATGATCTTTGCACTGACCGGTGCTGTGATGATCACCGGTTACGGAAACCTCATCCTTCTCTTCCTGGGGATCGAAACCTTGTCGATCGCTTTATATGTTCTGGCAGGCAGTCATAAAGAGGCCATTACTTCCAACGAAGCGACCCTGAAATACTTTCTGATGGGTTCCTTCCTTTCAGGGTTCCTGCTTTTCGGCATAGCTTTAATTTACGGCGCTACCGGATCCCTACAATTGGAAACCATTGCCGTCTGGGTGAGCGCCTGTTCAGGGAATTATCCTCCCCTCTTCCAGGCCGGACTTTTCCTGCTGATCGTCGGACTCGCCTTCAAGATAGCGATCGTTCCCTTTCATTTCTGGGCGCCCGATGTTTATGAAGGAACCCCCACGCTGCTCACCGCTTTCATGGCCTCTGTCGTGAAAACAGCCGCCATCGTTGCGATGTATCGGTTCTTCCATCAGGTTTTCCAGGGAAATCAAGGAGTATGGGGAAACACTCTTTGGATACTCGCTGTTTTGACCATTGTGCTGGGCAACTTCACGGGGCTTTACCAACCCAACCTGAAACGGATGTTGGCCTATTCGAGCATCAGTCATTCGGGCTATATGTTATTGGCAGTGGTGGCTTTCAATCCTGACTCCGGAAACGTCTTGTTCTTTTACGCAGCAGCTTATTCCGTGGCAACCATCACCGCTTTTGCCGTTCTGATCCTGATCCGTGAAGCGCACGGGAACGACCTGTTTTCCTCCATGAACGGGTTGGGAAAAACCAACCCGCTGGAGGCATTTTGTCTTACCATTGCAATGTTATCATTGACCGGTATTCCACCCCTGGCAGGCTTTATGGCCAAATATTACCTCTTTGTGAATGCCATCGGGCAGGGAACTATTTGGTTGGTGATTATTGCTATAGCCGGATCGGTGGTGAGCGTGGCTTATTATTTCAAGCCCATCATTGCCATGTATCTGAAAACCTCTTCATCCCCCGTGGTCATGAAGGTGGAAATACCGTACAAAATTCATCTGATCTTTATGACATTGCTCACCCTCCTGCTGGGGGTGATGCCCTTTTTACTCATCGGCAAGACTTAACGGAGGGCACCGTTGTACCGGCCTGCAGATGTGTTACAGAAATTTTTTGATCTCTGCCGCGTGTTCTTTTTCTTCATCGATGATCTGCTGAACCAGTTTTTTCGCGTCGGAACGGGCGTTCTTCAGCAGCTCGGTATAAAAAGCCACGCTGTCGTTCTCAAACTTGTAGGCAGCGTCAAGGCACTCCCCGGGGGTGGTCAATCGCTTGGCCAGCTCTTTGCCGGAGTCGGGTTTTCCGAAGATATGGGATTCAGCCAGGTGACTGATATAACCGG
>Ga0209099_1004378_pt1 | contig 10773 bp, 6 predicted proteins | sample AD_JPNHW2_MetaG_FD_184430 | JGI IMG/M metagenome (GOLD analysis project Ga0209099, IMG submission 184430) | Active sludge microbial communities of municipal wastewater-treating anaerobic digesters from Japan - AD_JPNHW2_MetaG (SPAdes) (version 2) | ecosystem: Engineered > Bioreactor > Anaerobic >...
CGACGCTGACCGCTCTCTCCCCTGGAAGCTCTCCCAACCCGTATACCCCCTACAAGGGACACTCCCTCTTTCTGTCTCGTCCTGTCACCGCGAAACACGCGAAAATCGCGAACAAAAAAGGGAGTGTACCTTGTAGATCCGAAGCGGTTCGGGGAAGAGTCCAAGGAGAGTTTCCCCTCCCCTCCAGGGAGGGAACCGGGAGCCGTGAAGGAAGAAGAGGCCCTCGTTCGTACCGTTCGCGTTGTTCGCGGTTCATGATTCTAAACCGGAGTGTTCATTGAAAATTTAACCGCGAAACACGTGAAAATCGCAAAAATTTGTATTGCCTGTTCTTCCTTGTTCGCGTCGTTCGCGTTGTTCGCGGTTCATGGAATTCAAAGGGAGTGTCCCTTGTAGCTTCGGACCTCACTCAAATGGAGTGTCCCCTGCATTTCTAACCGCGAAGTGCGCGAAAACCGCGAAAGTTTGTATGGTCTGTTTCTCCTCGTTCGTGCCGTTCGCGTTGTTCGTGGTTCATGTTTCTAAACCGGAGTGTCCATTGTAATTTTCACCGCGAAACACACGAAAACCGCGAACAAAAAAGGGAGTGTCCCCTGTAGCCCCGAAGCGATTCGAGGAAGAGTCCAAGGAGAAGGTTTCCCCTCCCCTCCAGGGTGGGAACCGAGAGCCGTGAAGGAAGAAGAGGCCCTTGTTCGTGCCCTTCGCGTTGTTCGCGGTTCAAGAAATTCAAAGGGAGTGTTCGCAATAGATTCTAACCGCGAAAGGCGCGAAAACCGCGAACAAAGAAGGGAGTGTACCTGGGAAAGCATGATGGGCTTCTTCCCTTCCCTAGGGACACTCCGTTTTCTTCTCTTTTACTCGACGAGTTTCGCCTGAAACTTTCCTCTCATCTCTCATAAAGGACTCTTCTCATCGGGGTTTCCCCATATAATGAGGAAAGAAATCGTTTTTCACACCTCCTTTTCACAAATTCTTCACTCCTGTATACTCTTTTATGGACTCCGGCAAGCTCCTGGAGGTTCACACTTTCATAAACAATTCTTGGGGTAGAGGTCTGCCGAGTCACCCTATGGGAGAACCAGAGGGGGGAGGAAATGGTAAGAGATGAAACTTAAAAACTTTGTGGTTATGGCGCTGTTCGCCTTCGCGGCGTTTATAGTTGTCTCCTGCAAATCCGACTCGGTCAACGGGGGAGAAGGCAAGAGTTACGACACCGTAGAAATACTCTATGAAAGAGTATTTCCCATTGTGTCTCCACAGTATAATGATCCTACTGGCTTTAATCTATTCAGCTATGATCATGGTGGGCATTCACCTTCTTGGAAGAAAATAGACGAGAATAAGTGGATGGGTTCTATTGATCTTCCTTACAGTAATTCTGCTAATGTAGTTTATGTTATGGATGCAAAAATAATCGAGAGCGATGTTTTTGCTTATACTGGGCGTAAATTTTTTGTCCGCATCCGCGGACAAGATCAATGGGCTGAGGTGACTCATATAAGCCCACATTTTAATGGCGACGGCGAACAGGCGGAATTTATTCTGAAGGCCGACGGAATCCATACGGCATTTTAACAATTGAATTTCCTAGGGACACTCCTTTTCTGTCTCGTCCTGTCACCGCGAAACACGGGAATACCGCGAAAGTTCCTATGGTCTGTTTCTCTTTGTTCGTACCGTTCGCGTTGTTCGTGGTTCATGATTTTCAGCTGGCGTGTCCGTTGTAATTTTCATCGCGAAATGCGTGATAATCGCAAAACTATTTATGGTTTGTTCTTCCTTGTTCGTACCCTTCGCGCTATTCGCGGTTCATGGAATTCAAACGGAGTGTCCGCAATAGATTCTAACCGCGAAACACGCGAAAGCCGCGAACAAAAAAAGGGAGTATCAAGAACCATTCGCACATTTATTGAGGGGTAGTGCTTAGCTTAAAAAGATTCGAAGCGAGAATCACCAGATCCCTAGAATCTTTTGCATTCCCAGGCTCACGGCGGCGATAGCCGTCCAACAGCAAAAGCCTAAAAGGATGGGCTTTCCCCCGCTCTTGACGAGCTTGACCAGGTCCGTGTTCAAACCGATGGCGGACATGGCCATGACGATGAAGAATTTGCTCAGATTCTTCAGAAAGAGCACTATGTCCGGCGGAAGGGGGAAGAGTGTGGTGATGACCGAAGCCAGGACGAAGTAGAGGATGAAGGTCGGCAGGGAGTCTCTGAGACGGAACCCCTCTCTCGACGTCGCGGTCTTCTTCCGGGAACGGTAGGCCGCCAGCCCCAACACGATGGGAACGATGGCCAGGGTTCTTGTGAGCTTGACGGTCGTCGCGGCTCCCAAGGTGTTGCTCCCATGGATTCCGTCCCACGCCGCCGCGGCGGCCGTGACAGAGGAGGTGTCGTTCACGGCGGTGCCCGCAAAGAGGCCGAACCCTTGGTCGCTCAACCCGAGAAGACCGCCCAGGCTCGGAAAGATGAGAGCCGCCGCGACGTTGAAGAGGAAGATCACCGATATGGAGGTCGCGATTTCCTCGTCTTTCGCGTCGATGACGGGGGCTGCCGCCGCGATGGCCGAGCCTCCGCAGATGGAAGAGCCCACGCCGATAAGGGTGGTGATATTGGAAGAGAGCCTGATGGCCTTGTACATGAAAAAGGCGACAAGAAGAGAAACCGTGATCGTAGAGAGGATGATCGGCAAGGACTGTCTACCCGTTTTCACGATGCTGTCAAGGTTCATGCTGAAGCCCAGGAGAACCACCGCGTATTGAAGGATTTTCTTGGAGGTGAACCCTATCCCCTGCCGGCACTCCCCCCTCTCCTTCCAAATCCCGGCAAGGACCATGCCCATGAGGATTCCAAAAACGGGCCCCCCCACGATGGGAAAGCTCTTGCCAAGGCAGAAGGAGAGCAACGCTATAAGGGTACAGACAAATACTCCTCTCCAACTCTCTTTCAAGATATTCTTCACACTCTTCCCCCTTGCGGCTCTAAATTATGCCCTATTTTACACGTTTTATCGGCCCTTTTGGGAAAGGATACAAGACCTCCGAACAAACCGGGAGGTGCTTCTCCACGAAGATCGGCCCTCCCAGGCGAGACTTTTTCCCTGCTCCTGCGTAAGATTTATATACCCCAGACGAGGTGATCGATGAAGACACGTCTCTTCCTCCCCTTTTTCATCCTCTTTTGCGGCTCCCTTCTCTTCGCCAGAGAGACGCTCCCGCTGAAGAACGCCGGTTTCGAATCGCTCTCCGGCGATCTCCCCCTGGGATGGACCCTTCATCCCTCCTCCCCCGGCAAAGTTCAAGGGGACTCGCAAATTTTCCACGCCGGAAAGGCCAGTCTGAGAATCTCCCACCCGGGGCTCATGGAGAGCCATCTTCTCTCCGAGCCTCTCGCCCTGCAGGTAGGTGAACTCTACCGCCTCAGCGGGTGGATCAAGACCGAGAAGGCTTTCTCCGACCCGACAGGCCGTTACCCGACCCCCGTCGCAGCCGCCCTCACCATGGAGTCCTTCCCCTTCACCAACCACTCGCCGGCCCTGGGATCCACCCAAGAGTGGACCCGCGTGGAGACGCTCTTCTTCGCCACCCGCGGGACCGACCGGGTTCGTCTGAACCTGGGTCTGAACGGTTCGGCCTCCGGGAGAGCCTGGTTCGACGACATCCAGCTGGAGAGGGTCGAGGATGTTACGGCCCTGATCCGGCCCGAGAGGGTCCGGTGGTTCGGTCCCGCCTTCCGTTACACCGATCGTGGGTGGATCTTCGTTCACGTCGAAGGAGATCCCTACCCCAGGGGATACCAGTACGGCTACCTCTTGAGAGAGGAGATTCAGGCCTACATGGAGAAGCTGGCTATCCGCGCCAACGAGGCCGACCCCGTTCAAGGTTGGTCCCAGACGCGGCTTATGACGGACGCCCTCATGCTCCGCCGCTATGACCGGGAGTACTTGGAAGAGATGAAGGGGATCGCCGACGGCGCCGTCAAGGCCGGTGCCTCCTTCCACGGAAGGCCCCTGGACCTGCTCGACATCGCCACCCTCAATTCCTCCATCGATCTCGGCCAGCTGGCGGGAGCCCTCCAGAAGAACGAGACCCCTGTCAACCGCCTCAGCTTCCTGACACCCGAGGAGGAGGCCAAGATGCCGGAGAAGCTCCACAAATGCTCCTCCTTCCTGGCCAACGGCCCGGCCACGAGAGACGGGTCTATCGTCTTCGGTCAGATCTTCATGTGGAACGGGTACACCGGAGTCCACTGGGACGTGATCGTCGATGTGCTCCCCTCCAAGGGGCACCGGCTGGTCTACGAGACCTTCCCCGGAGGGATCCACTCCGGGGCGGACTTTTACATCAACTCCGCGGGGCTCATGATCGGGGAGACCACCGTCGCCCAGAGCCCCTTCGACCCCAACGGAACCCCTCAATCCAACCGAATCCGCAAAGCCGCCCAGTACGCCTCCTCCATCGATGAGTTTGTCAAGATCATGACCACCGGCAACAACGGCCTCTACACCAACGATTGGCTCATCGGAGATTCCAAGAGCGGCGAGACCGCCATCCTCCTCCTGGGAACCAAGAGGTATAAGCTCTGGAGAAGCCGAACCAAAGAGTTTCCCGGAAACACCACCGGTTTCTATTGGAGCATCAACAACGCCAAAGACCCGGAGGTTCGCAAGGAGTACGTCACCGACGTCTCCGACGCCCCCTTCGACCTTCCCTTCTCCCCCTGGAACAGGGACATCGTCGCCCTCCGCTTCTACAACCAGAACAGGGGAGAGATCGACGAGATCACCGGAGTGAACTTCTGGAACTCCGCTCCCATCAACCTTCCTCACGCCTGCGACGGCAAGATCACCAACAGCGAAATGGCCAAGAAGATGATGTTTTTGGCCCACTACGGGAAGGTCACCCTTCGGGAGAAGTTTCCGGAGAAGAACTACCGCCTCCTTCCAGATCTGCCCGGAGCCACTCCCCACCTCTCCCTGGGGTACTCTGTGATCAACCCCCTCTGGGTGACTTCGAAACTCCAGGAGCTGAAGAGGAGGGGCGAAGAGGCGAAAGTCGTCTCTCCCAAGAGAGCCCTTCGGCCTAAGGGAGAGGAACTCCTCGAGCTTCTTCCGCCCTCCGGCGGCCTCTGGAAGGGTACGGTTTATCCGGCCGGAGAGGGAGACAACTGGTTCGCCAGCGGCTCCGCCTCCTATTGGCGCATTCTCTCCTCACTCCCCTCCGAACCTCAGGCCGCCTGTGCCTCTCTGACAAACATTTTTCAGGAGCTCAACGCCCGTCTCCTCTCGGTTTTCGCCAGAGAGGGAACTCTGGCGGCCCTGAAGACCCAACGGGGCTACGACGGCTACAAGTACTACCAGATTCCCCGGATTCGGGGAACCGTCCTTCTCCACCAGATACGCCTCCGCCTGGGCAACGACCTCTTCCTCAAGGTCATGAAGAGCATCCATGAGACCTTCCGGGAGAAACCCGCCACCACGGCTCAGATTCTGGCACTGGCGGAGAGCGTCGCCAAACGCCCCCTGAAGGATCTCTTCACGGCCTGGTTGGAGCGGGAGGACCTGCCCAGCCTTCGGGTCGAAGCGGTCAAGAGGGAGGAAGGGAACCGGTGGGTGGTGGAAGGGACTCTTCGGCAGGAACAACCTGGAGAGGCCTACCCCTTAAAGACCTTCCTGGCCGTCGAGACAGAGGAGGGGCTCTCCCTCTTCGCCGTGGAAGGGGACGAGAAGCAGATCCCCTTCTCTTTCACCACATCCTCCAAGCCCCTCTCCGTGGAGGCCCATTGGTCGTCTCCGCTTCCCGTGAACAACCCCCGCTTTCCAACCCTCAACTACCTGATCGAGGAGTTCCACGACGCCCTCTTGGTTTACGGAACCTCCCGGCAGATCGAGGCCAACCACACCTTGGGCCTCCGCTTCCAGACCACTCTGGCCGACTCCTTCTCCGAGACCTTCATCCCCCTTGTCAAGGACGGAGAGGTCGACGAGAAGGAGTTGAAGAACCACGACTTGATCCTCTTGGGAGGACCCCAGGACAACGGGTTGACCGCAAGGGTGCTTCCGGACCTGAACCTGGAGGCCGGGCCCGGTCTCTTCCGTTGGAAGGGGGAGCTCTTCGCCAAACCCGACCAGGGGCTCTTCGTCGCCCTTCCCAGCCCCTTCAACCCCAAGAAAACGGTCTACCTCTACCTGGCCAACTCGGCCATGGAGCTCTACCAGATGACGAAGAGGTTCCAGAACCTTCCCTCCTGGGCCCTCTTTCAGGGAGAGACCGCCACGGAGAAGGGGTACTTCACGCCTCCGGAGTGTAAGGTCTCCCTCTGAGGAGGGAGCGGGGGGGGGAGAGCGCTCTCTCCCCCCCCGCGGCGACTCTTCTCGGCCTTCTCTAAAGGAAGTTCTTCGTGAAGAGCGGCCGAACTTCATCGGCAAAGGTTCAAAAGGCCCTCGAAGCAGTGAGCCACTTTTGAGACTCCGATGCTATGCCTTTAGGTGTGAGGAGACGAGCAAGCTAAAGCTCATCCTCTCCTGAAGCTTCCAAAGAGGTTAGCGGGAGTTGATCCTGAAACGCCCTCAGGCCCCGGAGGCGGCCTTAGCCTCCACTTCCTCCAGAGTCCCGTGCCCCAAACGTTTGAAGAGGTTCCGGTAACGGGCCTCCGCCAGATTTCCCCCGGTAAGCTTAGCGGCCCGAACATCCTTCCAGTAGAACTCCAGGGTCTCTTCCGAGAAGGTTTCCAGCTCGCAGAGGATGTAGGTGCGGAAGGACTCCTGATCGCCCTTGACGGTGTGAGGGAACCTCTCGCTTAAATCCTTGATCCACTCCCATTCGACCTCGGCGATCTCGAAGATCCGGTTGTTGTACTGGAGCGGAGGGATAAGGTTTTCCATACGGGCGTACTTCTCGGTGACCAGATTCCGTCCGTTCTCTTGGGCCTCTTCCAAATCTTTGAGATAGGATCGGAGAGTATCCGACGAGAGGGCGCTGTGGGACATCCATCGCATGATTTTGAAGGTATTGGGACGTTCCTGACACTCCTGGCCCTCCCGGGCGTTGACGGCTGTGAACATGGCCAACTCTTTTTCTATGATCTTCTCGATGATGGTCTCTTTCGTCTCTTCCATTCCGTCATCCCTCCCCTACGAGTAAAAGGCTACGGAGAGAGGAAGACTCTCTCCGTAGCCGTGCTGTTTAAAGAACAGATCAGTACTGGAACAACAGCTCAAACCGGAGCCAGTTGTGCCCGGCGGCGCTGTCTTTATAGAAGTTACCGGGCTGGAAGTTCTCCCAGATGGCGTGACCGGTAAGGTATTTGTTGATCTTATAGCTCAGCTTGGAGGTGACCAGGTCGCCCCTGGTCTTTCCAGTTCCACCCGGAAAGGGGTTCACGTTCTTCTCGTCGGAACCCATATGGTAGTAGCTGACTTGTCCACTGACGCTCGGGTCGAAATCCAGCTGAAGAGTGACGTAGAGGGCCGTAAAGTTTGACCAGTAGGCGACGGCCTTCTCCTTCACGAAGGTATAAATGTAGGATTCACTCCACTTCGGCCAACGGCTGAAGACCGGGTCCCATCCCTCCATCTTGGCTGTGCCCTGATCGTCGCCGCTCAGGTAGATGCCGCCGACGGAGAGTCCCTTGACGAAAGGAACCTTCTTGTTGACATTGTAATCGAAGTGAAAGTTACCGCCGAAGGCCGAGCGGTCTTCATCGCCATAGGAACCGCTCTGAAGTGCTCCCTCGGCGACCACGGCGAGATCCTTCACCAAGGGGTATTTGATCCTGGCCCCGAAGGTGTTGATCCCCGACTCGATGGGATACTTGGAGGTGGAATCCGTGTCTTTTCGAATGGCGTAAAGGTCAAGGTTCAGATCTTTGAACTTCCCCTTGTAGTAGAGGCCGTAACCGACTTCCGGTTGCTCCACCAGGCCTTGCGCCGGTGTCTGCTCGTTGATTCTGAACATAAGGTTGTCATGGTCGTTGACATAGGTAACGAACGCCGTGAGCTGATGGTTCTTGTTAAAGGCGTAGTCGGCCCTGATAGCGTTGAAGTAGAAGGAACGGGAACCGTCCAAGGGGGTCCCGTCCATGATGATGAAGCCGTCACCGAACTGCATAGGCCACTCCTGACGCCCCAGGGTGAGGGTCAAGGGCAGGTCGGCCACGTTTTTCCACTTCACGTAGAGAGTATCCACAAAGACTTCGTTCCAGCTGGCCTGCTTGCTCTTCGGGGCCAGGTAGGTTCTGTTTTCGTTCGCGAACTTGAACCCGATCTCCCACTTGGAGCTGGGGTTCCATAAGAACCCGAGAACAGTCTTGTTCCTCGTGTAGCTGTTGGAATCGGTCGCCCCTTCGTCCAAGCTGATGGCGTTGTCATAGGTTTCGATTCGAAAACGCTCTTGGATGATGAGCTTGAAGGGTGAGGGGGCTTTCTTCGCCTCTTCGGCGAAAGAGACCCCTACCGCCACAACCATGATCAGGGCAAAAAGAACCGCCAGGTTCTTCTTCATCGGTTTTCCTCCTTTTACCATTGTGAGAAGTTATTTAAAATGGCGTCTTGTAACCAACATAGCAGACAAGTCCTTCCTCTTCAATAATCGCCTTGAGGTGGTTCATCTTCTCCTCTGAAGGGGGACGGCATTCGGCGAAACGGTAGCTCTTACCAACCTGCCGGTATTTGGATTCGCCCAAACGGTGGAAGGGGAGGATGTTGATCACCTCGAAACCGCTCTCCTTCACATACTTTGCCGTGGCGCGAACGTTTTCGTCTGAATCGTTTGTGTCGGGTATGATGGGTATACGGATCAGGGCAAAACCGTTCCACTTCGGATCCTGCCCCAAGTTACGAATATTCTTCAATATGAGAGCGTTGTCGACTCCCGTCAACTCTTTATGTTTGATCGGGTCCATGTGTTTGATATCCGTGAAGACCCAATCGATATAACGCATGATCTCCATGTAGTAGTCCGAAGGAAGACAGGATGTCGTCTCAACGGCCACGTGAATATAAGCGTCTTTGCATCTTTTCAGCAGAGGGAGCATAAACTTCTTCTGAAATAACGGCTCTCCACCGCTGAAGGTCACCCCTCCCGAACCGCCCCAGAACTGTCGATCTCTGGTGAAGATTTTCATGAGCTCGTCGATGGTGTAGTACTTCCCGCTCACAACGTTGGCCTCTTTCAAGCAGGCCTCCGCACATTCGTGGGTCTTGCACTGGTCACAGAGGTCCCTGTTGAACTGAATGATCTTCTTGTCGATGATTTGAACGGCGCCTACCGGGCAGGCGGCGACGCAACGCCCGCACCGAACGCACTTCGTCTCCCTATGCATCAACACTGGAGCCGTGAAGAGTCCCTCAGGGTTACAACACCACACACATTCCAATGGGCAACCGGCCATGAAGACGGTCGTCCTCGTCCCCGGTCCATCGTGGACGGAATGGCCCTGAATATCAAAGACCAACCCTTTGACAGGCTCCTTGACGGGGGGGACGGCCTCTTTTGGTTGACTCGCTTGTTTTTGCTGTTTATCCATGGTGGTTTCTCCCTTAAAGATCTCGTAGGGAGGGCCAATCACGGGCCCTCCCTACGCATTCTACCGTATTTTAAAGATGTTTGTTCACTCGTCCTTGTTGGGAACAGCCTTCAAGGGGAGAGTCAAAGAGACGAGCATCGAGACCACGAAGGCGCAGAGGGCAAAGTAAACGGCGGCGGTGTAGTTCCCGAAATGATCCTTCAGGAAGCCGCTGACCTGAACGCCCGTGAAGGGACCGATGCCCATGACGATGAGAGTGGCCAAGCCCCAGATCTTGCCAAGGGTTTTACGGCCGTAGACGGATCCGCAGTAACCGACGGCCCCACCGGGAACGATGGCCCAGTAGATGGCGAAGATGACGGAGGCCACATAGGCGGCCACCAGAGTGGTCTTGGACATGAGAAGCAGTACGCAGGCGATGACGCCGGTCAAGGGACCGATGAAGAGCATGATCTTACGACCCTTGGTCTCGTTCCCGACGGTCTTCACGACCATGTCGGCGACCTTGCCGAGGATGGGCATGCTGAAGATCCCCACGATGCCGATGAACTGGTAGATCGAAATCGCCTTGTCCGGAGTCAGACCGACGTCTTTCGTCCAGTAGGAGACAACCTGGGTCCAGATCAGGAACTCTCCCATCATGGAGGTGAGGAAGGTGAGGATGACAGCCCAGATGGCATATTTGGAGAAGGCTTCACCGAGACCCCAGACATATTCGGGGGCGGCCGCGGCTCCGGCAGGGGTGGGCATAGCGCCGAAGGGCTTCATCCCGTAGGTCTCGGGACCATTCTTGGCAACAAGGACGGCGATGAACATGGCCACACCGACGATGATCCCAAGAACGACCATGTTGCTCTTCCAAACGTGTTCCAGGGCGGCCGTAGCCTCCTGAATCTGAACCGGGTCGGCGGCGGCCTGGGCCTCTTTGAAGGCCTTTGTGGCGGCGGCCACTTTCGGCTTAAGCATCTGGGCAAGGATGAACTGGGCCATAGGGGCGCCGGCGAAGGCGAAACCCCACATGGTGGCGTAGCTCCTGCCGATATACCACTTCCTGACAGAAACGGTCGAGGTCACCCAAAGCATACCGGTGGCGATTCCACCGATCAGGCCGAAGGTAACGAGGTATGCGAAGTGCTGGTTAATCTGAGCGGTAAGAACATACCCGAGGGTTCCTAAGACAGCCGCGATAGCGTAAACGGGCTTCGTTCCCCACTTATCGAGAATCATCCCGCTGAAGTATGCGGTGATG
>Ga0209099_1004380_pt1 | contig 10771 bp, 9 predicted proteins | sample AD_JPNHW2_MetaG_FD_184430 | JGI IMG/M metagenome (GOLD analysis project Ga0209099, IMG submission 184430) | Active sludge microbial communities of municipal wastewater-treating anaerobic digesters from Japan - AD_JPNHW2_MetaG (SPAdes) (version 2) | ecosystem: Engineered > Bioreactor > Anaerobic >...
CCCGACGGTGGATAAATTTAACCAGCCCGCACAAGATATCATCATCCCAGAGATAGGACTGGGCACCGCCACCACCGACAATAAGGATCCCGTTATATGTTTTTGGATCCACTTCCTTTAGGGACAGTGTCGCATTGACCGTTGCGCCAAGCATCCCCCGGCAGGTTCCCCTGCGTGTCGAGGCGACATCATATCCAATGCCGGCCTTCTGCAATGCGGCTGCCGGTACGGAAAACTCCTCATCGCGGAATTTTTCCGGAGCAATTATGATGAGAACTCTCATACCATGCGTGATGAATACTGATCCTATATGTGAGTTGCGGCCGGGGCGGACATGAATGCCGAGGAATTGATGAATACAGCGGGTTTTTCCAGAACGGTCATCATTATTCCTGTCCGGATCCAAAGGTTCATGGGTTTTCAGTCTGTTTTTTCTATTGAGTACCCATGCTGCCTTCTGCCCGTTCAGCCGGTTTATTGATTCTCTGTATTGCAATCCCCCTTGTCATCGGATTTGCCGGTTCCGCCGCAACCCTTCCGGAGATCCCCGGCTGGTATGCCGGCCTTGACAAACCCGCTTTTACTCCACCGGGCTGGCTGTTCGGGCCTGTCTGGACCATTCTTTATATCCTGATGGGTATTGCACTGTTCCTTGTCGTGAAAAACGGCGTTGATACAGCGTCGGTCCAAACGGCGGTTTGTGTATTCGCAGCACAGCTCCTTGCAAACCTTGCATGGTCGTTTTTATTTTTTGGCATGCATTCAATCGATCTCGGTCTTCTGGATATTCTCCTGCTCTTTTCTTTAATCGCGGCGACAATTATCCTGTTCCGGCGAATTTCCCCGCATGCCGCATACCTTCTCATTCCCTATATCTGCTGGGTCGCCTTTGCATCCCTGCTAAATGGCATGATAGCAATCCTGAACTGAGGGTCTATAAAAGAGTATCATGGGGCCTGCAGGAAAAACAGCAGCAGGCAGGAATTTCCCTGCAGATCCTGTTTCGTGGTTCCTGGTTTATGCTCCGGAATTCAGTATTCTGAAAATCCGGCAAATCTCTCCTGTTTTATTTTTCTTGGTACTCTTTCAGGAACAAACCCGTAGTAAGTCCTGATCGTTGTAAAGAATTCCAGAAAAAATTTTTGGAGGATATCCAAAAATAAGCCGGGTCTCGCTGCTGCCTTCTTCATCTCATCTTCACGGGCCTCTCCACGCAGAAACGAGATCGTACATATACAATTCCATTTTATGGGGTTCCCTTACTATCATGTGTTCTGCAGTATGACCGGTTTCCCGGGGAACTGGTGAACGGAAAAGATGACCCGGTTTATATACCCCCCGGTTCTACCGGTAGTTACGAGTGACTGGGATTATGGATGACACCATCAATACAATGCGGCATTATGTAAAAAGCGTCTTTATGGAGCCGGGTTCACACGGGCTGGATCATGTCATGCGGGTTGTTCACCTTTGTGAGTGGATCGGGAAGGAGGAGAATGCCGACATGGAGATATTGCTCCCTGCTGCCCTCTTCCATGATGTCGCACGGCAAAAAGAGCGGGAAAATGGCATACCCCATGAAGAAGCAGGCGCACTAATGGCAGAGCGTTACCTCCGTTCGATCCAGTATGATGAAGAACGTATCCTAAAAATCACTCAAGCAATACGAACACACCGGTACCGCTCCACTGCAAAGCCAAAGACACGGGAAGCACAGATCCTCTCGGATGCTGACAAGCTGGACGCAATGGGGGCCGTTGGTATCGCACGGACATATCCGTGCGGGAGAACATGGCGGGGATATCACGGATGCCATGGAACACATACGTGATAAACTGCTGAATCTTTCCGGTCTGATGTATACAGGAACTGCAAAAAAAATAGCTGGAGAACGGCACCGTTATCTCTGTGCATTTCTGGAAACCCTCACCGATGAGATAGGCCTTTGAGGATCTCCTGCGGGGAAATCCCCCAACAGGATCCCTGCCGGAACAGAGCCGGTTGAAAGAGAACCTTAAAAAGCATCAGAGTGTTTATACTCCGGCCTGTTTTATCCACTAAGGGAAGTACATGACAAAAACCTGTGGTAAATGCGGCCACGCAGCACTCGATGACCAGGCGCAGTTCTGCAACCGCTGCGGCGCTGCCGTACCTGAAACGAAAAAACCCGCATTCCCGGTCTGCCCAGGATGCGGCACCGTGGTATCTGACGAACTGGCACAGTTCTGCAACCGGTGTGGTGAAAAAATATCGCCAATGCCTGTCGTGTGCAGCAGCTGCGGCAGCCCGGCCATTGACAACCAGTCGCGCTTCTGCACCCGCTGCGGCACCACGTTCGAGCAGAAACCGGTCCAAGTGATGATAACCTGTCCTTCCTGCGGCGCTCCCGATCCGCAGGGCCAGTCAACCTACTGTAACCGCTGCGGGGCACCGTTCCGCCGCCAGGGTGTACAGGCAGTACACCCGGCGGGTCAGGCCCCGGTTATTATCACGCAGCGGAAACCAGCCGGGCCCCCGCCTGCGGTCACGGTTCCCGATACCGACTGGGAACCATGGAACGATGTGCCCCCCGCTCTTGGAATTTCCCGATCTGAGCCTGCCATCCCGAAACAACCCGTATTCCATGACCAGCAGGTTGCCATTCCCCAGAAACGCTATGCCCATCTCCCTCTTGTTGCCGATGACATGAGGAAAAAGGACGAACCCGGAACCCGCCAGTACGCACACGATGTCCCTGATGTATCCTATAAAAGGAAAACGGGTCCCCAGAAAAAAGGGGTTCTCGGATTCATGAAAAAGTAACAAGCGGTTGTCCGGTAGTTACTCCGGTTTTTTACCAAATTGTTTTTGTAGTTGCCGGTCGCATTCTCCCTGCAACATAGCAGGAAGGTAACACCGTCATGCGATCAGGGTACGGGTTTATTCTGACACTATTCCTCGTGTTCAGCGTTCTTTCAACCGCTTGTATCAGTGAGGATATACCGGAAAACGCCCCTGTGGGTGTGAACACCGCGCAGGCAGGAGTACTGATCCAAAATATCGGGGATATAACCGGGCAGGGCGTTATCCTTGAGGGAGTTCCCCGGGGTACAATCGATACCGTAACGTTTACCGTCGGTCTTGCACAGGGCGTAAAAAGCATTGATTTGAATAACATGACTATCGTTTATACCGATGCCGTACGTACCGAAACCTTCTCCCCGGTAGAGGGATACCGGGGTAACCCTCCCCCGGGATACTGGGGGATCATCGATACGATAAACCCGGTAGGAGATCCGAATTTACGGCTGGAGTATGAAGAACAGGTTACCCTGCGGATCAATCCCAAAGCAGCGGTTGTCCCAAACCAGGTGATAACAATCTCGATAAAACCGCGCGAGGGCAAACCCCTGATACTTCGGCACATTGCACCCACGACAATAGGGGTCGGGGATATTATTCTCCCGGGTCTGTGATCCAGTAAAACCACGGGCCGGTATTTTCGATAACAGATGCCTGAGAGATAGACCGGTGAGGAGAACCGGATAAATTATATAAAGACGGTGTCCCTGAACAGGGAACTCCGTTCAGTACCGAGATTTCCATGAGGATTTCCCCAAAACAGGATCTCTTTCCCGTACGCCAATAACGAGACGGGATTTACCTTACCATATCTGCCGTGGATCGGGAATTACCTCTAATAAGCAGAGGGCGGGATCCTCCGATACGTGCGAAAAAGTTCACATTCAAAGAAATGTTATTAACATCCCCGCTCGCACCGGATACATATGACTTCTTTACCCCGTTCCGGGCAGGTCCTGCCCGGACTGTTTATCCTTGGTGCGCTGCTCGTACTGCTCGTGCTTGCAGCCGGATGTGCCCAGCAGACTGCAACAACACCCGTTACCCTGCAAGCGACAACGCAGGCATCATCAGCGATAGCGAATCCTGCTTCCGTGTACTGCGGACAGGCCGGGGGTACTACCGAGATCAAAACGGACGCTTCCGGCGGACAGTACGGCATGTGCACGTTTGCCAACGGCACCTCCTGCGAGGAATGGGCACTCCGGAATGATCAGGTGTGCAAACCCGGAATCGATGCGGCAGCAACAACCGCAGCTGAGGGTAAGAAGATGGTAACCTTGACAGAAGCGGATAATGGTAAGTCTGAGGATATTGCACAGGGCACGCGTTTTGCTGTCCAGCTGAAAGAAAACCCGACAACCGGTTTTGCATGGAACGCAACGGTATCTTCGGGCCTTGAGATCCAGTCTTCCGATTACCAGATGGACAAGGCAGCAGAAGGCATGGTCGGTGTCGGCGGGATCCGTACCTGGATCATCGTTGCAAAGGACACGGGTACACAGAATTTCTCTGCAGTGTACAAGCGCTCGTGGGAGGCAGCCACCGGTAACGAGACTGTGTACAACGCGAATATCAATGTGGTAAAAATCTGAAACACCGGGTAAAATTCCGGGAGATCTTTTTTTTTCAAGCATCCTGCGGCCCCCGTCTCCTGTATATCCGAACAAAGACGGTATACGGAAAAAAAGAGTGCTATGTCAGTGAGTAATTCCGTATCCAGACGGATCCTGTTCCTGCTCTCATACTCACAAAAATATGCCTCATACCATCAATAACAAGCGGGATCACGGGGACAGTGACGGAACCCGGGACGGGATCACCCAAAAGAGTTCCCGGTAATACCCAAAATCCCCCCCAGAACAGGATCCCAGACATCATGCACAAAAAACCCTCGACACTGAAAAGCGGTATCGCCCACTCCGGTTTAGGGTGACAGGGATAAAGGGAAGGATCCCTTGAATCAGCGGATCGACAGGCAAGGAATTGTCATGCCCGGCCCGGTTCAACCTTGGGGATGGGACATGGATGCCAGAGGATGGTACGAACCCGTACGAATGTCCGAGAAATGGACTTTTCCTGCAACTTCAAAAGCAGACTGACAACCGGTTATTGCGATGAAGCGGCGCCTCATGGCACGGTAAAAACCACGTTCCCGTTCAAAATACCGGGATTGGCGCCGAAAAAATACCGGCAGAATTGCATGGCGGGACACGGTGAGGGGTTATCAACATCATCCCCTGGAACAAAGGTTGTTGATAACAAGTCCGTGCTTGATAAAGAGATCACACCCCAGACAATAGCAATTGGTCATTTTTATGGGTGCAGGAATCTGTGATCTTCCCCGGGAGCAGAAGAGTGCTGTGGGAGGATAGTCCGCGAGCTTGTTATTTTTGAATGTCGGACACAGTTTACAAATGCACTTTTCCAGATTTTCTTCTGTATCTTCCACTTCGTGTGGCTTATCCCTCGGTGATTTCATCGCGTTTTTCACCACATGGGAATATTGCATGGATGGAATAATATCCTTTCCCGGCATCATATGCCGTCACTTGGGCTGTACTGCCCGTGAATTCCCTGTCCCTGCTGCTGTCGATCTGTAGCTCCGTGTTCTATCGAAAAGAGCATGCCGTGCTTAAACATGTCCTTTTACAGAAATTTCATTTAATTTATTTTCGACACTTCGCAAGAATTAAAAAAAACCGTTCACCGGAAATAATCCACGATGTTGTGGAACAACTGCATGTTCATTGATTCTGAGGGTACCGCTCTGCCCGCCCGTTTCATCTGTTCCCGTACAAGCGGCCAGTCATAGAGACTGGTAAACTCCATTGCCCGCTCGGGGTGAGGCATCAGGCCCAGTATCTTTCCGTCCGCAGAGGTGATACCGGCGATATCTTCCAGGGAACCATTGGGATTGTAAGGGTACTCGCCGCGGGCGGGGGTCAGATCCTTACGGCAGTACGTGAACGCGATCATCTTCTGGCGGCGGATCCACTCGAGGGTATCGCCGGAGCAGAAGAAGTTCCCCTCTCCGTGGGCAACCGGGCAATACAACTGCTCGATCCCCCGCGTCCAGAGGTTTTCCGCTGCGGGTTTCAGGGTGACAAACCTGCATTCCAGCACCCCTTTCCGGTTAGGCATCAGGGCGATATCGCGTCTGTACTGCCGGTCGAATGCGGGGACCAGCCCAAGATTTGCAAGGATCTGGAACCCGTTGCAGATCCCGAGCACAAGGTTGTCCCCATCGAGGAATTCCCCGACATCCCGCCAGAGATTGTTCCGGACCCGGTTCGCGTAGGCATTGCCGGCACCGGTATCGTCGCCATACGAGAACCCGCCCGGGAAGACCAGCAGCTGGTAGTCGAGAAGGTCAAACCTGCCATCGATCAGGTCGTTGATATGGACGATGTCGGCGTCCATGCCGGCGCGGGCGAGCACAACTTGTGTCTCCATCTCGGAGTTGATGCCAAAGCCGCTCATGATAAGCGCTTTCTCGGGTATCGGCTCAGGAGCGCCGGTTCTTTCCAGTGCAGGGGTTTGTTTCCGGCCCGGATGTGGGGAAGTCATGCTCAGTACCTCAAAAACGGTGCCTTGTAGGCAACTTCAAGTTCGCTGACTGGCAGGTCGAGTACGGTCGTTTCCTGCGTTATCCGCAGGGATGTTCCCCGCACCCTCCCGATAAGTCGGGCATCGTTGCCGAGCGCCCGTTCAAATGCCCGCTTGTTATCCGGGGAAATGGTGACCACGAACCGACCGAGGGATTCGGAGAACAGGTAATAGTCCGGCCGCATACCGCCAGGTATCGTGATATCCATACCGAGCCGTCCGGCAATGGCAACCATTGCAAGTGCTATACCGAGACCGCCACGGGTGACCGGGTATGCCGATGCCACAAGCTCGTGCCGGATCGCTTCGGTCATCCTCCGGTAACGCCCCGTCATGGCTGCAGCGTCCAGCCCCGGCACGGTATTTCCCGTAGAACCAAGGTGGATAAAGTACTCGGATCCCCCGAGTTCTTCGGCCGTTTCACCGATGACGTACACAAGGTCTCCGTCAACCTTCGCATCCATGGACACTGCTTTTGATACGTCCTCATGGACACCGATCGAGGAGATGAGAAGCGTCGGGGGAACGGAGATCTTCACGGGATTGTTATCCGCGTCAAACCCGGAAAAATCATTGTACATACTGTCCTTTCCCGAGATGAACGGGGTACCGTATGCCGTGGCAATGTCATAACACCCGCGGGCTGCCATTTTCAGCTGCCCGAGGCGTTCGGGTTCGTCAGAAGAACACCAGCAGAAATTGTCAAGGATCGCAATCCTGTCCAGGGGGATCCCGAGCGCGACGAGACCACGAACCGCCGTGTCGATCCCGGCTCCGGCCATGCGGTAAGGATCGATCTCGGAATACGAGGGGAACATCCCCTGCGACAACCCCACGGCTTTCTTTGAACCGGGCACTACTTTTGTCAGGCTTGAAATGCCCTGCACCCGCCCCCTGCCCTGTACCGGACCAAGCACATGGCCTGCCTGTACGGTATGGTCGTACTGGGTCGAGATGAACTCCTTGGAGCAGAGGTTCCTGCGCCGGAGCATCAAAAGAATCGTACTGTCAAGACGTTCCGGGCAGGGAACATTTGGTTCGGGAAAAACCATCTTCGTGCACGTGGTCCTCAGGTGTTTTTTGGGGAGACCGTCATGGAGGAAAGCAAGTCCGATGTCCATCACCACGTTTCCCCGGTACTCCACAACGCACCGTCCGGATGCCGTGAATTCCCCGATGACCGTGGCTTCGACCTCCCGGCGCTGCATCAGTTCCATGAATGGAGCGATATGTTCCGGGGGTACCGCAAGGGTCATGCGCTCCTGCGACTCCGAGATCCAGATCTCCCACGGGGCCATACCGGGATATTTCAGGGGCACGGAATCGAGCGTGACCCGGCAGCCGTTGCACTCTTTTGCCATCTCCGCAACCGAACAGGAAATCCCCCCGGCCCCATTGTCCGTGATGCTCCGGTAGAGCCCCAGGTCACGGGCTTCCTTGACAATCACATCGGAGAACTTCTTCTGGGTGATCGGGTCGCCGATCTGAACCGCGGTCACCGGGCTCGCCGGGTCGAGCGCTTCTGAAGAGAAGGTGGCGCCGTGGATGCCGTCCTTTCCCACGCGCCCGCCCACCACCACGATGAGGTCGCCGGCCTGTGCCCGTTTCTCGAAGAGCTTCCGCCCCTCGTGTTCGCGGGGCATGATACCGACTGTCCCGGCAAACACCAGCGGCTTTCCGCTGTAACGGTTGTCAAAATACACAAAGCCCTGCGGAGTCGGGATGCCCGAGCAGTTGCCGCCGGCACCGACTCCGCGGACAACGCCGTCAAGGATCCGGCGGGGGGAAAGGACCGGGTTCTGCCGGTCCCTTCCGCGGAACAGTGCCATGTCCCCCTCAGGATCCCCCACACAGAAGCCGTACACGTTGATTGCGGGTTTTGCCCCGAGGCCGAACCCGATCGTGTCGCGGTTGACCCCGACGATTCCCGTGAGTGCGCCTCCGAACGGGTCGAGGGCGGAAGGGGAGTTGTGGGTCTCGACCTTGTGGGTCACGAGATAGCGGTCGTCAAAGATGATCGCGCCGGAGTTGTCGGTAAACACGGTCACGCAGATATCGTGCTCCCCTTTCTCCCTGCGGATCCTGTTGGTTGCTGCCTGGATGTACGTCCGGTAAAGCCCGTCAGGCACATCGTCGTCCATGGCAGACGCAAAGATCGTGTGCTTGCAGTGCTCGCTCCATGTCTGGGCAAGCGCTTCCAGCTCTACATCGGTAGGCATCCTGCCTTTTGTACCAAAATGATCGCGGATCGCGTGCAGCTGGGCAAGGTCAAGGGCAAGAGGTCCCCTCCTCCTGCCCGTAAGCGGATCCAGAATTCCCTCCTTTCCGATCCGGGTGAGTTCCCGGTCATCGACATCAAGGTTGACGGTTCCTGCCGCCGGCAGTTCATGCAGGTTCACTGCCGGAACGATGACATCCATTCCCCAGGTACCATATTCTTCCCGGGTTTTCCGGTGAACCCGGTTCACGAGCGGGTTTGCCAGGGTGGAAGCCAGCCTGATCAGGTCCTCCTCCGGCAGTTTTCCGCAGATAAAATAGAGCTGCGAGCTGTAAACAAAATCCCCTTCCCCGAATTTCATCGAGAAGAAGTCCTCGATGGTCTGGCGTGCGGTCGTACCCACGTTATCGGTAACCCCCGGCAGGAACCCTATTTCGATGGCCGAGTCGAACGGTATCCGGGTCGGTTCGTCCACCGAACATTCCTGCACCACCGGGTTCATAAGCTGTGAACCGATCTGCAGGAGCTCTTTTTTGGAAAAGTCCCTTGCGTCCGTTGCGATCGTGTACACCTCGACAAGGTGCAGTTCCTCGATCAAAAACCCCAGTGCCCGGATCCCGTCAGTCCGGGTTTTCAGCCGGGGATCTCTGGTATAGCGGACTTCGATCCGGTGGACAGAGGCGGCCATTATGTATTTTAGTTGATCGCAGATGAGAAAATAAGTATCGTATGGGGACAGAAGGGAGACCTGCCCCCGGTTACCTTATATCTCGTCTTTCCTCAAAAGCCGGTACATACCGGCACCGATAACGATGAGGATGACAACGCCCGCTAGTCCGGTTTCAACCAATGAGGGTTTGTACGCCTTCCGGAGCGCCGTGGTGTAATTCTGGTTCTTGCCTGCGGTAATGTTTACGGTAGTCGACAGGTCGTAATAATCCTCCAGTTTCAGAAGAACGGTATGAGTACCCGTAGTCAGACCGGGGATGGTTGCCGGGCTCATACCTTTCACATCCGAATCGACAAGGACCTGTGCACCGGCAGGATCGGTAATAACGGTAAGGGACCCGGTATTGCCTGCATGCCCCGTTGAAACGACAAGGTTGGCATTGACCGCGGTAGTCTGGGACGACCCGACGGATATAGACTGTTGCCAGAGATTATACCCGGGATAGGAAAGGACGATCTCGTGGTTTCCAGGCAGGACCTCCGGTATGATCACGGGTGTTGTGCCATTGTACTGGCCATCGAACATTACGGTGGCGCCGTTCGGGACCGAGGTCACGGCAACCGATCCGTTCAGCCGGGGTAGGGTGGTTGTCGCGATTGTTGCCGGAACGGTCGGCGTTGTGTTGCCGGCTCCGGTTTCCTGGAGATCCGCCTGGACGAGAACCGTTCTGGCGGATTCTACCGTGGCACTCGTGGTATAATCATCGTACCCGAGCAGCGTGATGAGCAGGATATGGTATCCCGCCGGGGTGTCGGCAAGGCTCAGGGGGGTAACCCCCTTGAAGACATTATCGACAAATACCTTTGCACCCGGGGGGACCGTGGTGATGGCAAGGGTCCCTGACTGGACGGTCACCGTGACAAAATGGCTCATGCTCGCGGTGCTGACCGTATTCGTACAGATGTCCTGCGCCTCGAGGGTCACTGAAAAGAGCCCCGCGGTCATGTAGGTATGGCGGGGGTTCTGGGCAGGCGATGAGGTTCCGTCGCCAAAATCCCAGGCATAGGCATCGGCCCCGGTCGAGGTGCTGGTAAACTGGACGGTAAGAGGGGCGATACCCGTGAGAGGAGTGCCCGTGAAACCGGCCTGCGGCTGGGTAACCGGGCATCCGTGGAGTACCGGCGTATAATTTGGCGGGGCTGCCACTACGAGGGTTGTATTGTTAAAAGCCCAGAGGTCGCAGGCAGTACCCGCCCGGTAATTCAGCAGGTAGGTACCCGGGTAATCGTACGTATGCGAGGTAAAGTCGTTAAACCCGTAATAAGGGGTTTTTCCGTCACCAAAGTCAAGATAATACTGGGTTGCCGGATCCCCTGCCGGAGATGATTCGGCCAAAAAGAGGAAGTTCTCGGTACAGGGAACCGTTCCCGGAG
>Ga0209099_1004382_pt1 | contig 10761 bp, 9 predicted proteins | sample AD_JPNHW2_MetaG_FD_184430 | JGI IMG/M metagenome (GOLD analysis project Ga0209099, IMG submission 184430) | Active sludge microbial communities of municipal wastewater-treating anaerobic digesters from Japan - AD_JPNHW2_MetaG (SPAdes) (version 2) | ecosystem: Engineered > Bioreactor > Anaerobic >...
TCATACATTGTTCTAACTGTTTCAATCCACGCGCCCGCGCGGGGCGCGACCTGCACCCACTTCGCCCGCGTTACCACGTTGCCGCGTTTCAATCCACGCGCCCGCGCGGGGCGCGACTAAAATCAATCAATTATCTTAAAAAGTCTGTACGTGTTTCAATCCACGCGCCCGCGCGGGGCGCGACGGAAGGGCGCTGAAGAGGACGACGGAAACGAAGCGTTTCAATCCACGCGCCCGCGCGGGGCGCGACATGTCCCCGCGAAGGACGATGAAACTTCTTTGCGGGTTTCAATCCACGCGCCCGCGCGGGGCGCGACTTCAACGTAGAGGCTAAGGTTTCCGGTCAGATTGGTTTCAATCCACGCGCCCGCGCGGGGCGCGACTCGCAAGTTGTTGATGCCACGAGCTTTGTTGCGTGTTTCAATCCACGCGCCCGCGCGGGGCGCGACGGAAATCTGTCGAGCAGGTGCAGGCTCTTGTTACCGTTTCAATCCACGCGCCCGCGCGGGGCGCGACTAGATTGCTTCGTTTCTGCTCGAGGGCAGAGGCCAGTTTCAATCCACGCGCCCGCGCGGGGCGCGACTCCAGCACCTTTATGTACGGCAAGCTGTTGGATAGTTTCAATCCACGCGCCCGCGCGGGGCGCGACAAGGAGAAGGAACATGAAGTACAGACTAAACAAGTTTCAATCCACGCGCCCGCGCGGGGCGCGACCTGTTTTTGTACTACATTTTTGTGTAGTAGTTTTTGTTTCAATCCACGCGCCCGCGCGGGGCGCGACCCATGAGGCTAGTCTTTTGACTAGCCCCGATTCACGTTTCAATCCACGCGCCCGCGCGGGGCGCGACTTCCAGGCACTCCTTATTCTGCCGCGACACAGTACGTTTCAATCCACGCGCCCGCGCGGGGCGCGACTCGTCCATACTCACTTAAAGTATGGATGAATGGTGTTTCAATCCACGCGCCCGCGCGGGGCGCGACGTCAAGGAATTGGAAAAATGTATGTACCTTGACTTGTTTCAATCCACGCGCCCGCGCGGGGCGCGACCGTAGCTGTTTGAACTCATTAACATACAAATAGATAATCGCGCAAGGGCGCGAATCTCTTCGTATTCAGCCCTAGTATTAGCAAGGTGTTCTTTTGTAAGACGTTAATTATTTATATAATAAATAATTATATCTTCTGCGATACTATTGACATTTTCTGTGTGATCTTGGTTCGCAAACCACCTGGAATCCATATCCATGACTTACCCTAAAACAGTTCGCCGTGATTCTTTCAGCATTCTAACACGCCAAGGACATAGAATGCTTCTACACTATAAGGGGATCATCTAGATCAAGCGTTGGTTTGGCGCCCACATGTTCAACTTTTCGTTTCCAGTTGGAGCCAAGATAATAGTATCGCAGACTATCGTGCTCCATATCAATGATCGACTCGAGCTGGCTTTTCAGAACCACCCATTGTGCAGGCTCTACAACACATTCAAATACGCTAAACTGGACACGCTGGCCAAAATTGAGACAAGTCTTTGCGATACGGCGTAGGCGTCTTTGACCGCCCGGTGAGCTTATTGCTACATCGTAGCTTACAAGTACAAACATGCTTGCTACCTCCAGAAAAATGGTGGGTAGCCATCGATATCGCCACGGATAAAGCGCGCCATGAGGTTCGCCTGCACAAAATATAGAAGGCCTACGGGGATTTTCTCCTCAATATATGGATCATAAATCTCATCCTGCTTTCTGTTCTGATACTCGACAAGAACGGTTTTTCGCGTTGCGTCGTCCATTACGACTGCACCATTCTCCGCCTGCTTGAATCCTTGAAGGCCCACTTGGCCTCTATTGATAAGAGAGAGTACCAGGCGATCGGCGATCACGGGTCTGAATTCTTCCATGAGATCGAGGGCAAGTCCGGGCCTGCCCGGTCTATCCCTATGAAGGAACCCAACGGCCGGATCGAGTCCAACGGTCTCAATCGCGGAGCGCACGTCATGGCTGAGAAGCGTATACACAAACGAAAGCAGCGCATTCACGGGGTCGAGCGGTGGACGCCTGTTGCGGTCTTTGAATATGAAGTCTTTTTTCTGATCGACGATGAAGTGATTAAAGACACTGAAATACTCTGCGGCGGCCATTCCTTCGATCCCCCGTACTTCGTCGCTGTCAGCGGTATGAGGAAGCTCATCGATGAGTCTGTCTATGGTAGCTGATGAACTTCTTATCGATGGTACATCAATCTTATCACCATGATCACGAATGGCCCGATTCATGACTAAGCGCGAATTAGCGAGCTTGGCAGCGACGATATTTGCAGCGATTTTTCTGGTAGCATCGGAGTCATCAGCCATACGATACTGTGCGCGCCGTAGTAGCACATTGCCCGTGACAGGACCTCGCACCGAGGCAAGGAAGTTGCCATATTCTGTGAGAAACGAAACGGCGATATCGTGTTCTGCGCAGAAACCAAGCAGAAAAGGCGAACAGAGTACATTGCCGAAACATACTATACCACCAATTGTGTGTACAGGAAGTTGCAGAAGCTTCTGTTGCTCGCGCTCCACCACAATCGTCTCACCGTCTTTGTGGATGTAAGAACCCTGCGAGCTGACATAGAGCGTGTTGAGGAGTTTTCTCACACGCGCCTCCCTTTGTTATTGACCAGACAGGATCTGATCATTGTTCGCAGTCCGCTCTTGTTGCTTGGATCTGCAACTGGACGAAACGGTCAACTCGTTTTCCTCCCGAACCTACAGCTTTCGGCATGCATACTTCCAGAAGAGAGCATCGGTCACATTTCCGCTTTTCGTACAGAGCGGGGGGAGTCATTCCCGATATCTGCAACTGCTGTATCCTTGCCACAAGCTCCGTGGTTTTTGCTCGCAGCTTGCCATCTATGTCTACTGTTGTCCTGCGGTGCTCCTGAAGATAGTATAGCTGGCCGATCGGCACCGACACCCCGAACATCTCTTCCAGACAAAGGGCCTGCGCACAGAGTTGAACACGATCTACATCCTCTTCTTTATTCCTCCCCCGTTTGAATTCGACCGGCACCGCCGCAGCCACAGTTCCTCCCGAAGAGAGGTAGAGCTCCACGAGATCACACTTTCCTACTAGACCCCGCTCTAGGGAGCGGACAGCCATACCGTATTCCTGACGAAAGAGCTTCCGCGACTCATGATGCTCAGCGTCGACCCGTTCGTGTAGCACATCCCCCTCGGCCGTGAAAAAGTTTTCCTCCCAGATTTGCTCGATGTGAATGAGGGCGAACTGGCGCTCGCAGAAGAGTATGTGCTGGAGCGCGGAGAGTAGAACAAGATCATCCTCAGAGTACAAGAGATTAACCTCCCGTCATTGCACTGATACTACCGTCCTAAACTTCTCCAGTTCTTGGCCGTCAAGCGTCACCTTATAGTCCGAGAAATCTCTAGCGGGCTTTGTAGGTTCAGTTACACGTTCAACCTTCACGCGATCGAAAAGTTGCTGGGCGCTCGCGTTGCCCATGCGCGAAGAGTGTTCGAAGATAATGAGCCTGCGTGCATTCATAAGCCCGCGCGCGGCAGAACGGTCGTTCTCAAACATATTCTGGAGTGCTTCCCAGAAAAGACCGAGGTCTTCTTGAGAAAAACCTGTTTGCCTCGCTAGAGGTGCTGAGACAAAGCCATAGGCGCGATAGAGCCCATACGGAACTGTGAATTTGCGACCCATAGTGCGGTTGTCGCCGCCCTGCTTCTCCGCCTCTGCTTCAGTCGCCACTGCCATGCGCGTTATGCTGTGTTCTAATGATACAATCTGATCAACAGAGCGAGCAAATGTCAATTGTACAGGGCCTCTAACTTGTCCGCAATTTATACCTGTGGACATGACTGCACCGAAAGCCCTTACATCATAAAAATTCTTGCACATCCAGGCACGTGCTTCGTCTATTTTATCGCCACCTTTCCTTTTACCTTCATCTTTGCTGAGGTCGATATTAAGAGCCTGGTATGCACGAGCATTTTGGTTGTTTAAAATAGCCTTTTCTTTTACATAGATTTCGTAAGGCGGTTGCTCATTTTTGAGAAGACCAATGTAATTCCTCACTTTTCGTTTGAGGCAAACATCAGTGACCAGTCCATTCCCTGTTTCTGCATCCACGCGTGGAAGGTTGCCAGCATCGGGATCACCATTAGGGTTGCCATCTTTGACATCGAAGAAGAACATAAAATCGTAACGTCTGTCCAAATCCATAATAATCTCCTTTCCTTCTGTTAGTTATTGATTATCATTATCTTTCTTGGTGAAAAGATCTTGCCGCTGATGATAATATCCGAGGGCAAATCTTCCTTGCTCATGAAGATTGAGGTATGATGGAAAATCGCCTATGTGACCGACAATCTCACCGATCAATCGTTCGAGGTTTACTACGCGGCCCTTATTGTCTATTTTTGCAAGATGATGGTTCTTAAGACGCATAAGCGTTCCAAAGACCGTCACAGGCGAGCTGCTTGCCGCACCATAATAGCGCTCCCTAATTGTGGTGTTGAGGCCTGGACTGGCTTCCTCTTGGATTTTTTCGAGAACCGCAAAAAGTCGCCCCAGCTGATAGCCAATTGAGGGCTGTTCTGTGTCGAGTCCCATTTCTACCTCCTTTTCATTTTGGTCTGGATGAGCACGTAGATATCTATTGAGATAAGCCTTTATTAAGGCTGCTCGTACTGGTTTTACCCTGTTTTCAGTATCGCTATGAATGCGGCGCAAAACGGCCTGAAGAAGTGTTGCAGGATAAGGCGTGCCGTCCAAGATTGAGCGCATAAAGTCCCCTGCAATACTGGGAGGAATATTCTCGCTTTTGTCCTGAATGGCGATGTTCACAAGAAGTCGCCATATAGAATAGTATGGAGGCTCAGAAGATGGCTTTACGATGCTCAGGTCTTCAAAATGTTGACGGATCTTCCCCGCAAAATCAGAAACGGTACCTACCTCCCAAAATCTTACCGCAATTCGTGCTGCATTGGGTGCAAGGCCGAGAACGTAGAACTTTGTGTCGCTGTCGTCGTCAAGGTAACCTCCTGTCAGCGGTGCCTCAAAGAGATTCCTAATTTTCCGGATTCCTGCCTCGGGGTTGTCTTTATCGGGTTCTTCGAAAAAAGCGGCAAAATCTGATTCGAAGTGGGTCCTTTTTTCTGACCAGAAAACAGTAGAGGCATCGCCAATCAGAAGATGCTGTGATGATTGTCTATTTAGTAGGGTATTGAGTGCCGTAGTGTAGGCGAACATTGAACTTTCTCCAACCGGAGAGTTTTTCCCCTGCTTTTTATTAAAAGACCGAAAAGATTCCAAATTAAACGAGACGATATTTGCTCCCGAACTCTGTGCACCATAAACTCCTTTGATCGAGTTATGCAATTCTGCGATTTCATCTTTCTCTCCAGATACAAGGCAGATGTCCTTTTCCCCCTTTACAGATAGCTTTTGTTTCAAGACATCCTTTACTTCTTTTGATTGGCAATACAGTTCTTTTTCGTTATCAAAGCGGAAGCTCACAGCAGAATTAGATGTATAAATATCTTGCCACGCATTTTCGCTTTCTAGTCTTTCCTTAGTAGCGGTTGTAAGAAATGTGATGATGGCTTTTTGATGCGGACTCTCAGGAATCTCATCTATTATACGCCTAAGAAAAGCTTGTTTCTGTTCAGGTGCCCGAATTCTGGCTTTAGACGCCTGTTCATTATTTAGGCCTTCAGTGTTCGCAATGCCAAACACGTAATTTGCCGTGTCCCAGAGAAGATTTGCCGCAATTCCAGAAGTCTTTTTTACACTGTGTGGAACAAGGAACAACTTTCCACGCTTTCTCTTCCCTTCACCTTCTCTCGTATCCTCAATCTGCAGAAGATCTCCATTGTTGCTGAGGACAAGAATGAATGGGATTTCCTTCCATTCCCATCCCTCCGGTGCTATTCCGCTTTCTGGATCAAGTGCCATACGATCATAGTAAGCTTTTAGAGCCTGGAGTATCATCCCCGTACCTCCACTATGCGTCGATCCGTGTTGACAATGCCATTTTCAATTTTCGCACGGAAAAAGGTCGGCCTAGGGTCACTAGGATTACTGTAATCCATGTCGTACAGCATCCACCCGAGTTCGTCGGTCTTATCTATCGGTGGATGTTTTTCAGTTCCGCCCTCAACAAGGCGGAAGTCGCAAGCGAATTCTCTACAGCCAAGGTACGGCCGATGGAAACATTGACCGTTTCGAGCCCGCCGCTCAAACATAGCGGCGTACTTCGCTTCATTTTCATCAGCCCTTGATACGTCTTCACATTCTTCCTCATCGGCCCAAACTTCTTCTACTGTCGGATGGTTGTACATTCGCTTATCCGTAGGGATAAACTCGAACCATGCATGGATGCGATAACGAACGTCACGCAAGAAAAGTCCGGCTCTCTGTTGTCGGCAATCTTCGATGAAGAGGCCCATGGGTTCGCTACTTCTTCCTTCCATCTGTGCCTGCGTCGGGCTGCTCTCAATTTTACCTACTTCATTTCGCCGCACAGATATCCATCTGATCGGCCTTAATACCTCTATCTCCGTAATGTGCCACTTAATGGCAGGTTTCCAGAGAATAGCTTCAAATATGGCGCGTGCAGCCGAAGGAGTCATAACGTCGTAGCTTACCCGCTCAACCTTCATCTCAGGCCGAGTGAAGCATGCATAATCTCCCCATACTTCTAGACACCAGTCCTTCATGTAGCCTCCTTTTTATACAGCGATAAATGATTGGGGATCATTTGGAATCTCCTCCACCAAGAGTCCGATAACATTGTCGTATTCTATTTTGCAGGTGAGAGCAAAGAGCCCAGGAATCACTTCCTCGATAGAACCTCGATTGAGCAAGTTATAAAACTGGTCGTTATAAATTGCCACTGAATACCGTTGAAGTTTGCGGAGGATCCCTCGCTCAGGCCCTTTGGCTTTCAATTCTCCAATTAGCTTTTCTCCTTCACCGTAAGGGACAAGAATTGTCTTTTGCGTCGCATCATCTATCATATTGAACGCTTCTGCAGCGGAGCGGAACTGTATGCCAAAATCTTGCATATCGGGCGACAGTATTTCCATAATCTTTTTTTCATCGAGGGAGTTCACCTTCCAGTACAATTCGGAAAAATAAAGATTAAAAGCAGCATGATCTGTGGGATCCGCAAGTCCTGAATCCAAGAGTCTTGCAGTTGTCTCGCTTGCCTTACGCAAGATCCCTGCGGGAGGTTTCCGTTCGGGAGTGAAGACAACAACTTTGCCTAGCACACCATTTGCACTCAACTTCCCCTCTCGGTTACATCTGCCTGCCGCTTGTGCGATGGAATCGAGGCCCGCCATGGCCCTATAAACGACAGGGAAGTCTATATCTACCCCAGCCTCCACTAATTGTGTGCTTATCACTCGAACAGGCTCTGTTGTTTTTAGTCTTTCTTTGATTTCGGCGATACATTCGCTTCGATGCTGGGCGCACATCAGAGCGGAGAGATGGTAGGTACCCTTTGGCATAAGGGCGTGAAGTTCCCTGCAGCTTCTTCTGTCTGAAACTACACAGAGGACTCTATCAAAGGACTTTAGTTCTTCTGCAATTTCTTCCCATGTTTTGACTGTCTTTGTATCAATAGGTTCTACTTCAACCCTCTTTAGTTCACTATAGAGCCTTGGTACATCCTGTATAATTTCTTTGACACTTCCTCTAGGGAGACCAGGAAACTGAGGATAATCTTCCTGAGCTTCGAAGGCTGGCTGCGTGGCGGTACACAAAACAAAGGTTACCCTGTAATGCTCACAGAGAAGCTTCATTGTTGCAAGAATCGGCTCAAGATACCCTGTCGGGACGAGTTGCGCTTCATCAAGCACAATTACACTATTTACGATATTGTGGAGTTTGCGGCACCTACTTGGTCTGGCTGCAAAAATCGACTCAAAAAACTGTACGGAAGTTGTTACGATAACAGATGCGTCCCAGTTTTCTGCAGCCAAACGCGCTTTTGGACTCGAGTCGTCTTCACTCAGATTAGAATGATGCTCTATAACTTGATCGCTGCCGAGTATTTTTCTAAAAACATCGGCATTTTGTTCAATAATGCTTGTATATGGGATAACATAAATGACGCGATCCTTGCCAAATTGTACTGCATGCTCAAGTGCAAAAGCCATACTCGAAAGCGTTTTGCCGCCTCCTGTCGGGACCGTCAGCGAAAAAAAGCCAGGCTCGAGCTTTGATGCGGCACGGCAGTCGGCAAGCACCCTCTGTCGTGCACGGTTTACTGGCGTATCTGCTTTTTCTAGGACATCCTTGGTCATGATTCCCATATAAGAGTCAAATCGACTAAGTAAGTCGGCCAATGGCAAAAAATCACCTCTTGTTTCTACTTTGTCTGGTGTCATGTAGCTCTCGGTATCTAGGAAGTCAGCATCCACGAGACAGGAGAACACCATCCTTATCCAAAGAGACGCATCTAGGCCCGTATTGTCAAATTTCCATGGAGGGGCAGGAAATGGTATGTTGTGAAACTTGTTCCGATATTCTAGGGGGATTTTAGACGTGTCTGCATTCTGTAGTCTGAATGACAGGGAGCTTTGAGAATTCATCCAATCGGGCAACCCTGCATGATGACCGGCGATACAGTATGCCAATATTCGACCCACAGCCTTTCCTAATAGCTCCTCAGCCAATTTTGCGCCCGATGAGGAGTGGTCCAGTTTGCCTAGCTTTGTTTCCAGGTGAGCTTCTTCATCGTATCCACTTTTTGTCTCCAAATAACGTTGCCACTCAGGAGACGATTTCCCGATATCGTGTACCATGCCTGCAAGATACGCCCACAGGGAAGAGTTGAATACTTTAGCGAATCTTGAAGCGAGCTGTGCTGTTGCTTCGAGGTGGTCAACAAGGAGCTGTGGAGGTGCCCACGAACCGTCTTCGTTTTTTCTTACGTGAGCGATCAATGGACCATTATTCATGTATCGCCTACTTTTGAGGTTTAATTGCTAAATCTTAACGAAGGACACAATACCTTAACACACTCAACTCTTTCATTCGATATACAATGATTGATTATACCACATTCACTTCACAAGACAAGGAGTTCTTTGTTACCAGGGTGCTTTGCGTGAGCAGTAACGTAAAATGTCCACTTAAAAGGAGAAGGTGTGGGAAGGCGGAAAGGAGCGGGGTAAAAGGGCCGATGGAAGCCGAGGGGTGGGAAACAGAATAGCACTGAAAAGAGAACCTAAGCATCACCATAGGCTGTTCCATTCCGCATCTTCCTTGACTTCGACCGTCTTTCACCTAATAGTTTAGGTAGAGAAGAAAATCGATTCGCAAAGGAGGTGCGCAATGAGCGTGATAACCTTTTCCAGGGAACCCTGCTCGGGAGGAACTGAGATCGCCCAGACAGTTGCACAGGCACTTGGCTATCGATTTGCCACAAAACAGACAATTGAGCAAGTACTGTTGCAATATGGTTTTTCTGATGTTGCCGAGGCCTACGACAGTGTGCCGAATTTTTGGACTCGCTTTGATGATCGGACGCACGAGATTGTCAGGATGTTCGATCGGGTTGTGATGGCCCTCGCCAGAATTGGCAACGTCGTCATTGTAGGACGGGGCGCGTTTAAGGTACTTGCCTCATACCACGATGTACTCAATGTGCGCATTAAGGCGCCTTTTTCGACGCGTGTACTTACCTATATGCAGCGCTACAATGTTCACGACCGGAAAGAGGCAGAGAATGCTGTTTTGGAAGCCGACAGAGCACGAAGTGCTTTCTTAGACATATACTATGGCGTAAAAATGGATTCGATGGCGCCTTTTGATCTTGTGATCAACACGGGCAAGGTCCCCGCGCGTGTCGCTGCACCAATGATTATCGAGGCCAACAAAGCCATTATGAGTACCATCTGCGAGCCACATGAATCGACTAGTTCTATCCAGGTCGACAATGTCCTGCTCGAAACGACGCGCAAGTCTGTTGGCATCACAAAGCTCTAGTGAAGCTCTGGTCACGCGAGGGTGGCGATCGAAAAAAAAGCGAATCAGATACTGATACTCATGGGGTACCTGAACTAAGGCCAAAAGGTGTTTTCAATAATTCGAATCTTATACAAGATCTCAGACAGAAATTCCATAGTATGTTGGGCGTCTTGAGCCACACTGAGAAGCTGGCGCCGGTATCATCGGATCTTTACTACGAAACGCCGGAAGAGTAGCACGAATTGTTCACGTCGAAGAAACGAGGCAGTGCTCTCTTCGAAGAAACGCGGCAGTGCTCTCTTCACACGGCTTCTTTCCGGAAACCCTCATACGCAAGATCCCGGATCACCTGGATGAACGACGCTCGCACTCTTGAGTCGTTCATCACTTGTGAGGCAAGGCCTGAATTAATAGCATCCTGCGCCTCGACGGCCGAAAGAATCGCCTCAAGGAGTTCATCGCTCTCGTCAAATTGCTTTTTCGTGTTGTTGAGGGCCTGGGTACGTAGCTTATCATTCTCCATGAGCTTATCCCGGACCCCGTAGGCATAGTTGACAAGGTCGTTGTCCGAAAGTTCGCCCTCGAAAATAAGGTTAAGCTGTTCAATCAGTTGCTGGAGTTTTACGCGCTCGGGATCATGGGAGGCTGCTGATCCGACGTCTCCGTAGGCAGGTTCAAATTGCGCTGTCGTGTCAGGCTCCAGGGAGCCGATACTCCTACCGCTCGGGTGTATCGCGTAGTGAGAGAGGCGAACATCCGAGAGATCTA
>Ga0209099_1004383_pt1 | contig 10760 bp, 11 predicted proteins | sample AD_JPNHW2_MetaG_FD_184430 | JGI IMG/M metagenome (GOLD analysis project Ga0209099, IMG submission 184430) | Active sludge microbial communities of municipal wastewater-treating anaerobic digesters from Japan - AD_JPNHW2_MetaG (SPAdes) (version 2) | ecosystem: Engineered > Bioreactor > Anaerobic...
GCGGAATGAGCAGCATCTGGTCCTGTTCGTACGGCTTGAATACGGGCGCGGCGTGCTTCCGGTCTTTCATGCAGGAATTCTACCTTCGCTTCCCTGTTCCGTAAATTCAAAAAGGGGCTGCCCTTTTTGGACAGCCCCTTAGCCACGGAGCCGGGCTGGAAAGAGCGAACAGGATGTTCGCGACTGGAAGCCAAATCCACTCAGCCCGATCATCGCAAAAGACGCCATTCGGCGTCTTTTGCATTTTAAACGGGCTGAGTGGATTTGAAGGGAAAGCGCTCCGCCGATCATCCGATTCGATGAGGATGATCGGCGGTGGAGCCCGCATGGAAGCACGCGAAGCGTGCGGTGCGGGCGAACGAAGTCTAGCGAAGCGTTACAGCGCTTTCCCCGGGTCGGAGGGATCGTACATGGACGTACGATCCCGGAGACCAAATCCACTTTAGCTTCAATGATCCTCGCGCCAGCGAGGATCGAGGCCCCAAGGCCGCCTTTCGACACAGCCTCTCATCAAGGCGGATCCGTTCGTACATACAGAACATCCGCGATAAAAGCCTTCATATGCAGGATCAGTCACGCCTCCACATCACGCAATTCCGCATGAGCAACCAACGCGGATGCGCTACCGCGCAAGCCCGGTCATGAATGCCCATACACCGCGAATTTGACTACATGCGCAAATCAACTATAGTTCTTTTACGTCGGCCGATTGGTCGACCGAAGTGGCCTGTGAACCGTTTCGGGTAATCTTCTGCATCGTCAGCCTATGGAGGAGGCGATGAACAAAAAAGTCCTCGCGGTTGGCCAGGCGACAGGCTTTTTCCGGGACCTCAACTCCTTCCTTCGATCGTCGGAGGATTGGGAATTGCTTGAAGCCCGGAACCGAAGCGAAGCGCTGGAAAAGATCGAGGACAGGGTCGACGCGGTGATCGTCATCCCGGAGGACGGGTCCGAGCAGGACAATCAAGAGCTGCTATCCGCGCTGGAAGGCCAGTGCGCCCCGCTCGATATTCCGGTTTTCGTTTCCTGGGATCCCGAGCGGCCGCTATCGGGAACCGCGGAGTTTTTTCCCCGCGGCACCGGGCCAGCCGCGATCGCCAACCGGATCACGGCCCGCATCGCCATCCGCGACGAGAACGCCAGGCTCGCCAAGGCGAACGGTCTTCTCTGTAAGGAGAACGAGAAGCTCCGGAACATCCACTTCCTCACGCTCGAATATGCGACGATGATCGAAAACGATCTCATGGACCGGATCAAAGCGCTTGCGGACCCGGACTCGACGAGGGGGGCCGTACCAGACGCTACGAACGGCCCCGACGACAAGTCCGTGGTGCTGCGCGCGGAGAACAACCGGCTCAGGCTCGAGATCGAGAAGCTCAACGTCATCCTTTCCACGGTGATTTCCCACGACAGCGTGCTAGAGGACCAGCTGGACGAGCAGCTCAAGGAGACGAACGAGCTCGCGCGTCGCGATCCGCTGACGCAGATATACAACCGCATGAAGTTCAACGAGGAACTCGTGCGCGTCTACACGGAGGCCCAGTCAGAGAGCAGGGGCTTTTCGCTCATCATGTTCGATATCGATCATTTCAAGCAGGTCAACGACAAATACGGCCATGATACCGGGGACGAAGTCCTGCGCATGATCGCGCGAGTGGTGACGGAAGCGCTCCCGGCCCGCGCCGTATTCGCGCGCTGGGGCGGCGAGGAGTTCATGATACTCGCCTCGGACACCGACCTGGAAAGGGCGACTGCGATTGCCGAAGTACTCCGCCTGGCTATACGGGAGACCCGCACCGAGGCAGCAGGCCAGGTGACCTGCAGCTTCGGGGTTATCCAGGTGGAGAGGAACGAAACCCCGCAGAGCTTCCTGAAGCGGCTCGACAAGAGCCTTTACGAGGCCAAGGAAAGCGGCAGGGATTGCGTAAGGACCTGGATCGCAAACAAGGGGGAGAACTGGAATGACTGAAGACCTGCGGGGATACATCCAGGAAATCGGAACCCTTACTGGAGAGACCTACAAGGGCATCACCCTGGCAGCCGGCTACATTGCCGGCTTCTTCGATATCCTGAAGGTCGACTCTCCCACGACGCCCCAGGAGCTGGCGAAGCGGAAGGGCTACGACCTGGGAAAGGTCGAGAAGTGGCTTCACTTCGCCGCCGAGATCGGCATCGTGCGGATGGACGAAACCGAGGGCATCACGCTTACCGCCAAGGGCCTCCTCCTGAGCTCGGCCTCGCCGGTAAAGGACATGCTCGCCTTCATCGACGGAATTTCCTTCCTCATCAGGGCCGCCGACAGGGCGGACAGCACCTTCAAGCCGAACCAAAGCCTCGACAAGCTCTCCGACGGGAAGATCAGCCGCGAGTACCAGCCGAAGGTGAGCGACAATTTCTCGGCGACCTTCATCGATCACGTCAAGAAGTTCGACCTGGCCGAGAACGACAGGCTGCTGGATGTGGGCAGCGGCAACGGTAGCTTCATCAGGGCACTCTGCAAGGCCCTCCCGAGCATGACCTTCACCGGGGTCGACCTCAACCTCTTCGCCATCGAGAAGGCCAAGAAAGAGAACATTTCCCTCGGCCTCTCCGACCGCATCAAGATGGTCGTCGGCGACATCATGGAAGACCTGGATGACTTTCCGGACAACTCCTATGAATGGGTCACCGCCATCAACGTCATGCACTTCCTGCCGGTCGGGGAACGGGACAACCTTCTGCGGCACCTGGTGCGGATCGCGAAGCGCGGCGTCTTCTTCAACGTATGCCTCTCCGACTCCACGATGATCGCGCTCTCCGCGCACTGCATGATGAGTCTCCTGTGGAACGATTTCACGGGCTTCTACACCCCTCCGGAAGCGGATACGTTCTTCAAGGAACTTCCCCAGAAGTATCGGAACATGGAAATAACAACGCAGGACATGATGCAGGGCAGCAGCAAGCTCGTGACCATGGTGAAGAGATGAAGGCAGCCTGAAGAGAGGAAGTCTCATGAAAATGGTTGAGAGGCTTTTGGGCCTTGGGAGCAAAGAGGGAGACGACATCCAGGTAATCCAGCTTACGCGCCAGGTGAACGGGCTCAACGCCTTCTTTACCCTGGTCGCGAGCGCGGGCGCCGTCCTCGTGAGATTCTCGATCCCCAACCCGGCCTTCCTCGTCGGCGTGCAGATATGCGCGGCCCTCGTCTATATGGCGTGCATCGTACTCACCGCGAAGGGACTGCTCAACGTCGCGCGGGATGTCTCCATTTACGCCTTCGAATTCCAGATGTTCTCCATCATCCTCCTGACCAACGCATGGACGAGCGGCGTCCTCTTCGTCGTGATCGTCTATCCGCTCCTCGCCGCCCTCGTCGAGGTCTCGCGCTTCAGGCACCTCGCCATCAGCCTCTCCCAGGTGATCGTCCTCTTCATCCTGCATTTCGCCTTCCCCGATCTCGAAAACGAAATCAAACGCTTCTACAGCCTCGACGCAACCGCGACTACGGTCATGACCAGCATCTCGCTCTTCCTCATCCCCTTCATATCCGCCGTGGTCATCGACATGTTCTTCAGGGAGAACATGCTGGCCAGGAAGAAGCTGAAGAGCCTCGTCAACGAAATCACGGTCAGCAACCGCAAGCTCGAGATCTACGCCGAGCGCCTGCGCGACGAGTCGCTGCGCCTGCAGGCCGAGGTCAACATCGCCAGGAAAATCCAGACGATGGTGCTGCCTTCGGCCGAGGAGATCGACCGCGTCAAGCAGCTCGAGATCTCCTGCACCATGGTGACCGCAGACGAGGTCGGAGGCGATTACTACGACGTGATCGACATCGACGGGACGATCACCCTCGGCATCGGCGACGTCACGGGTCACGGGCTCTCCTCGGGAATCATCATGCTGATGGCGCAGACCGTGATACGCACGCTGGCCGAGATGAGGGTCCGCGACCCGGCCGTGCTCATCAATACGGTCAACCAGGTTCTCTACGCCAACATCCATCGCATCAAGGAAGACAGGAACATGACCCTGGCCCTCATCACCTACAAGGACGGGCGCATGGTCGTGACCGGGCAGCACGAATCGGTGATCGTCCTGCGGCAATCGGGCCTCTTCGAGATCGTGGACACGATGGAGCTCGGCTTCTATGTCGGGCTCATGCCTGACATCTCGGACAAGGTCGGCCAACGCGAGATACGCCTCGAGAAGGGCGACCTCGTCCTCCTCTACTCCGATGGCGTCACCGAGGCAGAACGCCCTGCGGGCGAGCAATTCGGGCAGGAGCGCATCTGCTCGACCTTGAGAAAATACTCGAGCCTGCCGACGGAAAAGATCATCGCGAAATTCATGAAGGACCTCTACAACTACATGGGCGACTCCCTCATCCAGGACGATATCAGCCTGGTCGTCATCCGCCAGAAATGAAGGCCGTCGAGGAGGATCGAAAAATGCCAGAAGAGCTAAAAATCGGCGATTATACGGATCTCGATGCCGATGCGAAGGCGGTGAAGCTGTCTTTCTCGCTGCAGGCCCTGGAGGTGGTCACCATCTGGAGCCGTTGCGGCCTCATCGCGAATTTCGCATCATCCTATATGGCAGTGGCCAACCAGTCGAAGAAGAACATCGCGAATTCGCTGTCGTTCATCCTGAACGAACTCATAGAAAACGCGGTCAAGTACACCGATCCCAAGGAAAGCGTCCTCCATTTCGCCCTGTCGCAACAGGAGAAGAACATCATCATCAGCGTGACGAACCCGATATCGAAGGGACAGGTCGGACCGCTCCAGGAGATGGCCAGGAATCTCATCGACCCCGAGTACGTTAATACGCGCTATATCGACATCCTGATGGCGAGCGGAAAGAGCTCCGAGAAGTCCGGCATCGGGCTCCTCACGATAATCAATTATTACCAGGCGGCGTTGAGCTTCCGCATCGGCACGTCGCCAGGCGGCAGCGTTGACCGGTATTCGATCGAGGCGAAGCTGAACGTCGAGGAGCTCTAGGATGAGGATGGACGAGGAAAATTTCCAGGCGTCATACGACGAGGACAGCATGACGGTTTCGTTCTCCGGCTCGATGCGCATGAACAACCTGGGCGAATTCGACAAGGTCAACAAGTTCATCCACGAGGCGTACGACCTCGAAGCCCCGGAGCTGATCCTCGACTACACGCGCCTCGAGTTCATGAACAGCGCGGGCATCAGCACGCTCTGCAAGTTCATCTTCGACATCAAGGACGATTCGCCGGGCAAGCCCCTCACGATCATCGGGAACGAGGACATACTCTGGCAGAGAAAGTCCTTCGAAAACCTGAAGAAAATCTGGGACAAGCTGACAATCCGCTTCGAGAGGATAAACGAAGGCTCCGCCACCTGATGTCGCGCCGAACCATGGCTGCAGCCCGGACCGGCACGCCTGGCGCGTTATGCGGACCAGGATCTCGCCGGCATGATGAAGCGGAGCCGGGCCGTGACAGGCCGCCGTATCGGCAATCGCCGATCGCCCGATTTAGCCGAAGGCCACCCATCGCGGGTGGCCTTCGTACGTCTGGAACGATGCGCGCAACCGCGCCGGAAAATCCTATTCGGTAATGCGCCTCGCTTCGATGTAAAAACGCTTCTCGGGCGCTATCGGCCGCGCAACGTCAACCTGCGGCGCGGCCGAGATCGCGGGTCGCGTCGATCTATCAAGCGACCCGCGATACGCCCCTCCGCGCCTGAGAAGCCTTATTCGGTAATGCGCCTTGCCTCGATGTAAAAACGCTTCTCAGGCGCTTCGCCCATACTAAAGGTCTTCCTGGGCATGACGCCATCGCGGATCACCGTGCCGAAGAAGCTGCCCTTGTCGATGGGCGGGAGGTAGAGGCCGAGGGAACCAGGCTTTTTCGCGAGGGCCTCGAGGCTCTCGGTACCGTGGATGTAATCGATGCCGACGCCGGGATTGGCCTTGAGGAAGGTGTCGAGGTACTCCTGGATGGTGCCCGCGGCGAGGTTGGCCCGCGGCTTCGGGAAGGAGATGACGCCCTGGCCCTTCGAGGAGACGAAGGCGATCTGGTGCTCCGCACCCGCGGCCTCGTCCGTCTTCGCGAAGGCCGCGGCCGCATCGCGGGTTTTCTCGACCCTGTGCTCCTGGTAGGCCTTGAGGCCCTCGAAGAACTTCGCCTCGTCCACGTTGAAGAGGACGCGGTGGATGGGATGGAAGGGGAGACCCTCGTCGTAGATGTTGACGAGCTCCACGAGCGCATAACGCGCGGGATGGTTCTCGAGGCGGGGGTCGCCCGCGGGGATCGTCTTCCTGGTCTCCTCCCAGATGGCCTTGGCCGTGGCGAGGGAGTGGTTGCCGTCGCCCACCGCGAAGAGGAGGACATCGTCCTTGCCGTACTTCGCCCTGAAGGCGGCGGGATCGGCCAGCTTGTTGATGGCCGCGGCGACCTTCGCGATGCTCGCCTCGTCCTTGACGTGCCAGCCGCGGATGCGGCCGGAGCCGAGCATGAGGTCGAAATCGTACAACTTGGTGAAGCGGTCGCGGGCCGCGTGGAGGGGCTCGATGATGCTGCGCTCGGGATCGTCCACGAGGAGCATGATGTGCGGCAGCTCGAGGGGTGCGCCGCGGCGGATCTCCATGCGGGGGGGCAGGCGCTCGACGATGGTGCCTTCGGTGGGGCGGATGAGGGACTTCGAGTCCTTGCCGTAGGTGTACTTCTCGAGATCGACGGCCATCATGAGGCCGAGACGGGGGGCCTTCTCGTAGGGCGTGTAGCGCTCGACGAGGACGAAGCCGGGTCCGAGGTTCCTGACCACGCCGCGGGAAAGGTAGTCGCGCATGGAGGCCTGGATGCGGGTCACGCGCTCGGCCTTGTCCTTGTCCTCGAGGTAGCACTCGGGGAAGATCAGGTTGAGGGTGGAAGGGGCGGAACCGACGCGGGCCTTGGCCTTCTCCCAGTACTCGCGCTCGGAGGAGTACTGGTCGCAGGCGACCACGGCCCAAGCCGAGAGGTCTGTCCCCAGGGCGGGGAACTCGATTTCGGGGACACGGACACCGAGCTTTGCGAGCTCGCTGCTGTATGCTGCCATGGAAACTCTCCTTTATCCACGCACCGATGACCGGATAGCGCCGATTTCGAAACAGCGTTTCAAATATCGAATCAGGACAGCTTCATTATGCCAGCAAAATGGCAAACAGTCAAAACCTTTCAGGGACAGAGCCGGGATCGAGAACTGTCTCCAGATCCTCGATCCCGGACGCGCCGATGGGGACAGGGCTCGCCTTGCGCCTCGAGCACTGTCCCCAGTCGGCGAGCCTACTTCTTCAGGCCGAAGGTCGCCTCGAAGTCGATACGCTTCCTGAGCAGCTCGAGGAACTTCTTGTAGAGTACCGAGGAAACGATGATGGCCAGGATGAAGGAGACGCCGATGGCGAGGCCGGCGCTCGGGGTCTTGAGGATCTGGCCGAGGGTGACGCTATAGAGGGCAAGGAAGCCCACAAAGAGGGCGGCGGTGAGGACGATGTTGAGGAGGGTCGCCCCGATCATGAACAGGACGGTCCGGGTCTTCTTGGTCATGCGCTTCTCCTTCTCTCCTCGTCGATCAGCGCGATGACGAGGAGGATGCTGCAGACGACGACGCTCGCGTCTGCGACGTTGAATGTGGGCCATCGTTCCATGCCGAAAATGCCATAGAACCTGACCGAGACGAAATCCACGACGCCGAGGGGCCTCGCGATCCTGTCGATGAGGTTGCCGAGGCCACCTCCCATGATGCCGCAGAGGGCCCAGCGCTGGAGCTTCCCGATCTCCTTGCCCCGGAAGTAATAGAGGCAGAGGAGACCTACGAGGATGACCGGCAGGGCGGTGAAGATGACGCCCCGCAGGCTCGGCTCCAGCCCTGAGCCCAGGCTGAAGGCCCAGGCCTTGTTGCGGACCTGGATGATCCAGAGGAAGTCGCCGAGGGCCGACCAGGCTATCGTGCCGAAGGGGACGCGTGCGGCGACCAGCGCTTTGGTGACCTGGTCGATGCCCACGACAGCGGCGCAGAGGGCAAAAGGAGCAAGGGGGACAGGGCTCCGTTTCATGCCGCGTCCTCAGAGCCCGGTCGGGAGGTCGAGGAAACGGGTTTCGAGTCCCGTCTCCAGGGCGAGGCGCTCGGCGACAGCCTTCACGCCAAAGGTCTCCGTGGCGTAGTGGCCCAAGGCGGCGAAATTGATGCGCGCCTCGACCACGTCATTGTAGACCGAGTGGGAGGATTCGCCCGTGACATAGAGGTCTATGCCCTCCCCTATCGCCTGGAAAACGTCCATGGCAGCCCCCCCCGAGACCACGGCCGCCGTCGAAACGAGGGCGGGGCCGGCGGGGATGAGGGACAGGGGACTCGAGGCGGCGGGACCGAGGCGCCCGAGGGCTTCGTCGACCGAGAGGGGCTTCTCGAAGCGTCCCTTGCAGCCGATCTTCACGCCATGATAGAGGCCGAAGGGCTCGATATCGACCAGACCGAGGCCGCGGGCAAGGCAGGCGTTGTTGCCGAGTTCTGCGTCGGCATCGAGGGGAAGGTGGCAGGCGTAGAGGGCGATGTCATGGTCAAGGAGGAGCTTTACGCGTTCGCGGAGGTTGCCCTGGAGGCGAGCCGGCTTGCCCCAGAAGATGCCGTGATGGACGAAAAGGAGCTGGGCTCCCGACTCGGCCGCCCTGCGTATGGACTCCGCCGAGGCGTCCACGGCAAAGGCCACGCGCGTGACCTCGCCGGGGCTCCGGTCCACCTGGATGCCGTTAAGCGAGTCGTCTACCGACAGGAAGGCGTCGATGGCGACATGCTTCCTGAACCATGTGTCGAATTCGCGGGTAGTCATGGCGGGAGTATAGCTTTTTCCGCGCTGCATAAAAAAGAGCCTCCCGGGGAAGGAGGCGCTTTACCCCGGGAGGCTCGACGGCAGCTTTCGCCGCCGTCCGGAGAGATGCCGGGTCGTTTCGGCGCCGACTCGGCTATTCCGTACCTGATATTTCTAGAATATCGATTTAGGTGGAAATAGTCAAGCGAACATAGCGCAGAGAGTCACATACGATGCTGTTTGCCGCAATTTTGCCATTATTATCATTCAGAAAATGAAATAGGCCCTGTGCAATCGGGACGGCAGACGAGCCATGGTCAAGGCGAATTACAGCCTGCACTGCAGGACTGTCCCCCTCAGCCCGATCCCCGGCGTCCGATCTTCGCCCCTACTTGGCAAGGCCGAAGAGCATGCCGCCCGCTGCGGTAACAAGGGCGCCTATGAGGACCCGCCTTCCTTCCCGGCTACCCGGCTCGCGCTCGCGGAAGACAAAGAGACCGATGAGGGCGTTCACGGCGAGGTTGGGCTGGATCATGGCGAAGCCCTTTCCCCTGCCGATGCGCTCGCAGAGGAGAAGCATCGCGTAGTTGGCGGCAGCCCAGAGGCAACCAGAGAAAAGGCTGACGAGGTATTGCTTCGGCTTCGCGAAGACGAGGGGCTTCCGCTCGGTGAGAGCCATGGCGAGGCTCGCCACGAACATGCCGGCGGACATCGGGAAGGCCGCCGCGAGGGGGCCCTGTCCCGAAGCGGTTACCGGGATGAAGTAGCTGCCCCAGAGGATGCCGACGATGAGGACGGATACGTAGCCCGAGAGCCTCGACTTCGAGCCAGCGGGGCCCTGGTCCTTGTCCGGCACGCTCAGCATGGCGATGCCCGCGACGAGGACGGCGAGCGAGACGCCGGTGAGGATATAGCTCCTCGGGGACAGTCCCGCGAGCTCGCCGAAAAGGAGGGCTCCCCAGATGAGGCCGACCACCGTATTGATGGCCGCCCAGATGCCCACGGCCTTGGCCAGGCCAAGACGGTCTGTCGCGGAAAAGCTGAAGGCCCCGGCGACGCCCCAGAGGATGCCGCCGAGGAAGGGCAGCCAGGCGGCCGACAGCTCCATGCGCGCTCCCGAGGCGACGAAGACCAGGGCGGAAACGACCAGGTTCGCAAAGGTCGCATAGACGATCCTCGACCGGGAATTGGGAGAGACATTGCCGTGCTGGACGGCCATCCAGGATCCCCAGCAGAGGATCGAGACAAGAGCAAGCAGGATACTCAAAGGAAACTCCTTATTCAGGCCTGATAGAGCTCGAGGGGGAGACCGTCGGGATCGAAGAAGAACGTAAAGTCCTTCCCGGTCAGCGGATCGACGCGGATGGGATCGGACTCGACGCCGCGCGAATGGAGCCAGGCGGCCGTCGCCACAACATCCTCGACCTCGAAGGCGAGGTGGCGGAGGCCACTCGCCTCGGGGCGGTCAGGCCGCGGAGGCGCTCCGGGAAAGGAGAAGAGCTCGAGCCTGTCTCCGCCCGGCAGCTCGAGGTCGAGCTTCCAGGAATCGCGTTCCGACCTGTAGGTCTCGGCGACGACACGCAAGCCCAGCGTCTCGACGTAGAAACGCTTCGAGGCCGCGTAGTCGCCTGCGATTAGCGCGACGTGATGAAACCGGTTCCAAGGCAGGGCGACTGGGCCCATCGATCCCTCCTCGATCCTTCACCAAGCGCTGGCGCGCTTGGCGGCGCGGAAGGCATCGCGACCGCCTTGCAGCGGTCGCGGATCGCCTTCCGCGACCTATCACAAGCTACCTCAAGGACATCAAGGAAGCTTGGCGATGATGTCCTTGAGGTAGGGCTTCTTCACGAGGTCCTTCTCGAGACCGGCGGCGCGGGCCTTGTTCACGTAGTCCTTCGACTGGAAGGAATACTTGTAGTTGGTATGGATGTCGTAGGTCCCCTTCATGAGGGCGTAGGCGT
>Ga0209099_1004384_pt1 | contig 10760 bp, 10 predicted proteins | sample AD_JPNHW2_MetaG_FD_184430 | JGI IMG/M metagenome (GOLD analysis project Ga0209099, IMG submission 184430) | Active sludge microbial communities of municipal wastewater-treating anaerobic digesters from Japan - AD_JPNHW2_MetaG (SPAdes) (version 2) | ecosystem: Engineered > Bioreactor > Anaerobic...
AGAAATTAAAGTTATTGAAGCTCTTTCTTATCATCAGGCAATGACTGTTGATGAAATTGCTAAAGTAATTAATGTTCAAAAGGTTATTCCAATTATAAAGTCGTTAGTCGAAAAGGAAGCCATCCTGACAGATGAGGAAATTAGAGATCCTTATAAACCTAAAAAGGAAACTTATATTTCTTTGTCCGATTATTATTCTAATAATATGGAGGCTCTCTATGAAATACTTGATGGCTTAAGCAAATCAAAAAAAACTGAAAAACAGGCCGACCTCATTTTGGCTTTTTTGGACTATACCAATCATGCTGCAAAAAGTAATTTTCCCTCTGATTTGGCTTTTTCAATTCTTAAAAGTGAATTTCTCAAAAATGCATCTGTTTCCCCGGCAAGACTTACTACTTTGATAGAAAAGGGAATTTTTGTTTCTAGAGATATTGAAATTAGCAGGCTTGCAAATTATGACTCATTGGATGTGGTTGCCAATATCAGACTTTCTGAAGAACAACAAATTGCTTTTAATGAAATTGAAAATGGTTTTCTAAAATATAATACGGTTTTGTTACATGGTGTTACCGGTAGCGGGAAAACAGAAATTTATATTAAGATGATTGAAAAGGTGCTTGCTCAGGGAAAGCAAGTACTGTATCTTTTGCCTGAAATTGCTCTTACTTCCCAGATTGTGAATAGATTAAGAAAATATTTTGGAGATAAGGTCGGGGTTTATCATTCTCGTTTTAATGAATATGAACGAGTGGAAATCTGGAATAGAGTCCTTTCTCATAACAGTGATGATTCTTCGGATAATAAATATCAACTTATTCTGGGAGCTCGCTCAGCTTTGCTCCTACCATATCGTAATCTGGGTCTTGTTATTGTGGACGAAGAACACGACTCTTCTTATAAACAAATTGATCCTGCGCCCAGATATCATGCCCGTGATTGTGCTGTTGTCCTTGCTAATATTCATCATGCACATTCTTTGCTTGGAACGGCGACTCCTTCTATCGAAACTTATTATAATACTGAAATTCAAAAATATGGGCTTGTGGAGTTGATGAGCAGATATGCAGATAGCACTTTACCTGAAATTTGGCTGGTTAATATTTTGGAGAGTATGAAACAAAAAAAAATGAATGGTCATTTTTCTCATTTTCTTCTTGAACAAATAAAGAACGCCTTAGATAATAAAGAACAGGTTATTCTTTTTCAAAACCGCCGTGGCTTTTCTTTAAGAATGCTTTGTAATTCCTGTCAGGAAATGCCTTCCTGCATCAATTGTGACGTGACCTTGACCTATCATAAAAAATCAAATTTGCTTAAATGTCATTACTGTGGTTATGCCATTGAGCTCCCTTCGGAATGTCCGGTCTGTCATAGTAAAGATATTGAAATGAAAGGGTTTGGAACCGAAAAAATTGAAGAGTCTTTAGAACAATTGTTCCCCGGAACTGTCGTTTCCAGGATGGATTTAGATACCACAAGATCTAAATCAGGATATCAGAGAATTATTTCGGATTTTGAAAATCATAAAACAGATATACTTGTTGGCACTCAGATGGTTACAAAAGGGCTTGATTTTGACAGGGTAAGTGTTGTTGGAATTCTAAATGCCGATAATTTGATTAGTTACCCCGATTTTCGATCTTTTGAACGTGCTTTTCAAATAATGGCTCAGGTCAGTGGACGTTCAGGGAGGAAGAAAATTCCAGGAAAAGTTATTATTCAAAGTTATCACCCAGAACATCCTGCTTTAAAATTTGTCGTCAAAAACGATTTTAAAGCTATGTATGAAAGTCAAATTTTGGAAAGAAAAAAGTTTAATTATCCACCTTTTTGCAGATTGATTAAAATTACTTTTAAAAATAAACAGGAAGAACTTGTGAATAATGCAGCTAATGTGTTTGCTAAAATGCTTCGGGATGCTTTCCCAAACCAGATTCTTGGTCCTGAATTCCCATTAGTAGCTAGAATTCAAAATTATTATCTGAAAGATGTATGGATTAAAATTCCTAAATCGGATATGCTGATAGATAAGAAAAATCTTCTAAAAAAATTAGTTTTAGAGTTTAAATCTATTCCAATCTTTAAAACGGTAAGAATAATTATTAATGTGGATGCTTAGTCCCTATTTTATTTCTGCTTCTTGAAAATTCTCTATCTGAAGTAACCTTCCTTTTTGATTTTCATATCCTCCATTTTCAATTTTATTAAATTGAAAATCAAAAGATATTGGGTTAAAATTACTTTGAATGCTATCTGATGGAGTCATAATTTTATTTACAAAGTATCGTGTAATGTCGTAGCCCTGAAATGAAAATCTTGATAAATCCGGTGGGGAATCATATCGTTCAATGAAATCACTTATAAACAACAAGGTATTGTCATTTTGGTAATCTACATAATAATTTGAAAAATAGTGAATATTTAGTTTGTTGAAATTTTCTGTTTCAGCTTCATTAGCTTTGAGCCATTCTTCAGGAATCACTAAAGAATAGGAGGGGAGAAACCCAGAATTGGCAAGAAGTCTTAAATTATGAATGATAGAAGCCTGTGTCTCTGAGTATGTGATAATGATATTATGATAGTTGGTCTTCATTTTCTGAATCAAAAGGGTAATGCCTTCTTTAAAAGGTACTTTTGTATAAGGAAGTTGCTTTTTAATGAAATAATCTTCATAAATGGAGAGTTCATTAGATGAATTATCAATATTTCCCCATAATATTATATTTGTTTTTGGATAACGATTTAATAATAAACTGTCTAAAAGAATAGGGCGAGCTGAAATTGAGGGAATTAATTTGTAAACATATTCATTGTTCTCAATAAAATCTGTCCTATTGCTGAAAGGATTTACAATAGGAATCTTGTAAGTATTTGCATATTGCGCTGCTATAGTAAACATCTCAGCAAAAAATGGTCCTATTATTAAATCGATACCCTTCATAAACGTTGTATCTTGTAAAATCTGGTTCAACTTCTTCTTATCATCTGTAATATCCCTTACGATAACATTCAATTTGATCCCCTCTTTTTCAAATTCATGAAATGCCATCGCGGCCCCTTCCCAAAATCCTGCCAGCTTAAATGAGGTTATATTATTTATATCTTCGTCAGAAGTGATGGAATTTACATCGAAAGTTTTTATTTCTTCTGTATAAAAAGGAATTAAATATAAAATAGTCTTAGAATCTTCTGTTTGAGCTTTTGTGGATGAAAAAGTCAAAAGCAGAAATAATAGAATTATGGAATATCTCATCTCGCACTTTTTTTGACTTGCAAAGATACGAAACTATCATGAAAATTCTCCCTTTTTGTTGTTTTCGTATTCGTGGACAATAAGAATCGCACTGTCATAATCTTCAACAGGCACTACAACTTTTATTGCACCGGCTCCACCACCTGAACTATACCAGGGTGCCAGTGTGCCACAAAATTCATCCCTCAGAAAAACTTTTATACCTTCATTTTCCAGTAATCCTTTTACTATCTCAACTTCCCATGTATTGCCGGAATATATTTCTACCAAACGACTATTCATTTCATTTTCTTATAATATTATTTCCCATTCCTCAACGGGTCCATCTATAACCTTAAAAAGAGGATGTTGTTCAAAATTTGTAAGGTTGGTTAGTTTTTCATATCGATTGAAATCCCTTTTCTTAAGCTTGTTGCACAGATGAGTAACTTCATATTCAATTTGTCCTCTGGTAACATTGATTGTACTTGGTGTTATATTTTTTGGGATTTTATTTCTATCAAAGTTATACCCTCTTTCTAAAGCATCTTCATACACTATTAATAAAAAATAATCAATGCAAGCAATAGAATTAGGAGTATTTTTGAACCTCCGTAACTGAGGATGGTTAGTGTATCCTTTTGTTTTACCTTCTAATACGTGTTTTGCTAATAATGCTTCCCGCCAAAGAGCTACTATCCCTTTGGTATCAAGATATTTTGGGTGAAGAGACCAGAGCCTCATATTTTGTTTGTATAATTTATGATGTGTGCAAATATATTACTATTTGTTGCAACGAGTATTTTCTAAAGAAATTTTTTGTAGAAATAATATTTGATGTGATATTTCTGTATTGGAAAAATCTATATCTTTGCTGCGAAAAATATTAACCAAAATTTATTACGAAATGGCTTATAAAATTGATGCGGATTCATGTTCATCATGTGGAACTTGTCAAAGCGAATGTCCTCAAGACGCAATTGCAGAAGGAACTCCTTATGTTATTGATCCAGATCTATGTGTAGATTGTGGTGCTTGTGCAGATGTTTGCCCATGTGAAGCTATTCATCCTGAATAATCGAAACGCAAACAAATTGAGTTAAAAAAAGCTGCTTTTAAAGCAGCTTTTTTTTATTTAGTAATTCCCAATTTTAATTTAACCTTTTCTGATATATCCTCTCCTTGTCCATAATAGGTGAGAACAGAAGTATTAAAAATATAAGAGAAATTTTCAGCTTTGGCAATCTCCTTGATCGCATCCATTATTAAATTTTGAAACGGCATCAACAATTCCACTTTCTTATTTTGAATATTTGTCTCCATTTCTGCTGAAAACTCTTCAATTCTTTTATACATGGCAGTTAATTCATCTTCTTTTATTTTTAATATGGATGGAGATGTATTAGCAGAAACCAACTTTTGGTAATCCTGTTGTTTTAATTGAAATTCCTTTACCATTTCCTCGCCTTCACTCTGATAATTTGTCTGAAATTCAAGCATAACTTTTTGAGCAGTATCAAATCCGGGAAGCAGTTCCATTATACTTTCAGGGGATATGTGCCCGAATTTAGTTTTATTTTGAGAAAATAAAACTCCCGGAATAAAAAATGAGGTAGTAAGAAGTATAATTATAATTTTTTTCATGGTCTTTTATTATTTAATCCCGAGTTTCTTTTTTACAAGAGGGGTAATATCTTCTCCACCATCATAATAGAGTAAAATCTGGGTATCAAAAATGTAATTAAACTGATTTTCCTTTGCTACAGAATCAATTGCCCCTTGAATTTTATCCTGAAATGGTTTAGCAAGTTCATATTGTTTTTCTTCAAGATCCTGTTGAACTCCATTTTGAAAATCTTGAATTCTGTTTTGAAGATCTACTAATTCTTGTTCTCTGATTTGACGAACCGTTGATGACATGGTTCCTGCATCTTTATCAAATTTTTGCTTTTTAGTTTGATATTCAGTCATATAGCTTTCATACATCCCCTGAAGTTCACTTTGAAATGCCTGTAATTTAATAGAAATAGAGTCAACTCCCGGCATACTTTTTAAAATTTCACTTGAATTAACGTGGCCGTATTTTCCGTTGGTCTGAGCACTTAAGGAGAAGAATGAAATGCAGCAAAGAACTGCAATTAGAAATACTGTTTTTTTCATATAAAATATTTATTTTTTGATTTATGTTATTATTCTTTTTCGGTTTCAGTTGAAGTCGAAATGCCTAATTTTTGCATGATTTCCTCATTAAGATCCCATTTTGGATCTGCATAAATGATAGTCATAGATCCGGCTACATCAAATACAAAAGCATATCCCCTTTCTTTGGCATATTCATCAATAACGGTAAATACTCTGTCCTGAATCGGCTTAATCAATTCTTCACGTTTTTTAAATAAATCACCATCTTTTCCAAAACGTTTTTTTTGTAAATCTTTAGCCTGTTTTTCAGCATTTATGATTGCATTTTCGCGATTTTTCTTTAAATTTTCAGGGAGGGTAATTGATTCTACTTCATATTTCTTGTACATGGAATCAATACTTTTAAATTTAGCTTCAATCTCTTTTTGCCATTCTGCGGCAACCCTGTCCAATTCTGCCTGAGCTTCTTTGTAATCAGGTAAATTGCCAAGAATATATTCAGAATCAATATAACCATATTTCTGCCCAAATAAAGGTATGGTTAAAAGGCTGATAAATAGTACTAATAAAAAATTCTTTTTCATATTTGTATTTTTTTATAATTTTCTATAACGCCTGTTAATAATATTTTATTGTATCTTATTTTTAATCTATTGATTGATTTATAGATATATGAAATCTACTTCCATTTGCGCCTTCTTGTCCGGGAACTTCATCAAATCCGTATCCCCAGTCAAATCCAAGAAGTCCAAACATTGGTAGATAAATTCTTATTCCTACCCCTGCAGATTTATAAAGATTAAAAGGAGAGTATTGTCTTTTATCAAGCCATGATTTTCCAGCTTCTGCAAATGCAAGGAGGTAGATAGTGGCACTTGGGTTGAGAGAAATAGGATAGCGTAACTCCATAGTGAATTTATTAAATATTGTCCCTCCTACTGCTGTACCGTCTACTGTTGGTGTTAATGAACTATCATCATACCCCCTCATTCCAATGACTTCTCTTCCATCAAGAGCATAGGTGGAAAGCCCGTCACCACCTAAAAAGAACCTTTCAAATGGAGGAGCTCCTATCTTATTATTATAAATACCCATAAATCCGGTTTTCATTCTGACATTAAGAACTAGATTCTCCACTATCTTTGTAAACCAGGATATGTTGAATTTCCATTTATGGAATTCAAGCCATTTATATTTTTCCTGAGAACTTAAAGTCGAATAGTCTTTATTTGAAAATAAAGAGTAAGGAGGGGTTAATTGCATAGAAAAAAGAATTTCTGAGCCCTCGCGGGGATAAATGGGAGCATTAACAGAATTCCTACCTATGGAGAAAATATAGCTGATGTTATTGGAGTATCCATTTGAAAAGGCAAATAATCCACTATAATTGGTTACTTTGTAATATTGATACAAAATGGTATGCGACATTTGAAAATAGTCATCAGGCCATTTGAGCTTTTTCGAAAATGTTACAGAAGACCCCAGAATATCAATACCTTCATAACTCTCGTCTGATTTGAGATAGCCGTTTGACTGAACCTGATAATAAATTGCAGCAGTGAGAGAGTTTGGCTTTTTTCCTCCAAGCCATGGCTCCGTAAATGATAGCGTATAGTATTGATACCATTTTGAACTTACTGATACTTTTAATGCAAGCCTTTGTCCATTTCCTGAGGGAATTGGAGACCAGGCTTCTTTGTCAAATATTTTGTTGAAGGAGAAGTTGTTAAATGTAATACCTGCACTCAAGACCAAACCTGTAGCTCCGTATCCTGCCGATAATTCAAACTGGTCGGAGGAGGATTCTTCAACAACATATTCAATATCAACTGTTCCATCAGCTTCATTCGGTTTAGGAACAACATCCATTTTTTCTTGATTAAAATAACCCAATGCTAATAATACCTGCTGTGTACGAATGATATCGGCACGGTTAAATAGCTGCCCCGGAATCGTGGTGACCTCTCGTAATATCACATTATCATTAGTTTTCGAATTCCCCTGCACAGTGATTTTATTGTATGTTGCCTGCTTGCCTTCTCTTATTCGGATCTCAATATCAATGGAATCGTTGTCTATCATTACTTCTACCGGGTTTGCATAAAAAAAGAGATAGCCATCATTCATGTATAAGGAACTGATATCACTTCCGTTTTCATTCATAGTCAGGTTTTGCATCAGTCGGGTTTGGTTATATACATCACCTTTTCCTATATTGAGGAGTTGTTTTAGCAATTCTGAAGGATATTTGGTGTTCCCTACAAAAGTTATATCTCTAAAATAGAATTTTTTTCCTTCATCGACTTCAATATCAATATTCATATTGTTGCCTTTAATGTATATTGAATCTCTGACAATGTAGGCATCTCTATATCCTAATTCATTGTACTTGTTTATCAAGTTTACTTTATCAGTTTCATAAGAATCTTCAATGAATTTTGAAGATTTAAAAATTCTGAATTTTACGCGATCTGCAAAATAGTCTCCCAGGTGTTCAAAAATATCCTTGGAACGATAGTAATCAGGATGTCTAAACATATAAGCTATCACAGTATCTGCCTTGTAAAATGGCATAAACCTGGATTTTTCTTTTGTTTCTTTGAAAGCCCTGACAAGATGAGCTTTGGTAACTGCATTATTCCCAATCAGTTTTATATTTTCAATTTTAACTTTCTTATTTTTGGCAACATTAAAAACCAGATTTACAGCATTGCTAATTTTTGCATCTTTTTCTTCAGAAACCGAAACCTTACAATTGTAATAACCTTTTTCAACATAATAATCTTCAATTAGGTTGATAGAGGTTTGTTTCATATTGTCGTTTACAATATTCCCCTGAGAAATTTTTATTTTTTCCCTGAGTTCAGTTTCCTCATTTTTTGATGTTCCCTTAAATCCAAAAGAAACCAGCCTTGCTCTCTCTACTAAGAAGATATCCAAAAAAACAACATTTCCGGAGATTTTAGTGATAGAGATGTTGATGTTTTCGTATAATCCGGTTTCCCAAAGTCGTTTAATAGATTTTGAAATCTTTTCTCCAGGAATTTCAATTTCATCTCCAACTGAGAAAAGTAAAAGTCGCTGGTCAAAATTGGCACTTCCTGATGAAGTTATGCCTCCTATTTCATACTTTTTCGGTGTACTATAATCAATACTTATAGGAGATCCATCCTCTTTCGAGGATATAACCACTTGACTATAAACTTCTATATTACAAAGTATTAATGAAAGTAAAGCAAATAGAAGACTTATAAACTTATTCGACATCGTCGCTCAAAAAATTAGTTTGCAAATATATAGAAAATATTAATTAGTAGAGATTTGTTCACCGGTTTTTCCGAATCGTCTTTCGCGGGTCATATATTTGAGGATTACTTCCCATAGATTCTGCTTATCAAAATCAGGCCACATAATTTGGCTAAAGAATAATTCCGTGTAAGCTATTTGCCATAAAAGAAAATTACTGATTCTGAATTCCCCGCCTGTTCTGATAAGAATATCCGGATCGGGAATATCTGCAGTGGTAAGATTCTGAGAAATGGTTGTTTCGGTTATTTCGTGTAATGAAATCTGCTGATTTTGTGTTAATTCAGCTACTTTTCTGACCATCTCTGTGATTTCCCATCTTGCACTGTAGCTCAATGCGAGAACAACACTTAATCCTGAATTTTCTTTTGTTTTATTTATTGCGTTGTTTAGCTCAATCTGACATTCTTCAGGTAACTGTAAAATGTTTCCTATCGCCAGCAATCTAACTTTGTTTTTCATTAGATTTGGAAGTTCATTAGTGATTGCTTTTACAAGCAATGACATCAGGGCATCTACTTCTTCCTTTGGACGGTTCCAGTTCTCAGTTGAAAAAGTATAGAGCGTGAGATATTTTATCCCGGCTTCTTCGGCTCCTTCAATTACACTCCGAACAGATTCAACACCTTGTTGATGACCAACAAACCGCTCTTTTCCTTGATTTTTTGCCCATCGCCCATTACCATCCATGATGATGGCAATATGAACCGGCAATTTTTTTGCATCTTGTTCCTTAATTTTATTGATAAGATTAATCATATTTTATCTCTTTTTCCCAAGCTTTTTGTGAAAATTCGGTTTATAATGTAAATCACAGTTCTTGTCTTCATTTCCAATTTTAAATGTAATGGTTGCCCCCGCAAATGAATAGAGATCGTTGGTCGTAAAGTTGCCCCGCCCTGTCCCGGCAATATGTATCACTTCTGATCTGTCTGCAAGTGCTGCAACTATGTTACCTCTAGTTTCTGCCAGTATACGATTGTCATAATAATTTTTGCTGACATCATCCAAATAATCAGTGAAAGTGAATCGCATTCCCCATTCTGCCCCAACAGAAATATACCGACCAATGTTGAATTTAATTCCGATTCCGAAAGGAATAGCGACTGTCGTTAGAGAATAGAAATCAGGCTCCCCTTCCAGACCTTGCCCTTCGGTCCCAAGATGTTGTAAATCATAATTTGTTCCATTGAGTTGAGCTTGTGGATTGAAAGAAAAAACAGAAATCCCGGTAAATATGTATGGGGCAAAATGATTTTTGGATGGAATATTATAAAGTTTGAGAAAATTTAATTCCACTTGAGCTGAAATTTCAGTTATGGGAGAGTGAAAACTCAGATTCCTTTCATAACCGTTGTTGTTTTCTGCATCGCTAGCTTGGATTTTAGCAAAGATAATATTGGCTTTCAATGCCCAGCGTGGATTGAAGTTATATCTGTAAATCAACCCTCCGGAAAACTGAGGATTGGCAAAAAGAGTAGTAGGATTCAAATCCCCAATATAGAATGAAGTTCCGGCAAAAGCCCCAATTTCAGATTTCTGCGAGAAAACAAAAAGGGTACTCATAAATGGTAAGAAAAAAAGTAGGATTTTCTTCATGACTGTTGATTAATATTGACAGTTAATTTGAGTAACGAATTACTTGTTGCATTATTTTGTTTAGATGCAAATATAAAAAGAAGAAAGTGATTATTACACTTTCTTCTTTATTACATTAGACTCAATTTTTTAATTATAGACTTTCGTTGTTATGATGATTATTTTACCAAATCAACAATTGCTTTGAATGCCTTTGGATTATTCATTGCGAGGTCGGCGAGGGTTTTGCGATTAAGCTCAATGCCCTTCTTTCCTAACATACCCATAAAAACTGAATATGACATGCCATATTCGCGAACGCCCGCATTGATACGGGTAATCCACAAACTTCTAAATGTTCTTTTTTTAGCTTTTCTATCGCGGTAAGCATATTGTTGCCCTTTTTCCCACGTGTTTTTAGCTACGGTCCAAACGTTTTTACGTTTTCCGAAGTACCCTTTGGTACGGTTCAAAATCTTTTTTCTTCTTGCTCTTGAAG
>Ga0209099_1004385_pt1 | contig 10759 bp, 11 predicted proteins | sample AD_JPNHW2_MetaG_FD_184430 | JGI IMG/M metagenome (GOLD analysis project Ga0209099, IMG submission 184430) | Active sludge microbial communities of municipal wastewater-treating anaerobic digesters from Japan - AD_JPNHW2_MetaG (SPAdes) (version 2) | ecosystem: Engineered > Bioreactor > Anaerobic...
GGCATCAACGTCTTCCCGAGCCAGGTGGAGTCGGTGCTGATGACCATCCCGGAGGTGGGAGACCACTGGGAGATCATAGTGGACCGGAAGGGTCCCCTGGATATGATGACTGTGAGGGTCGAGCTGACCGAGTCGGGCTTTTCGGACAAGATCGGAGACCTGATGAAGCTGAAGAAGATGGTCTCAAATAAATTGAAGGGCGTGCTGAATATCGCCGCCGAGGTGGATCTGGTCGAGCCGGGCACCATCCCCCGCTCTATGGGCAAGGCCAAGAGAGTAACCGATAAACGGAAGGTATAGGGTATAGGAGGCTTAATGATATGACTGAGATCAAACAAATTTCCCTGTTTGTGGAGAACCGGCCGGGCCGAACGGCCAAGGTCGCCAAGACGCTGTCGGACGCAGGCGTGAACATCCGGGCTCTGACCATCGCCGAGGCAGGCGACTTCGGAGTCATCCGCATGGTGCTGGACGACCCGGAGAAGGGCTACAGAGTTCTCAAAGAAAGTGCTTTCACTGTCTCCATGACCGATGTCCTGGCCGTGGAGATGAAGGACACTCCCGGCGGCCTCTATGAGATCGTCAACACCCTCGGCCACAACAATGTGAACGTGGACTATGCCTATGCCTTTGTCACCGCCAAAGCCCAGAGGGCCATGCTCATCCTGCGGGTGGACGACATTGCCAAGGCCAGACGAGTGCTGGGCGAAAAGAGTGTCAAGATCGCCACCAAAGAAGAGATCCAGGCCATTTGATCGCCGCCTCGAATCGATCTCTTTTTTTTTATCTTTTTTGCGCCGTCACTGCTCTTCGTTGCACCTTTATCGTACCTTTATACACCTTTATTGCGGACCCCGCTATAAAAATCCCGGATCAGATTTGCTTATTTTTGGTTCATAAAGAACATATACTTTGCATGCCAATTGGCCATTGGTGTGATAAAATGAAATCTTTCTCGGCACTTATTTTGGCCATGCTCCTCCTCATAACCCTGGCCAGCCTGGCTTTTCCCGGCGTCGCCCTTGAGTCTGTGTTCTATACGGTCACTGAAAAGACGCTCTCTGTAGATCTGGATCCCTCCTTTGAAATCGGGCAGGGCGATTTGAACGCCAGCGATAGGGGCATGGTCACCCAGGATTTTTTCATCAATACCACAACCGTTTCCAATGCGGCATTCATATCAATCATGAGCGTTTATGATGATGTCTTGAAAAGGCTCAGCCCGGAAAACCTCTCCAAGATCTTCGAGGCCAGTGCCGTTTTGGCGGTCGAAGACAAGGGTGACGGGGAGACGGGCAACTGGACGGCCACCAGCAGCCTGGGGGGAGAGGTGACTGTGCACAGCATCAGCTCCGCCGATCCCAGCATATCTCCGGAGAGGAGAAGCTATGATATGGCCATCTGGAGTTTGGGGGGGCAAAATTACGCATTGGTGGTCTCCCTGCTCGACAGGAACAACACCAGCCGGATGATAGAGACGATGACTTTAATTTGAGTTGAAGAGATTTTCAATTTTTAATCTCTCGTTTTTAAATATTTTCTCCCTGATATCTTCCGGCATAAACCTTCTCCGCCGCCGTCTCCAGCCGCAGGAATAGCAATTGCATCAGCCTGGCGTCCTTCCTTAGCCTAAGGCCATGCGGATTGTATACCACCAGCAGGCTCTGGCTTCTGCCCCGGTAGCCGGGATCCCACAGGGCTGTCTCCAGCGTCGCGCCACAGCGAAGCAGAGTGGACCTGGCCCTGGCCAGGCCGGCCGCATCCCTGGGAATGCTCACGATCTCATTGAAGGTGACCAGATAGGGGCCCGCGGCCAGAGACGCCCAGCCGGAGGAATCAAACTCCACCGGCTCAGTTGCCGGCAGCTCCCTCTCCCGGTTGTCGAAGGCCACCGCCCCGGCTGTGGAGAAGCGCTCGATCTTTTGCAGCGTCAGCTCCATGCCGCACATCTGGGTCTGCGTCCCGGCGTCTATCATGGACTGTACCAGCCCCTGCATCTCGCGTCCGCAAATAATGGTCGTAAAGGATCACCGGCTGCAATTGGCCATTGGAAATAGAACTGTGTTTCGGTCGTGGGCCGCCCGCTATCCGGCAGGCGATCTGGCAAAGCTCTATTAACTATCAAAGATTAATTATTTTCTGTGTTCGAGCTATTCCTGCTTCCCATAACCTTCATCATCATGCTGCTGGTGCTGGCCGCGCCCCTCATCTTCGTCTACCTCTTTCTCCGGCTCTCTGAGACGGCCTTTGAAATGGTGGGATTCTCCCACTGGCACGCCACATTAGCCGTCTTCGGCTCAATTTTGGGCAGCATGGTGGACTATCCCATTCTCGACGCCCCTGTCTCCTCTTACCCGGAGTGGTACTCCGCCCTGGCCGGCCAGCTCTCCCCTCAGGCCTCGGCCCATTTCCATCCCCTCATGCTGGCCGTCAACCTGGGCGGCTGCATCATTCCCCTGGCGGTCTCCGCCCACCTCATCCTCCGCGGTCAAGCCTCGATGAAAAAATCCTTGATGGGAATGGCCGTGGTGGCTGCCATCACCTACAACGCCGCGCAGGCCATACCCGGTGAGGGGATCGTCCTGCCCGTCTGGCTCTCTCCGCTCCTGGCGGCTTTCGTTGGTCTCCTGCTCGCCGGCGGATTTCGCCGCGCTCCGCCCCTGGCCTATATCAGCGGCACCCTGGGAACTCTGATCGGCGCGGACCTGATGAGCCTGGCAACTCCCGGAATCCTCCCCACTCTCTCTCCCCTGGATCTGCACCGCTCGTCGCCCGTGGTCCTGTCCATCGGCGGAGCCGGTGTCTTCGACGGCATATTTCTGACGGGCATCATCGCCGTGCTCCTCGCCGCCGGCATCGTCTGTCTCATCCGGGGAAGCTGCCGCAACCTGAGATGAATATCTTCGGAAATTGGCTACTGCAAAAGATATTATATCCCCTAGTAGAAATGCTACAGACTGATTGGAGGTGATGCGGCTGCTGGAGATTGAAGATCTGTCGGTCAGCATCGGCAGTAAGCAGGTTCTAAAGAACTTCAACCTTAGGATAAATAAGGGCGAAACCCACGCCCTCTTCGGGCCTAACGGCACCGGCAAGACTACGCTGCTCAACGTCATCGCCGGGATTCCCAGATATACCGTCGATGGGGGGCGAATCATATTCAAAGGGCAGGATGTAACCCACATGTCCATGGACGAGCGGGCGCGTCTGGGCATAGGCATGGCTTTTCAGCGCCCACCTGCCATTCGCGGGCTGCGCCTGAAGGATCTGATCAAGATCATCAATCCCGGAGCGGATGCCTCCAGCATATTGAAGAAGATGGACTTTGAGGCATTTGCCGAGAGGGATGTCAACCGCGGCTTCTCCGGGGGCGAGGTCAAGCGCTCCGAGATGGTGCAGCTTTTGGCCCAGCAGCCGGATTTCGTCATGCTGGACGAGCCGGATTCCGGGGTGGACCTGGAGAACATCAAGCTGATAGGCGAGGCCATAAACACTCTCACCCAGAAGGACCAGAGGCCGAGCTACAGGACCAAGTCCGGGGTGATCATCACCCACTTCGGCCACATTCTGGAGTACATGAAGGCGGATCGGGCCCATGTCATGCTGGGCGGGTCGATCGTCTGCAGCGGCAATCCGGGAGAGATCCTGGCGCAGATCAAGAGAAGCGGATATGAGGGGTGTGCAGGATGCAGCACGTGTCCGGTATAGAAGACAAGGCCAAAGCAGCGCACGGCAAGAAGGCCGCCTTTGGCACGGATGTGGACCTGGAGAGCTTTGAGTCTGAAATTAGGGAGCATGAAGCCGTAAAGAGCGCAGAGGATCTGCCATCCGAGGTCAAAAAGGCGGCTTTAGATGTGGGCGTAAAGCTGGACGACGAGTCCGCCGGAGCCTATGTGCAGATGGACCAAACGCCGGTAGTGGCCAGCTCTATGTTTGAAGGCGTGGAGATAATGGACATAGCCTCGGCTTTGAAGAAGTATGATTTCCTCAAGGACTACTACTGGAAGCTCGTTGCGCCCGATGCCGACAAGTACACGGCTGATGTGGCAGAAGCTGCCCCCTCCGGCTACTTCGTGCGGGCCCGGAAGGGCACCAAGACCGTATTTCCCATAAAAAGCTGCCTGTATCTGGGGTCCACCAATTTCAATCAAAGGGTGCACAACATTGTAATTGCCGAGGAGGGCTCGGAGCTGCACATGATCACCGGCTGCACCACGCCCTCCCATGTTCAGAGGGGCCTGCATCTGGGCATATCTGAGTTTTTCATTCAGAAGAATGCCAAAGTGAGCTTCACCATGATTCATAGCTGGGGCAAAGAGGTGGAGGTCAGGCCGAGGACGGGCATAGTCATGGAGGAGGGCTCCTCTCTCTCCAATAACTACATCCTCTTAAAGCCGGTCAAAACGCTGCAGACCTTCCCCACCGCCAGGCTGGTCGGCAGGGGAGCTGTGGCCAGCTTCAACTCGGTGATCTACTCCAGCATGGGCAATATCGACATAGGAAGCAATGTCTTCCTGGATGCTCCGGAAACCTCGGCAGAATCCATATCCCGCGTGGTCTCTGTGGGCGGCGAGGTCATCGCCAGGGGCCGTATGACCGGGCGGGTGCCGGGAGCGCGGGCCCACCTGGAGTGCGTGGGGCTTCTGCTGTCGGACAAGGGCAGGATCTACTCCATTCCTGAGCTGGACGGCCAGAGCCGGGACCTGGATATGTCCCATGAGGCGGCGGTCGGCCGCATATCGGAAGAGGAGCTGGAGTACCTAATGTCCCGCGGCCTGACATCGGAGCAGGCCACATCGGTCATAGTGCGGGGCTTTTTGGATGTGGAGATCAAGGGGCTGCCGGAGGACCTCAAGCAGGAGATCAAGAATATCACCCAGAGAGAGGACTTGAAGGGGGCATCGTAAGCCTCCCTCACTCTCTCTTTTTAATTCCGTTTATGTATCTGAAGGCATCATCGCAAATACTGCGCAAGGCCTTCTCCGAGTGGCTGAAGGATGATGCCTCTCTCCTGGCGGCGGCTCTGGCCTACTATGGACTGTTCTCCTTCGTTCCATTGATAATTCTATTGTTAACGTTTTTAAATTCGCTCTTCCGGCAGGGTTACCTCGACAGCCAGACGGTGGAGCAGTCTCTGGACCTGGTCGGCCAGCAGATGCCGGCCGGGACGGACGGGCTGATAGACCAGGCCTCGGACCGGGCGGCCTCCTTTGGCTTCACAGTGATCAGCATACTCATCCTGCTCTTCGGTGCCGCCGGCCTGTTCGTCCAGACCAAAAGAGCCTTCGATATCATCTGGGACCTGCCCGAAAACGGCCGGCCCCTGCTGGAGACGGCCCTCTCCTACCTTCATTCCTACCTGCTGATCGCCCTTGCCGCATTCCTATTGCTGGCGACGTCAGCAGCAAACGCCATCCTCCTGCCCGTAGCCGGGCTGATTGAGGAATTTCTGCCGGTTCACCTGGGGCTGTTGCGGCTGGTCACCTTCCTGGTATCATTTCTCTTTGTGACCATCCTTTTTGCGGCTGCCTACAAGACTCTGATTGAGGTACATCTCACCTGGTGGCAGGTTGTCCCCGGCTCGGCCCTGGCGTCGTTTCTCTTTGCCGCCGGAAACCTTTGCATTGAAGCCTATGTGGGACTGGTGGATGTCGGATCAGCCTACGGAGCCGCCGGATCTCTGGTGGTATTTCTCTTCTGGATCTACTATTCCGCCCAGATCTTCCTCTTTGGGGCGGAGGTGGTCAAGGTGCAGAAGAGGCATGCAGAACAATATAACAAACATTTATCTGCTAATACCGACAACTAATATCAAATTAGTGATATGCCATGCGTTTTAGATTTACGGTCATATTGATATTTTTGTCGGTTATTTCGAGCCCGACTCTGGGACAGGAAGATACCGCTGAATACTGGATGAATAGCGCAAAAGATGCGTTCAAAACCGGCAGCTACGATTCTTCAATCGAATCGCTTGACAGGGCCATCAGCGTAGAGCCCCGGAATGCAACTTTCTGGACGATGAAAGGATTTGTCAGCGAGGCCATGGGCAGGTATGAAGAATCCCTGGACTGCTATAACCGGTCGCTGGAGATAAATTCCAAAGATGCCAATGTCTGGTACGCCAGAGCCATTGCCCAGAGAAATCTTAACCGAACAAATGAATCCATACAGTCCATTGACCGGGCTCTTGAGATAGACCCGCAGAATGATGCGATCTGGTATGACAGAGGCACCACATTCTTGATAGCAAAACGATACGATGAGGCCATTTTATGTTATGATGAGGCCATAAGGATCAATTCCAGTTGGCCGTGGCCCTGGTACAACCGGGGATTGGCCCTCAAAGAATCGGGTCGGTATGACGAGGCTCTGCTCTCCTACGAAAATGCCACCGCTCTGGACCAAAATTATACCAAGGCCTGGAGCGAGATGGGAACCATTCTGGCAGGCATGGGCCGCTTCGAGGAGGGCCTCGCCGCCTTTGAGAGAGCAGTTGAGGTAAATCCCCAAGACTCAGTATCCCTCTCAAATAAAGCCCGTGCGCTGCTGGACCTGAAGAGATATGAGGATGCTGTGGCGGCTTATGATGATGCACTGGCGATAGACCCCGGCGATCCCGCCTCATGGTACAGCAAGGGCATTGCTCTGGCAGAGCTGGGCCGGTACGGCGACTCCCTCCAGGCGCTGAGCCGGTGTCTGAACATCAGCCCGAACAGCACCCAAGCCTGGTATGCAAAATCCGCAGTCTTGAAGGGGATGGGAGAGACGGAGCAGTCTGATGAGGCATGGTCCATGTACCAGGACCTGACCTATTCTCATATCAGGTTCAGCGATAACAGAGGTGGGTCAATTGAGGATGCCATCGTCATAATGAATGCAATCGGCGAGATGGATGGCGTTGGCTCTGAGTACTACTATCTGGAGAAAAAATTCGGCAAAAAAGAAGTGGACTGGGATCTGACTATGCAGTCGACTGTGGGGGAGGATGGCCGCGATTACGACAAAATGGACATACGGCTCGCTTCCGGAGAGGAGACTACGATCTACTTCGACATCACAGATTTCTACGGCAAATGGCTGGAAGGCCTGGGCCTATGAAGGAAGGACTGCCGTTCCGGGCTTTTCTGTTTCTTCTATTGTCCGTCGCTTTGAGCGGCTGCCTCCATGATCCTGGATCCTCGAGCTCAGAAGAATCAGTTCAAATTCAAGACCATTTGGCGGCTGTGGAGAATATGCCTGCATCCAATAACCGCTTCGCTCTGGACATGTATCATGAGCTGGCAAAAGAGCCCGGCAATGTCTTCTTCTCGCCCTGGAGCCTGACCTCTGCCCTGGCCATGACTGCGGAAGGGGCGAGAGGCAACACGGCGGAGGAGATTGCGTCGATTTTGCATTTTACAGGGAACGACACCGTGAGAAGGCAGTCTTTCTCTGCCCTCAACCAGCGCTTCAATGCCCGCGCCTCCGGCTATAGCCTCTCCTCTGCCAATGCACTCTGGGTAGACGCAGACTTCCCGGTTCGGGGCGAATATGTCGGCCTGGTGAATAACTACTACCATGCCAAAGCGTCGAACCTGGATTTCAAAGGAGCAGGCGAACAGTCCAGAAGGGCCATCAACACCTGGGTAGAGGAGAATACCAATGGAATGATAACGGATCTCATCGATCCAGGAAGCATTAATTTCCTGACGCGCCTGGTCCTGACCAACGCCGTCTATTTCAATGGCAATTGGACTGTTGCCTTTGACAGAAGCCTGACCCGGGATGAGCACTTCTTCAAGGCAGACGGCAGAGTTGTCAGGATTCCCATGATGAGGCAGACTGGTGGGGATGCAGTATTCGGTTATCTGGAGACGGAGGAGATGCAGATGTTGCGCATGCAATATACTGGCGGAAACATCTCCATGATACTCATCCTGCCCAGAGGAAATGCTACTGACGCACTGGAGTCGCTCTCGGCAGAGGAGATTGAGCAATGGCGTGGGGCATTACAGGAGCGTCGGGTCTATATCTTCATTCCCAGGTTTAAAATCAAAACAGATTACCCGCTAAATGATGCTCTGACAAATCTGGGTATGCCGACTGCGTTTTCAGAGATGTCAGACTTCTCAGGGATAGTCGTTGGCCGGGAGCTTTTCATCAGTGAGGTCAGACATGGGGCATACGTTGATGTCAATGAACTGGGGACCGAAGTGGCAGCAGCTACTGAAGTTTGCGTGGCTGAATCAGCAAATCCTAATGAGCCAGAGCCCCCCGTATTCCGGGCGGACCGTTCATTTATCTTCCTGATAGAAGACCGCGAGACAGGGTGCATACTCTTCCTGGGAAGGTTCAGCGATCCCGCCGAGGGCTAGTCGCTCCTGTCCTTTCCTTTTTGCTCGTAGTCCTCTCTGATGGCTTTTGCCATCTCTTCGTCCGCCTCCACGATCAGCGCTCCCAGGTAGTCGCAATTTTTGCAGCGGTAGAGCTTGCCGGTGTAGCCTCCCGCCTCCAGGTAGAGGTCGGGGCTGCCGCAGACCGGGCAGACCTCCCGTGTCTTTTCGGACTTCATGGTTGTGAATCAGGTGCTCGGAGAAGTTGAATGCTTTGCCTGGGATCTATGCCAAATCGGCCATGACCAGGCATTTGAAGGCCTGCCCGGCCAGAAAAATGGAGATTGAGGTGGATGGCGTAGAGGGGTTGGGCAGAGGACGGCAGGATATCGTTATTCCTCTGCAAGTGGAATGAGAGTATCTTCCTGAGTACTGGCTTCACATCGAGATTCCAGGGAACGCGACACTAAAGGATCTGGACAGTTTCTTGAGGGGCATTTGGCTGGAGTGCTGCAGCCACCTGAGCAACTTTTACATCTGCTGAGATTCATTCGCCTTAACTCTGATCCGACCTCAGGATTCAAGGCCACCTGCAGAAAACAGCGAGGAGACTCTTAATTGTGCAGACAAAAGGAGGCTGGGCAAGGAAGGCTCAACAATCTCCGGGTTCTTGAAAAGACTGTCATGCGAGAAGTGACTTTTAAGCATATCCCATCCATTAGGATGGATTAGCCCCACGCAGTTTGATAATCAAAGCGCTTGCAGGTGAGCTAATACTAATATTTATAGTTTGAACGCTCATAATAATGAGGAGTGGATGTAATGTTCATAAAACGAAATATCTCTGTAATTTGCTTTTCATTTTTATTGGCTATTCTTTGTGGGCAAGGGCTAGGACAGTCAACTGCAGGAGAATGGTATGATAAAGGCAAAGACTTAGCAGAGCAGGGCAGGTATGATGAGGCAGTTCATGCATTTGATAGAGCTATCGAAATAAATCCGAATCAAGCAGAGATCTGGAATGGCAAAGGACTAGCTCTTAATGGTCGAGGGGATTATGAGGGGGCGGTTGAAGCCTTCGACAAATCTGTTGAGATCAATCCCCAATTGAAAGATGCATGGGTAAATAAAGGCAATATTCTTAATTTTCTTGGAGAATATATTGAAGCCATTAAAGCTTTTGAGAAAGCTATAGAGATCCATCCAAAATATACAGAAGCCTGGATCGGTAAAGGCCTTGCCCTCGTCATGCTGGGAAGATACGATGAGGCCATACAATCATTCAACAAGACCATTGAGATAGATACGCAATCTGCAATAGCGTGGAAATGCAAAGGCTTAGCTCTCAATGATTTGGGAAGATACGATGAGGCTATCACGTGCTTCGATGAGGTTATCCGGCTAACTCCGACTGATGCGGAGGCCTGGGACAAGAAAGGCTTTGCTCTTTTATCTCAAGGCAATAACAGCGAGGCAATACAGGCTATTGATGAAGCTATACAGCTTGATCCTGAGTACGTCGACGCATGGATCGTCAAAGGCAATGCACTCGATGATTTAGGCAAATTTAACGAGGCAATCGAGGTTTTTAATAAGGCCATTCAGATCGATCCCCAGGATGCCATGATTTGGTATAACAAGGGCATTACGCTCTATAATCAGGACAAGTACGAGGAAGCGATACAGTCTTACAATGAAGCTATCAGACTCAATCCAGAATTCGCCTTTGCCTGGTATAACAAAGGCAAAATTCTCCATGAACAGGGCAAGCACAAAGAGGCGATCCAGGCGTATAACGAGGCTATTCGGATCGATCCTGGCTATGTTAAGGCGTGGAATAACATGGGCACTGCGCTTGGTGACTTAGGCAACTACACTGGAGCCATCCAGGCCTATGATGAAGCTATCAGACTCGATCCTGAATATGCCGAAGCCTGGAGCAACAAAGGCCAAGCTCTTGTAAATCAAGGCAACTTCACCGAGGCCATACAGGCATTCGATAGGGCCATCAAGCTCAATCCCGGGCTTGCTCTTGCCTGGTACAATAAAGGTGGCGCTCTCCATAATCAAGGCAACAACAGAGGGGCAATCCAAGCTTACGATGAAGCCATCCGGCTAGATCCTGAATATGCGGAGGCCTGGAGCAATAAAGGGGTTGCTCTTGCACATTCAGGCAACTACTCTGAGGCCATGCAGGCTTATGACGAAGCTATCAAGCTAGATCCAGAACTCGCTGGGGCCTGGAGCAATAAAGGTGGTGCTCTCGCAGATCAAGGCAACTATACTGAGGCTATCCAAGCTTATGATGAGGCAATTAGGCTCAATCCCGAGTTTGCCGAGGCTTGGTTTAACAAGGGCAATGCTCTCATGAAGCAGCAAAGGTACGACGAGGCTATCCAGGCTTATGACCAGACCATCCGGCTCGATACTAAGTAGTTGTAACA
>Ga0209099_1004387_pt1 | contig 10756 bp, 5 predicted proteins | sample AD_JPNHW2_MetaG_FD_184430 | JGI IMG/M metagenome (GOLD analysis project Ga0209099, IMG submission 184430) | Active sludge microbial communities of municipal wastewater-treating anaerobic digesters from Japan - AD_JPNHW2_MetaG (SPAdes) (version 2) | ecosystem: Engineered > Bioreactor > Anaerobic >...
GCAACGTTAGCCCATGCCTGCTTGCCGCATGCCTACAAAGGAAGACATTTGCCTAAATAATGCCCTTCGCTCTCAAAGCAGACTTCATCTCAGATACGTCGCTCTTCAATTCGATAATATCGCTCTTGTCCAGAGCCCTGTCCATTTTTTCATTTAGGCTCTGATTCATGTCCTTGATTTCAAGAATGGTTTCGTCCTGTTTGCCGAGCATCTGTTCCTGCTTTTCAATCATTTGATCCTGTTTTCCGAGCATTTGGTCCTGTTTTCCGAGCATTTGGTCCTGTTTTCCGAGCATTTGGTCCTGTTTTCCACAAATTGAAATAAGCAGATCTCTCATATCTTTTAATATTCCAATTCCTTCGTCAAGGCGGGAATCTGTCTCACCCGTTCCAACAAGTTTATGGAAGCTGCCAAATTCGCCATTTGACTGCGAATGTTTCTTTTCAATATTAGTCACCTGAATGAAGGTATTTTTTATGTCTATGGCTTCTTCGAACAGTTTCAGCTTTTCATCATCGCCCTCGGCGATGATTCTGACTCTTCCATCACTCAAGTTCTCGACAAAGCCTTTGAGTCCCATGCCATTGGCCAACTGGATAACTCTTGCTCGGTAGCCTACCCTTTGGACTTTGCCTGAGACCAACGCTGTGAGCCGCTTCATCGAGTATAATTCATCTCTTTTTGTATTTGGCTTTTCCTATCCTATTACTCTCTGAAGCATTCATAATAACCCCCAATTCCGCCGATAAATTAGCGGAATACGATCTGCGCAAAATTAGGCTTCTCTAAAAAAGCTGGTTAATAGAGATCCTCTTCGACTCGCAGTAAGTGAGATGCAGAATTAACAATCCTGCAAGTTAAAAAAGCATGCGATAGATATTGAGGAGTGCGGGGAAAGGGATTCGAACCCTTGAACTCCTGCGAGAATAGATCTTGAGTCTATCACCGTTGGCCTGGCTTGGTTATCCCCGCACTGGATAGCGATTTTCTTGATATTCCCGAATCGCTCTTTACACGAAAGCTTGCTTAATCTATAAAAAGGTTCCCGCTCAATTGAGCATATCGGTTTTTATCCACATCGTCTTTATCTTAAGGGGACTGCAGTTCGAGAGTCAGCTCAAGAGTTGCCGTCTCGGGTATGGCAGATTTATTGAGGATATATTCGGCTTATTTCATATATTAATATTAAATCTGGAAAATCTTGAGGTGGGGATGCCAGCTTTATCTCCGATGTACGGATCTCTATCTACACATTGCAATAGCCGTACATGACTTCATCACTGGCACTGCTGCAATACAGGTCATCGAGCCCTACGAAATGACCCAGCTCGTGAAGCAAAATAGTCTGAAGATCATAACCTGTGCTGCCATCAGTGCTCCATTGCATCAGGTCATTATAGTAGCAGTCTGCAGCTGCGATCTTCGGTCGAGGCACCTTCGAAGCATTCTTTATCAGTCCGCTTGAAGCCAACCCGGCAGGCGCTCATGCATCCACATGGCTCACGCAGATCCAATGATAGTACCCATAAATTCCGGTGCCCGTAACTTCGTCAAACTCCTCCAACTCCTGGCCGCAGATCTGGCATATCTCGCCATCAGGCACCTCTATCTCGGCATCATTGCATAGTACTGTTACCATTCAAGCCTTCATAATGGCTGGCGGGTGCAGAAGAAGCTTTCGGGCAATCGGAGGGCTTTATTGAAGTTATCGCAATACGCTGCAATGGGTGTGCAGAGGGTCACGAATTCTCCTGTCCTTCAGGTAGGCGGCAAAGTGAACGCTTGCCCGTATCAGGTTTTCTTGAGATCGATTAACAGGGAGAGAATGCAATTGGCCGCATATCTGCAAATTATTCTGATACGCAGATCCAGGAAATCGATGACTCGGCTGTTCAGAAATCCGGCTCACCTGGATGCGTGGATGTTGGAGTCGGTCATTAACAAGCAATATTTCTAAGAAAAGTTTATAAACATACTCGTCGTAAAGGCGTTATATTTGAAATATTGTGCAGATGGCGGCAACAGAACACCAGATCAAATGTCTACAAGTTCGCATGATGCAGATCATATCAAACAAACAGAGCATGGAAATGCAGGCCATAGTGCAGTTAAAAGTGCAGGCCAAAGAGCAAAACCGCAAAATGACGCATGAAAATAATACTCATAATAGTAGTCAGGTGGAATTTGCGTGAAAAACACAAGGAGTTATATCCTGGCGGTTGCCATCATAGCCGGCCTCATTACGACAGTGGTGTCTGCCAGTGCCCCCGGCCCTGCAAATCCTGAAGGGACTGCCATTGGACAATATCCCGCCGTAATGTTCAATGAAACGCCCGTCCATTATGCCCAGGTAAACGGAGCCGCTCTGGGGTACCGCGATTTCGGGTCTGGCGAACCTTTGCTGATGATTGAAGGATTTGGTGCTACAATGGATAATTGGAATAGGACATTCATCGGCATCCTCGCATCAAAATATCACGTCTATATTTACGACCACCGGGAGATGGGCTATAGCGCGGATAATCAAGGCAATTCTCAAAGTAATGCAGCGCCATCGATCTCCAATTATGCCGATGACGCTGCAGCGCTTATGGAAGCCCTGGGATATGACAGCATGAATGTATATGGTGTCTCCATGGGATCTTCGGTCTCCCAGCAACTAGCAATAGATCATCCTGAATGCATTCGAAAACTGGTTCTTGATTCAAGCACATACAGCATCAGGATTCTAGAAACCAGAGTGCTCCGGGAATTTATCGAATCTGCCGCCAACAACTCCACATTGTCTGAAGGCATCCACGAAGAAGCGAGGGCAAACCTCGCCTGGAACGGGTCCTTCGACGACCTTTCTGGCATCAGCAAGGATGTAATGCTCGTTGTGGGAACCAATGACGTCATGACTCCCGAAGCGGTTTCCGTCCAAATGGCCGGGCAGATCAACGGCTCATGGCTCATTCGGTTCAAGGGACTGCCGCATGTCGGGTCTCATTATGCGCCGATCGAGTACGGAGAGAATGCGCTGGCATTCCTGGGCATGGATCAGTCGCCTCTAAACAGGCAATAAGAAGGCGCCAGCCTGTGAGGAAGACAGGACTCTGTGGCTTCACTGGTCCAGCCGATATAAAAGCATCGCAGAAAATGTGGGTGGATAGAATCTATCTCCCGTTTTCGTTTTAATAAGTTTTACATAGGAATGTGGGTTTAAATTATCCTTTGGATGATCGAATTCAATGCGGATATCCCCTGATTGATAACATCTCCAGAGGCTAATATTGAATTTAGTTCCTTCTTGGCTAGATCTGTAATTATAGGCAGGAAAAAAACGCATGAAAATGAGAATACAGACCTTAGATCATATACCTTTGTACTCTCTTTGGCCAATGATTCTCTCTGCTTCTGGAGGACATCCAGCATATTCGATACAAAATTAGTTTCTTGAATTTTTTGAGAAGGATCGCCATCAGATTCGATGCGTAGAAGCCTTTCAAGATATTCCTGGATTTTTTCATTGATATTATTTGATACCAGCGCTATTTGGCCTTTCATAAGTGAGTTGACTGCTTCGGATCCTACAAGGAAGAAAACCAGTCCCATAGCCAGGAATAGTATAAGGTAGGCAGTCTCGTATATATGTATAGAAAAATCAACATAAGAAGCTATTATCAAAGATACACAAATAAAATAGCATGCTACAGCTTTCAAGAGCGAATCTCGAATTGCTCCTAATCTGCGGTTAGCTGCAAATATATTTGCATTCATCTTTAGGCCATGTGATTGCGTGCCAATTGATCTGATGGTCCAGGCCATATTAGTTAATATCCATAGAATGTTAAAAAAAAGAAATAAAACCAATAATCCGGCAAGATCCTTGTAAATATCGAATAGCAAAGACCAATTACTTGGATCGTACGAATAATATTCCAGAAAATATTCAGCAAGAGTGTAGTTGGGAGAAATCCAGTCTATTAGGTAGAATGGGAGTATCACTACAAGCATCATTGCATAGTACCAGAACAATTTATGCGGCATTTCTTTAATATTTATGATATCAAATCCGTTTTTATTGGCATATAAATTGCAAATTTTTGCTAAAGTATTTCTCCATATATTCGATAAATATTGCAGGCTCATAAGCTGAAATGCAACTACTATGCCCATCAGTAATATCGTTATGCGGGTTTCATTATCCCATTCAAGTTCCATCATATTGCCAATAGCCAAAAAGATCAACCAGATCATGGCTCCAAATACTATGGAAGTAATTGGATAAAATACAGGAATACCCTTAAGGATCTTCTCAAACCAAAACAATTGGGATGCTCTTGGCATATAAACTCCAAAGGCGATGAATTAATTATGCAATAATAAATTAGCGCTTTTTCTGACCTGTATGCCTATGCGGCCCGGGAGCCCTCGCAGTAGTTGACGATACTATTTGTTCAGTATCATTCTCGTTATTCTGCATCTCATTATCTCTGATGAGATTTGTGAACTTGGGATCTAACAAGATTCCATATTTATTTTCATAGATTTTATTTCTTGAGATTGTATTGTTTTTGCTGAATTCCGGCCTTATACCATCGCTATTGCCAAAAATAGTGTTGTCTGCAATAGAATTTGTTGAAGAAAAAATCAACCAAACCCCTTTTGAGTTGCGAATTATACTATTTTGGGCTATATAGTTTTCACTTGAATTCATGAGCAAGAGGCCGTTAATTTTATTGAGGCTAATATTATCTTTTTTGACTATGGTATAATTTGAATAATTTATTCCCAGGCCATTGTTGTTCGTACTGATGTCGTTTTCAATGATTTTATTTCCGGCGGAGTACAATATGCTTACGCCGTAATGACTGCTTAAGTGAACCGTGTTATTCTCAATGGTGTTATTGTCAGAGGAGTCCAGAGAAAATCCATCATTGAGGCTATTGATAATATCGTTATTCCTAATAACATTCTTTTGTGAAGAGAATAACATTATTCCGTAGGAATTATTGCTCAGCTGGTTATTCTCTAGCTTGCAGTTAGTGGTATTTTCCAGCAAAATGCCGTTTCTATTATTTTTCAGCGTCAGATCTTTTATAGTAACATTTTCGCATCCTATACAATAAACTATGCCTGCCTGAGAATTAGAATCAACGACTTTTCCCAAAGCATCGACCAGGTAATATACCGGCTTATTGTCAACGAGATTGCTTGTAGATACATTGTTAGAGCCATCCGCTCCGAAGTTGTATAGGTTGCCGTTCATCTGATTATCTTCCAGAACATTGCCCTGCGATGATTCCAGCAGGATACCGTATTCATTGCCTATTGCATGGTTTCCGGCAAGGATGTTATCAGGGGATGATGTCAGATGCAGACCATAGTTGTTGCCGCTGAAATAGTTGGCTTTAATGATATTATCGTTTGACCTTTCCAGCCTTATGCCGTTTATATTCATCGTTGCATTATTGCCGGATAGCGTATTATTGGAAAGACCGGTTAAGAATATTCCATTATCGTTATCTATTGCAATATTGTTTGATACAATATTATCATTCGAGGCAATCTTAATTCCGGCCCAATCTATGAACGGGTTGCCCACTGCAGTCCTCACCTCGAATCCATCAACCACTATTCCGTCAGCGGAAAGGGTTATAGCGCTTCCTTTCTGTCCGGCATTAACAACAGGTTTGCCTTTTCCAGTATCGATGCCCCGCAAGATGATGGGCTTGGTCACATTGATATTCTCGCGGTATGTGCCGCTTTGCACTTCCAGGACATCGCCGGGATTTGCGGATGCTACAGCGGCAGTAATATTTGCATAGTTGCATCCTTCTTCGCATACAGTAATCAGCTCTGCCTGTACCGATACCATTGCGAAAACCATCACGATCACGGCAACGAATAGCAGCAATCGAGACGACCTCCTGCCAAAGATCCCAGAAATAGATTCGGAAAAGGGCATAATGGGTCGTTCGCTCATAATGATAAATAACTTTCCCTAAGAAATTAGATTAAATACTGATAACATTATGAAATCCTGGCAAAAATATCAGCAGACCGATATCCAGGAAGCTATGAAAAAATTGCGGCATTCCGCCACAAATAGCAATCTGCCATCTAGGGATCAATTTCCGCATAGCTGGCAGGCGCAGGTCTCCTGGTAAGGCTCATCGCCCATATACAGGCGCCACTCATCGATGGTGAGGTTGCGATTAAGGCGGGAGCAGGCTTCTTTTACTAGATCTCCGGGTCGCCAAAGCCAAACGCTCGCGATACCATCTTGGACTCCTGTTGCAAGCTTGGATCCATCTGGCGAAAATGCCAGTGAAATCACCGGACTCTTATGCTTCAGACTTGCCATCTCTCTGCCATCGGTGAGGTTCCATACCTGGGCTGTGCCATCATCGCATCCCAAAGCCAGGCAAGATCCATCTGGAGAGATCTCAAGGGATAACAAAGTGCCTTTATACGATATGCGCCCAGCTTCTGATCCATTGACCGCATCATGTATAATTATATTTCCAGACACATCATCATCTGCAGTAATAAGTCTGCTGGGCGAGAAAATAAGGTTTGATAAAGAATCTTCGGAGATTTTAGCCAATCTAATGCCTGATGAAATATCCCAAACAGAGTCGACATTTTCATAATGCCATATTGGTCCTTCAATGGCAGAAAATTCCGCTAATTCTACATCAGAGCCGTCATCAACATAGGCCGTCCTGTCTGAGGCATCATAGGAATTCGGAACAAATGGAGCAATGTCCATGCTTTTGGTTACCAAGCGAGATCCATCTGCGGTGAAGATAGAATTAAATACCGGCCCGCTGTGTTCGAGATTGGCAAGCTCTTTTCCGGACATGTCCCAGATCCTGCAAGCATTATCATTGCTGGCAGTTGCCAAAAGAGATCCATTAGGAGAAAACGCAATACTATTGATCGATGAGTTGTGCTTGATCTCAGCCAGTTTTTGCCTCGTGATAACATCCCATATTGTGGCCGTAGAATTGTTGGCCGCAACCAGTTTGGATCCATCCGTTGAAAGTGAAAGGCGATCAATAATGCATCCATTATCTATTTTGGAGACCACTTCCCCTGAAACCACATCTAAAACCATAGATTCGCTGCCTACTGCCCCGGCTATTCTTGATCCTATAAAAGAGAAAGCATAGGGTGAGAAACCTCCGGCAATGCTTGATATATTAATATCTAGTCCCGAAATCAAATTCCATAGCGATGAATTTTTATTCAGATTTATGGATTCAACCCTGTATCCTGCAAGCGATTCGTGCCTCAGAGTCAATTCATAAAAAGTTGACGGCCTGCCCTGAATATCAATGTATGTAACTTTATATATCTGCTTGTATCTATTTGTAATCAGCCCGGTTCCATCGGGTGTAAAAGTCACAGATTGCACCGGCTCCTGGTATTGCATCCTTGCAGCAATCTCAGCAGGATCAATCTCAGATAGTCGTGCCGTGTCATCGTCGCTGATTGTTACCAACCAGGTGCCGTTTATAAAAGCTACATCTCGAACGGCACTATTATGTTCTACTCTCTTGAGTTCTTTTCCTGATTCAGTATCCCATATTCTTGCGGCATTGTCTGAGCCGGCTGTTACTAACTTTGTGCCATCAGGAGAAAATTTCATAGCATTCATTGGAGCAGAGAGTTGCACTGTAGGGCTGTCTTTACATTCGCTCCTTGATTTCCAATTCCAAAGATCGATTGAATTATCAGAGATAGCAACAGCCAGCACATCTCCTTTCTGAGAGAATGCAATTATTTTTGCATGATAGTCATAAGTTTTTTGATTGAGAATCTTTCTCGACGCCACATCCCAGATTAGGATCGTTCCATTTGAACTTGCAGCAGCTAGCTCATTTCCCGTGGGCGAGAATGCCAGGATATCAATGATCCCATCTCCGTATAGCTTAAATAGCTCTTTTCCAGAATCAGTATCGTAGAATTTGACGGATTTATCTGAGAATAACCCAATTGCCGCTCTCAATCCGTCTGGAGAGAGTTTAAACCAAGACGACTTGGATTCATTCGTGAATATCAGTCTATTCTTAAGATCTATGCTGGCCAGCTCTTTGCCGGATGCTAAATCCCAGAAATGCATAATATTATCTTCGGTTACAGCCGCCAGCTTTTTCCCATCCATAGAGATTGATATCTCGTTCAGGGCAGTTTCGTGGCTCAGATTTTCAGAGATCCGACACGATGTGGTATTAAAGATGATTGCCGTTCCATCATCACCTGCAATTGCCAAAATTGATCCGTTTGCAGAGAACTCCATATCTTCCAGATAGCCTAAATTGCTCAATCTGTATTTCTGGCCTGTGAGCACGTCAAATACCAGAACTGCATCATTATTCGATACAACCGCTAATTTATATCCATTTGGTGAAATTATTGGAATTTGCAGGAATCTTTTAAGTGCAGCTTTCATTTCCTGCTGAGTCGCTTTGTCCGCCCTTGTCATCCATGACCTGCCTGAGATGAGGCGGGAATGATCTATTGCATCCAGTGGGATTTGGGAAATATTCTTCGGCAATAACAGCATGCTGTCCATTAAAGCACGATTCGCCTGCCAACATGGATAAAGCTGCGTGGCTTCTGCCGCTAAAAGGACCTTGAGGGATAGAGAATTATTCCCTTGCTCATCAATATCCTCTGCCTGATCAATTACCTTCATTGCCAGGTTCTCGCGCGTTCTTCTCACTGCTTCATCCCAGGCTGAGCCAACAGGTATGTTCATCACTCCCTGGATGTGGTCAAATATGATAAAACCGGGTTTATCCCCCGATTGGTTGAGTATTAGGAATTCTATTTTTTGCGCTTTGCTGGGGTCCAATCTTATGTCCGGGGAAATGCGCTTGCTGCCAGTCCCAACACGCTTGAAATCACTATAAAGTGCTTGAATGGACTGCCACTTCCCTAAAGCAGGCATCCATGAGTATCCGAATTCGGTGCCGTCTGCATAGGCCAGCCTGATCTCGATAGTATTTTGTCCATCCAACGAATAGCAGGAAAATTTGAGGCCCTCGACCTGTGATAGCGCATCGGTCGGAAAATTCCTGGAAATTCCTACTGGACTGCCTTCTTTTAATTCATATGAAATGCCAATGCCCAGACTATTCCTGGCTGGATAAGAATTGATGGATATGTTGGAGCCACTGTCATCCTTTATGATCTCCCATCCAGAAACGCTATCCATTGTATCGATTATGGGAATCATGCTTGGTGGTATCAGTTTGTCCGATTGCCAAACGACTGTCTTCTGCTCACCCTCTTCGAAATAAGGCCCTCCTGGATAATTAGCCCACCAGTCGAGATTAAGCCAGACTTTGCCATCTTCCCTGTTTAAACCGGGAATCTCCATAAGGTTGTATTTTACTTTTATCCAATTGATAATCTCATCTACATGCGAGTCATTTTCACTGCCTAGAAAGACCTCGCTGTAGGCATGACCCTCTGTGCCGCTCATGTTGGACGCAAAAGTAATTCTGGTCGATCCGCCCAGCGAAGCAATGAGCGAGGACATCAGAATGGCAAAATCATCGCAATTGCCCATTCCGATAGTATTGCTGATCTTTCCATCCTGCAGGGTGCGGTCAGGGTTCTTGTACTTGTTCGCGTAGATCGGGTCAGAGAAGTAGAACCATCCTTTTCTAAGTGTGTTGAAGATCTCGCATACCTGGTCTATGCTGTACTCACCAGGGTAATCCTTGGCGATGGTCAAGGCAGTTTGCTCGACATTGAAGTTGCCCAGATCCAGACTGCCTGCGACTGCGGATTCGATTTCCGTCAGGGACCTTGTGGATGTCGCAGGGCCATATCCCGCTCCAATGGAGATCAAATTGACTGCAAGCATCACCAATATAATTTCAGGCAAATATCGTGGCATAGGGATCAATTCTAATTCGCAGAATAATCACTTAGTCCGGCGCATTTGCAGCAATACTTATCTCGCCATTCCTGTGAAATCGAGTAGCATTCCAGTCGGCGGCAAGCTTGACATTTTAAATCATCTGTAGAAATAGGCCATATTTTAACAATTCCATCCGCCCTCATTGTTGCCAGACGTTTCCCATCGGGTGCAAAGGATATGCCAGCTACATTCTTATTATGGTAAAAGCGATGCAGCTCCTTTTCTGTTTCAATGCTCCAGATACTAACTGATTTTTGGCATGCGGTGGCGATTTGTGTCCCGTCTGGACTAAATGCCACAAATTGCCGAGCAGAACCACCGCGAAAATTAAAATGCAGGAATTCTGGTCCGAAATGCATCTTTGCCAATTCCTGTCCGGAAGAAGCATCGATGACTCGTGCATATCCATCGGAACAAGCAGTGGCTATCAGGGTCCCGTTTGGGCTGAAAGCTATGCTTTCTTCTTTATAATTCGAATGATTTAATCCCCATATATTCTGATTCTTCTTAACATCCCAGATCCCAATGGTTCCAGAATAGCCGGCTATGGCCAGACTCCTTCCATCCGGGCTGAAAGCCATTGAATTCGACTCGCCGAATAACGATTTCATTGATGCGTTAGGTTCCATCATTGCCATCACTTTTGCGGAGGATACATCTAATACCCTGCAAGTACTATTGTTCCAATAGGCTTCAGCTAATATCTGTCCATCAGAATTTAAGGCCAACGTGGTGTACCCAAAATCGTAGACATTCTCCTGGCATTTGGTACCGTTCCCGGCATCCCAGAGGCTTGTACCATTTATGCCGGCAGCTATCAAAGTCTTGCCA
>Ga0209099_1004392_pt1 | contig 10749 bp, 7 predicted proteins | sample AD_JPNHW2_MetaG_FD_184430 | JGI IMG/M metagenome (GOLD analysis project Ga0209099, IMG submission 184430) | Active sludge microbial communities of municipal wastewater-treating anaerobic digesters from Japan - AD_JPNHW2_MetaG (SPAdes) (version 2) | ecosystem: Engineered > Bioreactor > Anaerobic >...
TACCGCTGGTAGCCATCATCCCCCTGCAATTGCTATCCTACCACATCGCCGTCATGCGCCACTGCAACGTCGATCAACCCCGGAACCTGGCGAAATCGGTGACGGTGGAGTAGGGACACGCCATGGCGTGTCCTTACAGAAAGGGATCTCCAAACCCAGTAAAACACGAGGTGCGTAGCATCAAACCCATCGCATTTCACATTTTACATTTAACATTTTGTCTGCCGAACTGCTGTCCGTCAGGACGGGAAGACGATCGTGATGATCGCGGCAACAAGGATTATCCCGAAAAGAATCAAGTATGCATATGGACTGGCAAAATTCAGCGTCCACCCAAGTATCTTGTTCCGCTTTGGCAAAATGATGCGGGAATCCAATGGGTTATAATAGAACACTCCCCATTTGTAGTTTTCAGGGTTGTTTCGCATATCGTCGAGGTCGTCAGGTTTGAACGGTTTTGCCATACTATATCAGTTTACTTTCCTTGGGTAAAGGTAGAAATTATGTGAAAAGTGTGCTCGTTGAACCCTCCCGGTTAATTCAGGTGGAACATCAAGGCCAGACGTTTACGCGAGAAACTCTGAACTGCAACGATGCTGATATTATTGAACACCGCAAATTCAGGAATTGGCGGGTTCCGCAGAATCAGCATAACGAGGATGCCCAAACCGGTAAGTTTCCGTTTCATGATAGCTTATTAAGATAGTACAAGATACGGCAAATCGCGGATAGCTTGATCAACATCGGGAAAAAATTCGGGGTTAATGGAAATTTTCTTTCCGCATCGCTTCATAATACTGTTTGATCACCTGTTTTGCCTTCTCCGCGTCGCTGCTTGCCACCATTACTCGATTTATCGGGAGCCCGCCCCCTGAATCCCAGGGAGCCATCGTTCCTTCTCCACCATAATAAACATAGACTTTTATTTCTGCGTTTTCCAGCAGGCTCTCCACCAGTGCGACTTCCCAGGCAGTGCCAGCGAAGACCTCGATGGGGTTGTTTTGGTCGGTGTTGGTGGGGTTTGTCATAGAAAATTTGTCGTGTTAATCGTTGTACCATCCATATCCCGGTAACTTGCCGGCACATCGATCCATTCTTTTGGATCCTGTGCCCCGCAGGCTGAATATTTTATCAAAAAGGTCTTGAACATTTTCCTCTTCAAGTTTATCATCCTGATCTGTAAAGTTACTTCACATTTTGCATTTGGCAAGGTGCAGAGCACCCAACCGATCGCATTTTCGCATTTCACAGTTCGCATTTGTTTTCCTGTATCTCCCCCCTGCCCCCTCTTACGAGTAAGCTACTCTTTCTACACATCTTTTTAGATGTTAACAATCCTATGTTCAAACGTTTGTGAAAATAGGGGCAAATTGATATCAAAAAAATCCGACCCTTGCAAAAAGCAAACATTATGGATTTCATTGATTTATCAAAATTACCAGACCGCCGTCTGGAAAAAAGGGGCTAAAGTTGTTACTTTCGCTTGAACAAAATTGCTGCAGTGTTATTAACCGGCAGTTTTCTAAACTTTCAGAAAAAACAGGAGGTTATAGATTTTTGAACAACTCCCGAATAACCGAGTCCATGCTGATAGAATCGTTTCAACGGCAAAGTCAGATAAATTGCTCAGGGCTGCATGTCATAGGCATTCAAGACACAACTGAGTACAATTACCAGCATCATAAAAATCGGCTTAAAGAAGATACGCTGGGTAGGGTTGTGAATAATGCGGATGTGGGATACTTTGCACATCTGATGGTTGTTTTTGATGCCAAGAGCTGTCTCCCCCAAGGAATTTCCTATTGTAAGATGTGGAGCAGGCCCGAGAAGCGGCTCAGCAAGACAGAACGGGATTATAAACACCAACCCATCGAGGAGAAAGAATCCTACAGATGGCTGGAAGCAGCCGATCAGACAAGGAACCTTTTGGATACTGCTAAGCACTTTACTTTTCTTTCTGACCGTGAAAGCGATATCTATCAACTCTGGGACAGAGTTCCGGATGACAAGACCGATTTTATTATCCGAGCCCGCGGTGACAGATTCTTATCGGGTCAGGATACAACTGTCAAGGACACGTTGAATAAACTTCCTGTATCGGGGACTTATACGGTAAATATCAGAGATGATAAGCGGTCAAAGAGGACTTGCCGGGAAGCTATCATCCATGTAAAGTATACAGAATTATCGATCCGGAAACCGAATAAACTAGACAAGGATCAGGTGACAAATGATCACGTTACCCTGATCGTAGTGGAAGCCAAGGAAGATCCCTGCAGTCACAACCAAGCAGAACAACCGATTCATTGGATTCTATATACTACACATGCTGTAAGAAATCATGAAGAAGCCTGTCGTATCATTGACTGGTACAGCTTTCGCTGGCAAATTGAGCAGTTCTTTAGACTGACAAAAAGCAAGGGTATCGATTTGGAAAGCAGTCAGCTTGAAACAGGCGATGGACTGAAAAAACTGGGTTTGATGGGCTTTGCTTCTGCACTTAGGATATTACAACTGCGTTTGGCCCGAGATGGAATATTAAACGACCGTGTCGAAAAATATTTCAATCCGATGGAAATCGTTGTTTTACGTATACTTGACAAAGACTTGAAAGGAACCACTCAAAAACAGCAAAATCCCTTTCCTCAACTCACTCTTTCCTGGGCAGCCTGGCTAATCGCAAGACTGGGAGGATATTCGGGATATATATCCCAATCACCTCCTGGACCTCTCACTTTCAAATGGGGTTTAAATCGATTCAATCAAACAGTTGAGGCTTTCATATTGTTTAGAAAAGATGTGTAGAAAGAGTAGTACGAGTAAGAGGGGGAGTTAATAGATAGTTTAGGTGAATGTGTTCCCCTGCCTTGCTTGCAAGGAAGGGGCTAGGGGAAGGATACGAAAACCTTGCCGATAGGCAAGACCCTCGCACTTCGCACTTCACAGTTCGCACTTGATCAGAACGGATATCCGATCCCGAAGTTCCACATGATGTTTTTAAACTGCAGCTGGCGGAAGTACCATCCGTTATTTTGTGCGTAGGAAGGCATGCGGATAGGGACAGCCGGGTCGAGGCGGAAGATAAAGAAGTCGAAGTCGAGGCGGATACCGATTCCTACGTCGATGGCAAACTGTTTGTAGAAGGTACTGAAATCGAATTTGCCACCGGGGAGGTCGGGGCTTTCACGAAGGAGCCAGATATTCCCGATATCCGTAAACACAGCCCCTTTCAGGAATCCGGAGATGGGGAACCGGTATTCGAGGTTAGCCTGTAACTGGATGTCACCGATCTGGCTGAAGTTGGCAGTGGAAGAGTCATTGCGGAAGGTGCCGGGGCCGAGGTATCCCATTCTCCAACCCCTCATGTCGTTGGATCCTCCTGCCATGAACGCCTTTTCGAAAGGGAGGGAGGTGCTGTTTCCGTAAGGGATGCCGATACCGCCAAAGAAGCGGGTCACCAACGAATGGTCATGGATCATCCGCCAGTAGTATCTGATATCGAAATCGGGCTTCACATACTGGGCATAGGGGCTGTTCAGGATGGTGTAATTGCCTTCTCCGTTTTTCGATCCGCCAAAAAAGTAGTTGATGCCGTACAGCAGGTTTCCGCCTGTTTCGAGGTTGGAACGGATATACAGAAAGTTTTTATCCCGATTCACTTGTTGGCTGCTGAAGTTAAAGGTATAACGCAACCCGGCCACGACGTGGCTGACATATTGGTTTTTCAGCCGTTGGTCCTGGAGTGAGTCAAGCTGGCGGGTAAATTCGGGGCTGGGGTCGACGTTGACGAAGAGCAGTTCAACGGGGTTGAGGGTATGTGAAAGATGTTCGTTCTGGATCCACTGGTAACCGAAGGAGGCATTGAACAGATGCCGGATGTAACGGGGATCCAGTTTACTCTGGAAGTTATAGCCGAGCGACAGGACGGTTTTGGGGTTGAATTCTTTCGAGAAGCGGTCGGGTCTGACGGGGATGAGAAACTGGGGGAACGTGAGGCTGGCGGTGATCCCGAATTCAACGGTGTTAAAAAGGGCCGCCTTGTCGCCGCCGGCCTGCATCTGGGCCGAAGCGTTCAATCCGATTTTCAGCAATTGGGCGCCGGTGAAGATGTTTTTATTCTGATATCCTACGGCGCCGGCCATCCCGAAGATCCCTGCCGAGTTGGTGCCATCGGTCGAGAAAGAGATCATGTTCCCCGACGACCGGGCCAGCTTAATCTTACAGTCTAACAAGTCGGGATGCAGCGCCCCGGGGGCAGCCGGCGCATCTTCGAAACCTATGTTCACGTATTTGAATACCTGAAGCCCGTTGAGTTGGGAATAGGTTTTCGTCACATCCTTCAAGCTGTAAATCTTACCGGGTTCGATCAGTATGTTTTGAGCCATGGTCCTTGGCTTCAGCCTGAATTTGTTTTGAGAGAGGAAGTAGTAACTGACCGTTCTGTCCTTATCTTTTGGCGTACCGTAGATAGCGGTCAGGGTGTCGTACGAAAGATTGTCGGCCTGAATGTTATCATATTCGGGATAGATGAGAACGCGATTGATAAAATAGCGTTTGTGCGGAACCTGTTCGACCAGTCCGAGTACGCTCACTGAGGGGAGGACGGGGTTGGTGATCTCGAGCAGTACATCCATCTTGTGCCGGTTGAGGTTGCTGTCGAGCCGGAATGCAATGAATTCCGCGTTGAAATGATAGTAACCGTGGTTCAGCAGATTGTTGGTGATGCGGGTACGTTCGTCATCGAGCAGGTAAGCATCGTAGTTGGCGCCTTTTTTGATCAGTGTTTGTGCGGTATCGAGGTAAACGAAGGAGGCCAGCGTGGTATCGGGGATCAGGTAGGAGAGGTGGCGGTAGGTATAAGGCTTCCCTGCCCGGATGTTGTAACAGACCGTGGCTTTCTTTTTATGATAAGACACGGAATCGGTGATCACGGAGTGGAAATAGCCTTTGTTGTTGAGAAAAAGCTTCATCTGTTTGCACGAGATGGAGACCAGGCTGGTATCGAGGATGACCGGAGCGGCGCCTGCTTTTGTCCGGAGCCATTTTTTAAATTTGCTGTCTTTCCCCTTGCTTCCCAGGTTATATACGGCGATATTGGCCCGGAAGAGGCCGAAAAGTTTTTCATTGGGAGTTTGTTGCAGGTATCCGCTCAGGTCGTCAGTGGAAATGTTTTTATTATCGATCCGGAATTTATTCCCGGTGAGGAGATAATCGTTGGCCGGCAGTTTTCGGGTGACACTGCAGCCACCCAGCAGAAGCGCTGCACAGGCAATGATTATCCGGCGGGTTATTCCTGATCTGGTAACGATCATTTTTCGGTTGATGAGAGGTTAAACCGCTCGGGATGCCGGGCGGTGACATTCCGGTAGTAATCCCGGATGATTTCCATGTCCTTTTCGAAGTCGCCCGATGGATAGAGTACCGGGCCGAAGCCGCCGGTTTTTTTGCCGTAGTCGATGAAGGCGATGGCGATGGGCACTTTTGCTTCCATCGCGATCAGGTAAAATCCTTTTTTCCAGTGTTCGATTTTTTTTCGGGTCCCTTCGGGGGTGATAAGCACGGCGAATTGATCGTATTTGTTGAACAGAGAGGCGACCTGTTTCACCATGTCGCTTTTATACCTTCCTCTTGCCACGGGAATTCCTCCGATGCCTTTCAGGAGGATTCCGAGGGGGAAGAAGAAGATCTCTTCCTTGATGAGGAAGCGGATGTTGACTTTGACCGCCCAAAAGGTCAGCCGGCCGATGATAAAATCCCACATGGAGGTATGCGGGGCACAGATAACCACGGCTTTGGTAATACCTTCCGGTAACCGGCCGTCCGTATGCCATCCTAAGAGTTTAAGAGTGAGTGCTGAAAGCCATCTGATCATTTTTCAATCGTGTTGCGAATTCATCAGTAACAGAATTATCGAAGGTGAGGCAGACGTCAATCGCAAAAGCGATAGCTCTCCCGATCAGTGGTTTCCAACAGGAGGGATTTACTTTCCAGCGGCCCTGTTCCAGGAGGGTCCCTTCATCCCCAAGTGTCAACAATCCCGAAATGAGCCCGGCATTGAATGCGTCGCCCGCACCTATCGTGCTCTCCGGCTTGATGGAGGGAACCTTGAAAGTCTCGGTATATTTCCCGCAAAAAACCTCGATGCCTTTCCGGTTGCGGGTATAGACCAGGTTCATGCACCCGGCTTCCCGAACGATGGAAAAAGCCTCCTCACCTTTTTTCACAGCAAAAATATAAAGAAAATCCTCATCGGAGCCCCTGACGATGTCAGCGAGGGAGATGTTTTCCACGATCCAGGGCCGCAGGGTAGGAAGGTCCTTGATATGAGGCTTCCGGAAGTTCGGGTCATAAATGACCAGCGCGCCGCTGTTTCTGGCTTTGCGGATGAACCGGACCACCTTGGAACGTACTTTCTTGTCCAGCGCGAAGAACGACCCGAACAGCACGATATCGCCCGTGGTGATGTGTGGTAACAGGAAATTCATTCTCGACTTCGGAAAAAGACGGAAGAACGTGAAATCGGCATTGTTGTCCTGATCGAGAAAAGCCAGGGAAACAGCTGTCTTCCCTTCCCTGTAGCGGTCGACAAAACGCGTTCCTACCCCGTTTTCCGTGAGGAACCGGTCAATGAGATCTCCCGCGCCATCGTGACCGAAGTCACTGATGAAATTCACGGGAATGCCGCAACGGCCGAGCGATACAGCCGAATTGAGCATCGACCCGCCTGGACGGGCGGTGACTACCTGACTGTCTTTGAAAATGATATCCAGGACAGTTTCTCCGATGCAATAGATGTTTCTCAACGATCCGGTTAATATTCAATGTCAAGGTCGAGCTGTTCCCGAAGCGTCTGTATCTCCGGGTTCTTGGCTGCCATTTGTTCGAATTTTTCCTTGTCGGTATAAGGTTTTAATGCTGTATGATTTTCAATGACCTGTGTCTGAATGTCAATTTTATAATTGTTCAGACTTGATCTCAAAAAGCTCATCAGTTCACCCCGGATGCCGTGAAATTCTTCTTCCAGAAGCTTGTTGTCTAATTGGATATGAATCTCCCTTTCGTTCTTCAATTCAGGCGTTCTGGAGGTCATCAGGCTGAAGAGATGGGGCTTTTCGATGCGAAGTTTCCCGGCGAATTCTATCCAAAGGGCATTCAACTGTTCGAAGGTGAACGGGTCGGCGATATCGGGAAGCTCTTCTTCTTCCACGGCGGCGCCATCGCCTTTGCCGTTGTTGCCGTGGAGTGATTTCTTGATGGAGATGGTGCCCGGGAACGAAGGTTTGGTCTCCATGGTCTTCACGGGTTGCGTTGCAGGTGGCGGGGCAGGATGATTGTCGGCCGGCGGCGGTGGGGGAGGCGGCGTCACAGGCGGCGTTGCCGGTGGGCGGACCGGCTCATGTTTGGGCGGCGCCGGAGGGGTGGCCTGTCTCACCGGCGCGGGCGTTTCTTCCACAGCGCGGTTGAGCATCGACATCTGCATCAAGGCCAGCTCCAGGTGAAGCCGTTTGTTGTTGCTGATCTTGTAGTTGAGGTCGCAACGGTTGACAATATCCAGCGATTTCAGCAGGAAGTCGGAAGAGCAGGCTTGTGCCTGTTCCAGGTAACGTTGACGGATGTTAGGGGCCACTTCGAGCAGCTTCACCGTCGACGGATCCTGGCAGACCAGGAGGTTACGCAGGTGTTCGCCGTATCCGGTGAGGAAATGCTGACCGTCGAATCCTTTGCCAAGGATCTCATCCAGCGTGATCAGGGTTCCCGGGATATCTCCCGAGAAGATCTGTCCGGTGATGCGGAAATAGTAATCATAATCGAGCACGTTGAGGTTCAGCAGCACCGTGTCGTAAGTCAGGCTGTTACCGGCAAAGCTGACCAGCTGGTCGAAGATGGAGAGGGCGTCGCGCATGGCGCCGTCGGCTTTCTGGGCAATGATGTGCAGCGCGTCTTCTTCGGCTGAGATGCCTTCCATTTGTGCGACATGAGCCAGGTGGCCGGCGATGTCTTCCACGGTGATCCTTCTGAAATCGAAGATCTGACAACGGGAGAGGATGGTGGGAAGGATCTTGTGCTTCTCGGTGGTGGCCAGGATGAACTTGGCGTACGAGGGCGGCTCTTCCAGCGTTTTCAGGAAAGCGTTGAAAGCCGATGCCGACAGCATGTGGACTTCGTCAATGATATAGACTTTGTAATGTCCCATCTGCGGAGGGATCCTCACCTGGTCGACCAGGTTCCGGATGTCGTCGACGGAATTGTTGGAGGCGCCGTCGAGTTCGTAGATATTGAACGAAGAATTCTCGTTGAAAGAGAGGCAGGAAGAGCACTGATCACAGGCCTCCCCGGTATCGGTGATATGCTCGCAGTTGATGGTCTTGGCCAGAATACGTGCACAGGTGGTCTTGCCGACGCCACGCGGCCCGCAGAACAGAAAAGCCTGTGCCACCTGTCCGTTCCGGATCGCGTTTTTCAGGGTGGAGGTGATCGATGGCTGTCCTACCACCGTATCGAAGGTCTGTGGCCTGTATTTCCGGGCTGAAACGATAAAATTCTGCATAGCGTAAATGATTCCGACTTCTCTAATGGAAAGTCAAATGTACGAAAGTTTTTATTTTTTCCGTACTTTGCTGATTCAATCACTTTGTTATGTTATTGATCTATTCTGAAACAATCACTCCGAGGCTACAGTATATTACTCACTTGCTTTTTACCGAATTATACGGCGCCGGGGTGACCCTCACCGACAGGAAGGATGAAGTGCTATCCGCTTCCGGCCCGGTGATCAATTACTCCGGGGAAGAAATGCCGGTTGGATTGCAGGTCAGGCCCTCGGGCTTGCTGGCCGGAAAAGAAGTCTTTGAGATAAACGTTCCGTTGGGCACGACCGGCGATTTACCTTGTCTGTTCCCCGATCCGGAAGGGCCTTTCCCTTTTGATGTTTTCTCCGCCTGTTTTTACATGGTCACGCGGTACGAAGAGTACCTGTCGACGAAAAAGGATAAGGTCGGGAGATACAAGTTATCGGAGAGCATCGCCAAGACCGGGGATTTCTATCATCTGCCCGTAGTGAATCTGTGGGCGGCGGCGCTGGTTAGCCGGCTGCTGGAGCAATATCCTTCGACGGAGTTGAAGCCTCGCACTTACCAGTATGTACCCACCATTGATATCGATCATGCTTTTGCCTTCCGGTGCCGCCCTTTCTGGCGGACGATGGCCGGCATCGGGCGTTCCATTTCACATGCTCATATGAGCAATGTATCCGACCGGCTGATGGTGCTTACGGGGTTCAGGAAAGATCCGTTCGATACGTACGATTATTTTCTTTCTTATTATAAAAAGCTGAAGCTTGTGCCTTGGGTGTTCATGCTGTATGCTGATTATGGCGGACATGATAACAACGTCAAGCTAAGGTGTCCGGCATTCAGGGATCTGCTGGCCAGGCTGGGAGAGGAATCGCGGATCGGCATGCATCCGTCGATAGCCTCAGCGCATAGCGTCCGCCGGCTCGAGCGGGAATACAACGGTCTCTCGGCAGCCACCAGTCGTGAGATTACCGGCAGCCGCCAGCATTTTCTGAAGTTCTCCTTTCCCAATACCTTCCGCCGCCTGATCTCCCTGGGGATCACCGATGATTTCTCCATGGGGTTTTCCGGAGAACCCGGATTCAGAGCCGGGATCGCCACACCCTTCCGGTATTTCGATCTCTTCCGGGACGAGATCATGCCACTCACGATCCACCCGGTGACGATCATGGACGTGGTATTCCGCGATCACCTGCACCTGTCTCCGGAAAATAGTATCGCCCGGATGAAACAACTCATCGATACGGTACGTTCTGTTAATGGTGAATGCGTGACCCTGTGGCACAACGAGAGCTTCACGGGAAAAGGCAGATGGGAAGGATGGAACCGGGTATTTGAAGAAACAACGGCATACGCAGCCGACATAACTACATGATCAGGTATCTCAGACATAAGGAGATCGACACGGCGAAATGGGACGACTGTATTCAGAAGTCTGTCAACGGCATGGTTTATGCCCGTTCATGGTACCTGAATATTGTCACCCCGGGCTGGGAAGCGCTGGAGCAGGACGATTATTCAGCGGTTTTCCCTCTTCCCTGCGCCTCCAGGTGCGGGATCCGGTATCTGCGTCAGCCTTTCTTCACCCAGCAACTCGGTCTTTTCTCCAGGGAACCGCTTTCGGAAGAGGCCGTGACCGCTTTTTTACAGGCGATCCCGCCCCGTTACCGGTTTGCCGAGCTCAATCTGAACTCATTCAACCGGGTGAACAATCAGTTGTTTGATACAGGCATCCGCCGCAACCACGAGATGGAGCTGGTGCAGTCGTACGAAATCCTGTCGGGGAGATATTCGCAGAATGTCAGACGCAACCTCCGGAAGGCCGTCGATGCCGGGGTGATGATACGGCGGAAGATCGAACCGGAGGAATTGATCCGTCTGTTCAGTCATAACTTCGGGCGGAAGGAAGGGAAGCTGTCGTACCGTGATTACATGACCATTAACCAGCTGATCATACACAGCCTGCGTCAGGATTCGGGGATCGTCATGGGAGCTTCGCAACGCGAGGGAACGCTGGATGCCGCTGCTTTCATCCTGAGAGATCAGAACCGTTATTATTTCCTGTTCAGCGCCACCGATTACCAGACACGTGACAACGGGGCCATGTTCCTGCTCATCGACACGTTCATCCGCGAGCACAGCAACCGCCCGATGATCCTTGACTTTGAAGGAGGGC
>Ga0209099_1004398_pt1 | contig 10739 bp, 4 predicted proteins | sample AD_JPNHW2_MetaG_FD_184430 | JGI IMG/M metagenome (GOLD analysis project Ga0209099, IMG submission 184430) | Active sludge microbial communities of municipal wastewater-treating anaerobic digesters from Japan - AD_JPNHW2_MetaG (SPAdes) (version 2) | ecosystem: Engineered > Bioreactor > Anaerobic >...
TGATTGAATGCGCAGTATAAATAAGGTAAGGCCCCGAATTAGGAATAACCGGAATGTCGGCGGTGTAAGCGAGGCGGTTGAAACCAGTGATAACAAGTTGCAGAGTATCAGGCTCTTCAAGTGCCGGGAAAGTTAACGTTACTGCACCTCCTGAAATGAAACCGGCAGCCACCAATTGATTTTGCTTAGAAAGGCCAACCAGTGCACCTTCGGCGTCAGCATTTACAACAAACTCAGATGAACCAAGGAATATCTGTCCTTCATGAGTTGCAGCAACCGGCTGAGGCATAGCAGTGTATAAATTGAGCGAAGGATCACCGAATATAGTCCAGGTGTCAGTCATATCTGAACCATCCGAGCCATAGCTGTCATTCATTTTATAACAGCCATTGATTGTAACACCGCCGAAGGTGCGTTTGATATTGTTAGGATATGTTTTTACCAGGATGTCATTCATTTCATCTTCGCCTTCCATCGGTGGATTCCAGCTCTGGTTTATCGTTGACATGAAGGTAGCAATAGCTCCGGTCGGGCCGGTTGAATTTTTAGCACGCAGCCAGGCTTCTGCAAAACATGTTCCACCCGGAAAATTACCATTTACACAGGCCACACTAAAGATAAATGGCCACATGTGGTTGTTTGTCAATTGGTTGACATTTGAATTTGAATAACCGGTGGTTCCCCAGGATTGATCGCTGCCGTGTCCGGTATAATTGATGATGCCTGAACCCGGATTAACGAATGATGAAACCATGGCAGGTGTTGGATTTCCGGACTGATCCTCGCCACCCTGCGATCCGTCATAAAGCTCGGCAACAGCAGTGTAGGTAAATCCGAGTAAATCAGTGCGTATATTACGAATGTGCTGATAATCATATTCACCATCGTCGCCCGGGCCCTGGTCTGATCCGATTCCTATTCCCTTGCTGAACCAGTCCTCAGCGATGTAAGGAGTTTTCTCATATTCCAGTGTGCGTTGAACCATAGTATTTACGTGGTCAACAGTCTCAGCCGAAAATCGTCCGACAAAGATGTCAGGATAATGGTCATTTCCAACAAGATAGCCGTATGCATTGTCAGAAGGGCCAGCAATGCTGCCGGAAGTATTGGTGACAATCTGTGCAGCGTCGCCAACCAGTAAAAGGAAAGTCAGCCCGTTGTCGTTGTAATAGTTTGTTACAAAAGTCTTTATTGCAGATGCAGTATTTCCGATCGTAGCAATGTCGACCATTTCAGTTTGAATACCCATCTGGTTTTTCCAGTCCACAAATGGTTGCATGGCAGTCATAAAACTGCCGTATGAAATGACCAGCATCTTGCCATAATCTCCCAAAGGAGTATAGTCGGTGTTGGTGCTGTTCAGAAACCGGTGATCGTATATAGTTTTAAAATCATTGTCAACTCTGGCAGGGTAACTACTTCTGTTCAAAGTGTTTATTCCGTTATGCCCTTTTGAATATACTTTCACCGTAATATCGGTATAAACGCGAAGTACCTTGCTTACAGGATTATACGCGAAAGGATACACCACAACGGTTTGCCCGCGGTAATCACGAAGGATATACGGATCGCGAAGTTCAGCCTGCTTGCCCGGGAAGAAGTTGTTTTCAGAATATGGCCGTCCATATTCGTAGGCAACACTTGCAGGATCAATGTCACGGGTCAGGTTTCCTTTGGATGGAGCAACCGTTATCCCTTCATAATCAGTGTATGAAGATGCCATAACCTCTACATCCATGATGTCTTCATCAGGAATTATGAGTGATGATGTGATTTTTGGAAGATCAGGCGCACCCTTTATCAGGATGGGAGTTGCCTCTCCAACAGAAATTGTGACTGCATCTCCGAGTTGAGTCTTCACCCGGTTGATGTTGTAACCGTCGAGCGAAAAATGTACAACTGAAGTAGTGATGTTGGATGAAACCAGCTCGGTTTTTGCCGGAACAGGCTGTTGTGACCTGATGTTGATCCATTCGCTTCCGAATGCGGTCAAACCAATAAAGGACAGTAAAATAGTAATGTAGAGGTTTCGCATATGTTTAGGATTGGGTGGGAATCTGTATGATGGTTTCAGGGAACGCTGTTTTATAATCTTTATAAAGTTAACTTGCTGAAAACGGGGATAAAGATAGATAAAATATCATATGAATTATATCCTGATAAATGGGAAAAACAAAACTGCCTGCAGCAAAATTTCTCAACTTCATTGCAGGCAGTAATTATGTTCGAAATTTGGTTTTATCGTGTATGAACAATTTTTGTGACAGTGGTTTGTGATCCTTCAGTCACTTTACATGTGTATATTCCGGCAGGCAACAAACTGCCGTCCCAGTTAATGGTATTTACCCCGGCATTAAGCTCACTTTCGCTGATAAGGGCTACTTCCTTGCCAACGGTGTTATATAACGCAATCCGTACTTTTGAATTACCCGCAGCATTATAAGTGATTTTGAGCTGCGAGGTGAACGGATTGGGATAAACATGAAGCCCTGAAGCCGTTTCGGCCGGTATGCCGGTGAAGCCGAAATAAACCTGGTTTGAAGGTTCTGAGCTGCAGCCTCCGGCATTTCCGGTAACAACATAGTAAAAACTGGTATGTTCGGGAGTGTACGTCTGCTGAGTGGCTCCTGGAATGACACCGTTGCCGTCATACCATTGATAGCTGTATGCCTGTGTTGATACCAGGTGGTCGCCCGAAATTGAAGCGGAAGGAGTGGCAGGAGCTGTTTCTACGAATACTTCCACGTAATCAGTCATTGAATATGTGCCGCTGGTTACGTTTACGCTGTAAAGTGTATAGCCTGAGGGCGTTGCAACCGGATTGAAGATCGTGGGATCATTAAGTGATGATGCCGGTGACCAGCTATAGTTGTATGTTCCCCAACCACCGGTAGCAAATACATACAACTGTGAGGAAGCTCCATCACAGATGTGTGCAGGCAATGCAGCAGTGTAAACTGCAAGCGGTCCGCTCTGATTTTCGCTGAACGGTGGAAGCATGATGTAATCGATCCATGCAGCATCCTGGAAAGCAATGGATGCTTCATCTTTTTCATAGGCCCATCTTAATTTGTGCGGTCCTGAGGTTATTGCATAGGTAACCTGAGTCCAGTCGGAATTTCCTGACCATTCACCCATAAGCTGGTCGTCCACGTAAAAGCGCAGAAAATCGTATCCCTGTTCTGAAGAGACCTTGCGGTAGAATGAAATATTACCGGCAACAATGACATTCACATCAAGATACATTTCACTTTTCTGCGAATTACCTGCTGATCCCGATTTAGCACTGAATGAACCTTCATATTTCACTGTATTGTCAATCGTCCAGGGAGCGCCACCGGCAAATTTCCAGTTGTACTTGGTCAGTGTGCCGGTTTCAAAGTTTTCAACCTGCTGTCCTACAGTGAGGAAAAGGCTGGAAATGGTATTGTAAGGCCCGGCATTGGCAACGTAGTACATGCTGAACTGGTAACCCAAAGGAGCATCAGGACTTACAGTGAAACTGCATGTAGCTGTAGCTGAGCCTCCGGCTGCTATCGGGCCGAGGTTTTGAACCTGCGAATTTCCGGTAATATATGACCCGAAGAAAACCATTTGCGAGAGTACATCAGAGGATGTGCAATGTCCTATGTTCTGAGTGTTTACATTAACCTGTATGGTTTCGCCCGGCTCAATGATACCGTTTCCGTTTCCACCGGCAATGTCATCAATGGTAATGTTATCAGCTTTCAACGACGGAGCGAGCAGGGTTATTGGCAACTGGTAAGTAAACAAAGAAGTATCAGCCTGCAGGGTAAGCGTAAGATTAGCCTGGTGCATATCGGGCAGGTAATTGGCAATGTTTATTCCAAACACATCTGAAACTGATTCTGTCTGCTGGCTTGGAATCAGCGGCCAGGTGAAAGTAGGTTGAGTGACTGTGAGGTATGGATCGCCAGTTGAGATTGTGGCAAGCGTATTTACTGCTGAAGCGTTGCCATAGTTGACAACTGTCATGTCAAGATTTAATGGTTCGCCAAATTCCGGCAGCTGGTTGTTATTACCGCCGTTATCATTAAATTGATAGCTGTTGAGCAGCAGGTAGGGGCCTTCTGGTGAAGCAACCAGAACGCTGTCGATAAAAGGCTGCATGTTCTGTTTAGTAATTACAACGTTTGCATAGCCGGGGTCATTGAATGGTGTAATACTCAAAAGGGCGTGTCCGTTTTCATCGGCTTCGGCCACTCCGTGAATTACATTATTCCTGGTAACGGCTATATAAGCGTATGGCTCGGTTTCCACTTCAAACTCAGCACTTCCGAGCGGCAGCAGTGGAGCATAAGTAGCCTGCATTGCCTGTGGAATTGAGTAATATACCATGAGTGAAGGATCGCCCATGAGGCAATATATTTCCCAATAGTATTGTTTCATGCCTGAATTTGATTCCTGTACTGCCAGGTTACCGGCAAAAACCATCTGGTCCTGTGTGGAATACCATTCGGTCATTGGTTCACCATGATCGTGAAATGTTCTGTCGTATGCACCAAGCCCATGATCCTCATAAGCAGGATTGACCACAATCGGGCCGACACCAACACCCCAATAATAGTCTTCGTCCCAGTAACTGTTGTTGGAAGCTCCTATATATCCCAGCGCTCCTTTGTTCTGAGCCCTTAAAAGAGCCTCGCCGAAACAATATTGATTGTATGTGCCTGTAACACAGCAGTTGCCAACCATTAAGGGATACTTATGAGCATTTTGAAGATTGGCAACATCATTGATGCTGAATGAAGGATCAGCCCAACCACTCACTGAACCATGGGCTGTATAATTGGCATAACCAACGCCGGCACTTACATTAGCTCTTATATTCTGAGAATAATTACCTCCTGATGGCTCGGGCTGCAGGTAAGTGTGGGATAATAGTCCATGAGCTTCGTTGAAGTAATAGGTAGTTCCATAATTTATCTGGCCATTACCGTAAATAGGACCATAGTTTGGATCGTGGCCGGCTACCATCACGCATTCACCAAGGAACGACGGGTCGGGCATCAGGTACTGCTCATATTCAAGCGTTTTGTCAATCTGGGGCTGCAGTTCTGCAGCGTTAGTGGCGGAGAATCTTCCGTAATATACTTCCGGCAGAAAATCACCACTATACTCGCAATAATAAAGGTCACTCACATGCGATCCGCAGTTATAGGCAGGAACTTGTTCCACATCACCAACAAATAAAACGAAAGTAGGAGCTGGATTATCGGGAGTGGCCGAGGTATAAAGTCCCTGCAAGTAAGCCTTTATGGAATTGAATGTCGTACCGACGGCTGGATTGTTTGTATAAGCTTCAACAACAGTGAACCCTTTTTTAGTTTTCCATTGAATGAAAGGCTGCAACTGGGCCTGGAACATAGGATCAGAAACGATCACGTATTTTATCGGCTGTTTCGAGAGTGTATCACGGCTATCGTTAACCGGCTGAAGATTAATCACTTTGCTGTATATGCTTCTGAAGTAAGGCGAATCATAAAGAGCCCGAGTTACGGTAGTCTTGCTGACATTGGCACCTGTAAACCTTACATCCACCACCATGTTGTTATACACCCTGACAGTATTGGTAACCGGGTTGTACTGTATTGGTGAGATAACCAGGTTGCCGAGCCTTACACCACGCAGGTAGCCGCTGACTTCAACCCGGGCAAGTTCGCCGCCGATAAACTGGTTTAAGGCATAGGTTGATGCGTTCATTACAATTTCACCTGCCTGCCTGTTCTTTGGCTGTGGCGGCTGTGTGGGGAAGAGCTTATTCATAATACCCCAGTCGGCCAGGCTATATTCTTTAACATCATAGCTCATCACTTTAACTTCCGGCGTTGCATCAGCAGGTATTTCGATGAGTTTACTCAGAACCGGGAGTTGCGGATCGCCTGCAAGGTTGGTTTTTGAATATCCCGGAATGAGCAGTTCGGCGAATAATCCCTTTGAGGATGAAACTTCAAGAAAATTCAGGTCGTTCACTGTGTTTGTGACCTGAAGCCGGGCATAGCTGCTTTCGTTCACCGAAAGGCTGTTTTGAGCACCGGGAACAAGCTTCACTTCATTGGCGGCATAACCGGCAGAAAAAAGAAAAGCAACCGCGATCGTTGCTATGATAAAGCTACGCATCAACGTAAAGTTTTTCATGATGGCTTTTTGAATTTATTTTAAGATGGAGAATTGCTTCACAAAAGTATGATATTCATGAATATGTTTATAAGAATGTTTTACGAACCTGAAATAAAAGTGTGATCATTGATTGCCCATAATTCCGCTTTCCTGTAAAGGAAGTCTGATTAGTGGAAATGTCAGTGCCTGAAGTGTTTAGTGATGCCGGAACCTTTTGATAGCATCAGGAATGTGATAGTAATCAGGAAAGTATAGGGTGATTCCCCAGGTTGTCACAATTTTACATCATGGAACTTTTGGGCTATTTTTCGCACAGGGTACCAGGCTGCTGCCAAACCGATAAGGAATACCGTAATAAATACCCACACGAAATCCATGATTTTCATTTTTACCGGGTAAGCATCGATGATAAAGGCTCCGCTGCCGCCTTTGAGTTTCACAATGCCGTAATGCTGTTGCAGCCAGCAAACCAGCGCACCCATCGCTATTCCTGCCAGCGCTCCGAGTAACGAAACGAGAAGGCCTTCGGTGAGAAATATCTTCCTTACGGCCTTATCATTGGCTCCCATGCTTCGCAATACGGCAATGTCGCGGCGTTTGTCGAGAATGAGCATCGTAAGCGAACCAATCACGTTAAAAGTTGCAATAAAGAGTATGAACGACAGAATTAAAAAAACCGCCCACTTCTCCGATTTCATGATTTTATAAAGGACTTCCTGTTGTTCGAAGCGGTTTTTAACAACGAATTTGTCGCCGCAAAGTGCTGATACCTTTTTCTGCACCTGTTTTGCATCGGTGCCGGGCGAGAGCATTATTTCAACCGAAGATATCTCTTCAGGGTAATCGAAGATATCGCGGGCAAAACTTAAAGGAACCAGCATGTACTTTATGTCGAACTCAGCAGAAATTGAATAGATGCCTGACGGCCTGATAACTCCCAGGTTGAAGGATTCATCGGGCAGGCCCGTTATTGAAGCATGCCTTGCCGGAACATACACTGAAATGACGCTTCCGGGATCAACGAGATCCAGGCCGAGAACATCAGCAATCCCCACTCCCGGAACCGCAAACATATTACTGTCCTGCTCAAGAATGAAGTTTCCTTCGATGAGCATACTATCCAGCGGTGAAAAACCCTGGTACCCGCTTCCAACCCCTTTGATTGTAGCAATACATTGCCTGTCGTGGTAACGTAAAAGAGCGTTTTCCTCTATCACTTCAGTGAGGTGAATGACCCCGGGCAGTTTGGTTATTGAGTCACCGGGGATTTCGCTAAGCCTGAAAGTTTTGCCCTGGGCAGGAGTTATTTTCAGATCAGGATCAAAGGCATTGAAAAGGGATACAACCACACCTTCGAACCCGTTGAAAACACTCAGTACAATAATAAGCGCCATAGTCCCGATGGTGACGCCGAGTATTGAAATGCCTGAAATAATGTTAATTATATTATGCGATTTCTTCGAAACCAGGTAGCGGCGGGCTATGTAAAACGGGAAATTCAAAACTTGAATGATTGGTTCGGATAAGGCAAATTTAAGGGTTTCTTTGTCATACTGACTTAAGACATGAATCGGCTGTAAAATAATTACGGAACAAATTTTGCTATATTTATCGAAAATTCAATCGTATGAATTCCGAAACTATAACTGCCATTGCATTGGGCATTGGTTTGAGCGCCAGTTGCGGCTTCAGGGTTTTCGTGCCTTTACTGGTTGCAAGCATAGCCGCGAGGTCAGGAATTATTCCTTTGCAGGAGAGTTTCGTTTGGCTTGGCAGCTGGCCGGCGATTATCTGTTTCGGTGTCGCCACCATCGTCGAAATCATGGCTTATTACATACCTTTTGTTGATAACCTGCTCGATACAATAACCACACCATTGGCTATTGGCGCGGGCTCACTGCTTATGACGTCGGTGCTGCCCATTGATTCGGAAATGATGAAATGGGTAACCGGTATCATCATTGGCGGTGGTGCGGCAGCCACTATCCAGGGCGGATCGGTGATAGCAAGGCTTGGCTCTTCAAAACTTACGGCAGGACTTGGAAACCCGGTTGTGGCGACGGGAGAACATGCGGCTGCATTCGGGACGTCGATACTCGCACTGGTCATGCCCGTATTTGTTGCCCTGGTTTTTATCTTCCTGGCAGGTTTCATTTTCATGAAGTTCGGAAACAGGCTTTTCGGTAAAAAGTAACTGCGGAAATAATTTTTCGGTTTTTTTTACTTCTGTCAATGAAAAGACATTGCTAATTTTGAGCATCTTTTCACTTCCTCACTATGAATGCAATGCCTTTTGTGATAGGCGCCCTGCTTGTTCTCGTGCTTGCTTACCGTTTTTATTACAGTTTTGTAGCTGCAAAACTGGCTACCATCAGCGACACTAAGTTGATGCCTTCGCAGCGTCTGTATGACGGACAGAACTATTACCCTATGAATAAATGGGTATTGTTTGGCCATCATTTTGCCGCCATTGCCGGTGCCGGACCTCTTGTTGGTCCTGTACTTGCGGCACAGTTCGGGTTTATGCCGGGTTTTCTGTGGATGCTTGCCGGGGCAGTGCTTGCCGGCGCCATGCACGACCTGGTGATTTTGGTGGCTTCCTTAAATCACGATGGTAAATCGCTGGCCGAAATAGCCCGTACCGAAATCAGCAAGGTGAGCGGGGCAACAGCTTCTTTTGCCATCCTGCTTATTCTTGTGGTGGCCATGGCCGGGCTGGGGCTGGTTGTGGTGAATGCCCTGGCCGAAAGCGCCTGGGGTACTTTTACCATTGCCATGACAATACCCATTGCCTTACTCATGGGTGTGTGGATGTTCAGGATAAGAAAAGGCAAAACAGTGGAAGCAACCATAGCCGGTGTGATCCTCCTTACGCTGGCAGTGGTTTTTGGGAATAACATAGCACATTCGTCACTGGCTGAATATTTTCTTTTAAATCACAAATCTCTCACATTACTGCTTGTGGCATACGGTTTTGTGGCATCGGTACTGCCGGTATGGCTTTTGCTCTCGCCCCGCGACTACCTGAGCTCGATCATGAAACTGGGAGTTATTGCCTTACTAGCGGTCGGAATCATCATTGTTGCTCCTACAATCCATATGCCTGCTTTTACACCTTTTGTTCATGGTGGCGGGCCCATAATTCCGGGTAAGCTGTTTCCATATCTTTTTATTACCATAGCCTGTGGTGCCATTAGCGGGTTTCATGCCCTTGTTAGTTCGGGCACAACACCCAAAATGATCATGAGTATGAAGGATGTGAAATTCATCGCCGCTGGCGCCATGCTTTCCGAGGGTATGGTTAGTATTCTTGCCCTGGTGGCAGCCACCAGCCTTCTGCCGCTCGACTATTTCCAGATTAACATACCAGCCGATAAATTGCAGGCTTTTCTGCCGCAGTTGCATGCCATGGGTTTCACACAGTCAAATCTTGAACAACTTTCGGCAGAAGTGGGAGAGAAGATTGCCGGACGTACCGGTGGTGCGGTTTCGCTGGGTGTGGGCATGGCATATATATTTTCGTCAATCCCCGGCCTTCAGCACCTTATGAGTTACTGGTATCATTTTGCCATCATGTTTGAGGCACTATTCATCCTCACCACCATTGATGCAGGCACCCGTATCGGGAGGTTTATCCTCCAGGAATCACTGGGGAAATTCTATAAGCCCTTTGCACGAACCGACTGGTTGCCCGGCAACCTGGTTGCCAGCGGGCTGATGGTTGCGGCCTGGGGATATTTTATATATACCGGAAGTGTAGCTACCATCTGGCCAATGTTTGGTACGGCAAACCAGTTGCTGGCCACAGTGGCGCTGGCAATAGGGACATCATTCATCATCAACCGCGGACTGGCGCGCTATTCATGGATGACAATCATTCCAATGCTGTTTGTGGGCATAACCACGCTGACAGCCGGATTTCTGAACATGAAAAACATCTATTATCCACAGCTTCTTGATCCCGCCAAAAGTGTGCAGGGGATTATCAACTTCTCGCTCACAGCAATCATCATTGTTTGTGTGGTCATCGTTTTTGCCGATGCCATTCCAAAATGGATAGGCGTGATGACGGGTAAAAGGGCTGCGGCGAGCGCAGAAGCCTGATTAAAGGCGGCCTACTTCCAGGCCTTTACCACAAGACCTGTCCCGCTCTGGTGATTACCGGTTATATCCAGTTGATTGAGAATGAGGCAGAAAGGGAATGTCACCAGGTAATAGAATGGCAGCAGGATAAAAAATAATTTTGATTTTCCCAGCATCAGGATGGGGTATTTCATTGAAAGTCTCCAGGATAGCTGTCCCGGTTTGCCATACTGATAATAAGCCTCAGTCCGGCTGAAACCTGCCTTCCTTAGCTTTTCCTGTATTTCTTTAATATTATAGCCGTCGCGCACGTGCTCCTCAATGAATGATTCTTCTTCGTGATCGTGAACATCGCTGCCGCCCTGGTCCGAAGGGGTGGAGATAAGCACCATGCCGCCCGGTTTCAGCGAGGCATGAAAGTTCTCGAAAACCTTTACATCTTCAAGTATATGTTCCATCACATCCACTGAAAGGACAAGGTCATATGTTATGGGTTCGTTAAAAGCTGTAAGGTC
>Ga0209099_1004400_pt1 | contig 10735 bp, 10 predicted proteins | sample AD_JPNHW2_MetaG_FD_184430 | JGI IMG/M metagenome (GOLD analysis project Ga0209099, IMG submission 184430) | Active sludge microbial communities of municipal wastewater-treating anaerobic digesters from Japan - AD_JPNHW2_MetaG (SPAdes) (version 2) | ecosystem: Engineered > Bioreactor > Anaerobic...
TCTCGGGCAAGCTTGCCGGAATAGGTTGTTTCCCTTTCAACTATTCTCTCCAAATGCTTAACGTTGGGCCTATACAACCTTACATCCAGCGCAGACTTCGACAGGTATTGGGAGACCAGCAAAAGTACAAGCGAAGCAATGACAAGGACGACAATGGCAACCAGCCTCTTGTTCATTTCGATGAGAGTTCGGGATGGATTAGGTATGTAGCTAAATTCATATCAAAAATCAGGCCTAAATCAGGCGTGATGGTAAGGTTCACCATTAATAATGGTAAAAGCACGATAGAGCTGCTCCACGAATACCAACCGAACAAGCTGGTGCGAAAATGTCATTCTTGATAGCGATAACCTTTCGGCAGCAGCCAGCTTCACCCCATCTGAAAAACCGTAAGGGCCGCCAACCACAAAAGCAATATCACGCAAACCCGAATTTTGCTTCTTTTGAATAAAACCGGCAAACTCTTCGGATGATAACTCTCTACCCTTCTCATCAAGCAGAATAACCTCCTGGTAGTTCCCCATTACCGGCATAAGCACTTCTGCTTCCTTTTGTAGCTGAACTTCCACCGGCATTGATTTGGTATTACGTAGCTCGGGCAAAACTTTAACTTCGAGGCGGCAGTACCTTTCTATCCGCTTTAGGTAATCGTTCATTGCTTCGGAAAGATACGGTACGCTGGTTTTCCCTATAAGAATCAAGTGAATTTTCACAAAAAAAATGGTTGAAGTGATTTATCCAGCTTTTAAATACGTAATGCTTAACATGGTGAAATTTATAAAAACATCAACCTTAATCAAGTACTATCAAACCTTCTAAAAAATGGGAACATCCTGCCGGTACTTTAACCCAGCAAAAACACCTATTTCAAATTTTACTACTAACGCAAAGGTAAAAAATACTTACACCCAAAGCTGCACCATGGAGTAAACAAAAAATTCAAAAAAATAATTTACGGCTTGAAGAGTGTCGGACATCGACTCATAAAAGCTTCCGTACTGATGGAGATAATTTGAAACAAACATGTTCTACAACGACACTTGGTTGAAAAAATGATTATAGGTATATTTGGCCTTAGGTATAAGAAATAAATTAACCTATAGGTTATTGGCTCAATTTTTGAGGATTTTTGTAGTTTAGCCGTGTGGTAACAATAAGAAAACTGTAGAAATGGGGAAACAAAAAATTAAGCTGCTTTCTCTGTTCCTGTTGATTATGCTGGGTTCGAGTGCCTCTGTGCTTCAACAGGACTCCAACGAAATTATTAGTAAATCAGCAGAAGCATTGCAAAATGGCGATGCGGTTAATCTGGCAAAATATTTCTACAAGACCATAGAAATTGACATGCTGGGTGAGGAAAACTTTTACAGTCAGGCGCAATCCGTTCAGCTGCTCAAGAATTTCTTCGAGAAAAACAAACCCGTTAAGTTTGCCGTTAGCCATCAAGGAGCAAAGGAAACCTCGGCTTTCGCCATTGGGCAGCTGCAGACCAAAGGCAATACATTTCGCATCTCCATCTTCTTAAAATCCGATGGTAGCCAATTTTTCATTCATCAGCTCCGCATTGAGCAGGACGAGGAAGGAAACGGAATATAAATGGCTACAAACCCTGAACTTCTCGTTGAAGCCCTTCTCAACCTGGCAATTGCTGAGGATATAGGTGATGGCGATCACTCCACGCTTTCGTGTATTCCCCCGTCGGCCACCGGCAAAGTACAGCTAATGATGAAACAGGAGGGCATTATTGCCGGACTATCGGTTGCTCTGAAAATTTTCAAGAAGATTGACAGCTCGGTTGAAGTAGAATTTTTTAGAGGCGATGGTGACTTGCTCAGATATGGAGATATCGCCTTTAAGGCGGAAGGAAAAGTTCACTCCCTGTTACAGGCCGAACGCTTGGTTCTAAACGTCCTTCAGCGAATGAGCGGTGTTGCTACCCAAACACGGGAGTACGTTAACCGCTGCGAGGGAACAAAAGCAAAAATCCTCGACACACGCAAAACAACACCGGGCATGAGGATTTTGGATAAAATGGCAGTAGTAATTGGTGGAGGGATGAACCACCGCATGGGCCTTTTCGATATGATCATGCTAAAGGATAACCATATTGATTTTGCTGGGGGAATAGAAAATGCCGTTGCGTTGGCCCATAAATACCTGAATGAAACTGGCCGAAAGCTGGCAGTTGAGGTTGAAGCGCGCTCCCTCAAGGATGTACAGGTCATTTTACGGGTAGGCGGGGTAAACCGGATTATGCTCGATAACTTCAGCGTTGAGGCCACACGCGAAGCAGTAGGGATGATAGGTGGCAGGGTGGAAACCGAATCGTCCGGAGGAATTACGCTGGAAAATATCAGAGACTACGCCCTTTGCGGCGTTGACTTTATATCTGTTGGAGCACTTACCCACCAGATAAGGAGTATTGATATGAACCTCAAAAAAATCTGAATCGCTGCTTCCGCTTTACGTGTAATAGCTGAGCAATCTTTTTCGCAACCCTCCAACCCCACACGTTTTCTACTTAAGCATCAGCTAAAGGAAAAGCTTGAACTTGAACATTTTTCGCTTTTAACTCGTATTTTTACAAGGAAAATTTCTACTGCCTAACTTCTATAGATATGAATACAAAACGGCTACTGCTGATTTCAGCCATATTATTTACAACCATTCTGGCGTGGATATTACCTGTTGAAGCCCAAAATCGTCCCCCGCAAAATGTGTACAGGGTTACCGTTACCAGCCGTTACGAGATTAAAGATGGTAAGCGCACCACCAACAGCAGGGCTATACGGCAAGAAATAAAGGACTCGCTTGGAAGAACCCATACAATTCTTAATCGCGATTACGAAAGTCAGCGCGTTACCAGCCATACATGGCATACATTTTCCGGAAAAATAATTACCCGTACCGACGAATTCGAGAACGAACGGTTAATCAGGTTTCACCTTTTTACCTACACTCCCGACTCGCTTATTGCCAGTGAGGCTATTTACAGGGTTCAACCCGGCGATACCTCGCTTTACCTCAACATCAGGTATGGCTACACCAATAGGAGGCCTGTTCAGGCCATTGCCACATCTGCTACCGGTAAAAAAGCCTACACCCTAAAATCGGAATGGGACAGTCAAGGAACCGAGATCAAGCGAACGGTAAAATCGAAGAAAGGTTTTGCCCCACTGGATTCAATCGCCCTTCTCACCTGCCACCCAACCTATGATTCCCTGGGAAGAAAAGTGGCCGAAACAATATCCAGAAAATTTCTGGATGGGAGTTCTAAAACCCAGCAATTCCGCTACGCTTATGACTCCAAAGGTAATAGGATTATGATTGAGGAGCTTAACCCTTCAGGTAGCACGATTGCCCGCACCGAAATGCAGTATAACGACAAGGGTATGCTAAAGTTCATATCAAGATTCGATGCACAAAACAACCTTATTGACTACCAGGCCATTCGCTACGAGCTTTACCCCTCACGCAACCGGTTAAACATGATTATTGAGTACTGATTGCCAAAAGGGTTGAACCGAATCAGCTTAATGATTTGCCCTGCACTTATAGCAAGCAGCCGATCAGCATAATCAGCTACAAAAACACACCCTTCCCGCCAGCAAGCATAGTTGTTGGTAAAACAGAACGGATAATAGGGCTAACGGCTGGCTTGCTCCCCTGATATTGGAAGAGTAAAGAAGAACTGGCTACCCTTTCCCGGAGTACTTTCGGCCCAAATTTTACCATTATTCATTTCAACAAACTCCCGGCATAGTATCAGGCCAAGACCTGTCCCCTTTTCGTTGCGGGTTCCCGGGGTTGAGCTAACCTGGCTGCCAAAGAGTTTTTTTAGGCTATGGGCATCAATTCCAACCCCAGTGTCCTCAACGCATACCTTTACATGGGAATTTTCAACGGAGCTCCATATCTGAATTTTATCTCCGGCATTGCAGAACTTGATGGCGTTTGATATAAGGTTTCGGATAATCAGGTCGAGCATATCGCGATCGGCATAAACCGATGTTGATTCATCCACGTGGTTGGTAATGACAATATTCTTCTGAAGGGCAACCTCGTTTAGCTGCTGAAGCCTGGGAGTAACCACCTCGTTCAGGAAAAATCTTTCCGGTTTCACCTTGGTTCCCTGCATTTGGTTTTTGGCCCAGGTAAGTAGGTTTTCGAGCAGGGCGGTTGTGTGGCTTACGTTGGACGACAGCTCGCTGATTATTTCCTTAAAACTTTCCTCGGTGAAATGTCCCTCCTTGGCAATGTTAAGCATGGTGATAAGCGAAAACAATGGACTTCGGAGATCGTGCGCAATTATGGAAAATAGCCTATCCTTTAAAGCATTCAACTCCCTAAGCTCATCCGCCTGCCGGCTGATTTCCTCCTTCTGGGCGAAAATTTCAGCATTTTTCTCGCTTAAAAGCTTGTTGGCTTTTTGCTTCTGGTTATTAGCCCAAAACAAAATGGCGGCAAACATAAGGAGAATAATAATCAACCCGATGTAAATCCTTTGGAGTAGATGTTGGTTCCTAATTTCGGCTTCGCGGAGCTTCATCTGAGTATTTAGCAGGTCTATCTGCATACGCTGTTCGGTGGAAATTCGCTCGGTCTCCTTGAGTATGTTGGTGGTTTGCTGAAGCTCATGGCTGGTTTCCATTAGCTTACGAGCAGTAGATTCCTTCTCGTATGAAATCTGATTAATAATTCTTCCAGCGCTGTCAACCTTGGCCTGAGCGAGCATTTGTCTTGCCTTGAACTCGTCATCCTGCAATTTCTTATTTAGCATCATGTAGAGCCTGAAGTACTCATCAGCCTTATCTTTGCTTCCCAGCTGCTCGTAAACCTTGTTAAAATTGAAGTAAATATTTTTTAAGGCTCTGGCATTATCAACTTCTTGCGCCAACCTTTGGGCTTCATCGAGACTCTTCTGTGCACCAGTAAAATCGGACATTTCAATCTGCTCTGTTGAAATGTTAACCAGGGCATTGGCAATATCGTCCTTTCGGCCTAAGCTTCTGGCAGCTGCAAGTGCTGCCAAAAAGTTGTTATAGGCCTCGTTGTGGTTGCCCTTCTCGCAGTATATTAGCCCAAGGTTTGTATAGATTGTTTTAGCGCCGTTGACGTTCCCCACCTGCTTGATGTTTGCCAACGCCCTATCAAAATTAGCAATTGCCCTGTTCAGGTCTCTTGCCTGCCATGCCTGGTTGGCTGCCTTATCAAAGTAGTAGGCTGCCTGGTTGGCATCGCCATTCTTCTCAAATTCAGCGGCAAGCTGTTCGTAATTAGCTATTTGCTGGCTTAAATCCTGTGAAAAAACGCCAGAAGGATAAACCAAACTAACGAGTAAAACTGCTACTGCTGCTGCTAGAAAACCCCTATACCCTGCTTTCATGTTGCGTAAAAGTTGATTTTTTATACCCTCCGAAAAAACAATCGCCTTATAGACGTGGCCAACACGTTACCTTGCACGGTGCTCCTTGAGTTAAATGGAGGCAAAAAACACTCCAAAAACTTTGCGCCAAGGTGTTCTGTATAAATCTATTCAGGCAACTCCTATTAAATCAATAACACGAAATGTTTAACGTTCTAGATTTTGATATTTTCTACGGTTTTCAATTTATTCCGATACAAAATGAACGGCTTTTTACTTAAATCGTAAGTTTTCTGGGATAAAATGTAAAATATGAAATGCCAACGGAGCAGCTGGGTCAAAATCAATACTCGTTTTAATCATAAAAACTTCCGGTTGGAAATCGGGGGTTATGCTAAAAATACTGATTTAGGAGTAGATGAAGATTTTTAGGCCATTAGCCTGAGCATTTTGGGAACTCCCGTTGAGGCAGGTTCACGAATAACGGTGATATCGTCTCTGAAGGTGGCTACCTCCTTTGGATCAACCAAAAAGATGGGGCATTGGCGGGGAACATAGCTCAAGAGCCCTGCGGCCGGGTAAACGTTCAACGATGACCCCACAACGGCAAAGAGCTCTGCCGTTTGGGTAAGCTTCACAGCTTCCTCCATGGCCGGCACCGCCTCGCCGAACCAAACCACATGTGGACGCAGCTGTGACCCCAGCTCACACATATCACCCCAGTGTATATCGCTGTACCCGATGTCATATACAAGATCAGGATTAACAGTTGAGCGAGCCTTTTTCAGCTCACCGTGCAGGTGAAGCACCTTAGTGCTCCCTGCCCGCTCATGCAGATCGTCGATGTTTTGAGTGATAATGTAAACCAAAAAGTCCGACTCAGCCTTGGCAAGAGACAAGTGGGCAGGATTTGGCATAGCCTTTTGCAGCTGCCTGCGCCGTTCGTTGTAAAAATTGAGCACCAGCTGTGGATTCCTGGACCATCCTTCAATGCTGGCAACCTCCATAACATCATACTCCTCCCAGAGCCCATCGGAATCACGAAACGTTTTTATACCGCTTTCGGCGCTAACGCCTGCCCCTGTCAACACTACCAACCTTTTTTTCATACCCATTCAACATAAAATGCTTAACTACATTAAAGGAATTTTATTTTTTAACCAGCATAAAATTAGTCATAAAGCTACACACATTGTAGTCTAAAATACAACGTTCCAGATAATTTAACCTTCAGCACAGCCTAAAGGTAACTTTAATAAAGGGCGAAAAAACTTAGCGCTGTTATGCCAGCCTTTTGAATTTCAGCGCTCCCTCCCGGTTATCAACAATTTAGGTAAAAGTACCGGTTACAAATGCAGGCTGAACAAATGATATTTAGGGTTGTAGAACTTTAACGCCAATACTTCTTTCCAGCAAAATCAGAAAAAAATAGAGCTAATGCCTCCGAAAATACAGAATTATTAAATTTACCAAAATATTGACAGAAGAAAAATGCGCAAACTAGCTCTGTTAATTCTTTTTTGCATACTATCAGAACTCGGCTTATACCTCCAGGCACAGCCGCTGGTTGAAATTTACCTAAACTCCAGGGGGTCTGAATCAAGAGGCCATGCATTTAAAAGCGTGGAAGAGCTCCACGAAGTCCTGGTACTTGGCCAAACCAAAACTCCATCGTTCAGGGTGGTGAAACAGTTTAATGCTCAGGGTAAGGTAGTATCAGAAATTAAGTACAACAGCGCCGGGGGAGTTCAGAATGAAGTCAGGTGGGAGTATAACATAAACGGCTACCCCATTAGAAAGACTACGCATCAATTCATCAACTACAAGGGTTGGGTGAACGAGGAAATCACCCTGAAATATAACGACACCACCGGATACCTGAACGAGATTAACAAAAGTGTTGAAAGTAAGATTATAAACACTGCTCTGGTAAGCTGCGACAGCACCGGACGGATTGTGGAGGTTAGGGTATTCAATGAAAAGGGCGAGCTGAGCGGTATAGACCGCCTCATCTATGTGCCTGCCAACAACCTTATCAGGGTGCTCTCCTACAAGGCCAACGACCAGTTTGTAATGGCAACCGCATACCCCCTCGATCCTAACAAACCCGAGCCTAAATCAACCCTGAAAAGAGAATTTAACTCCCATGGCGACGTCATTCTCGAGCTGTTGCCTGGATCAAAAATTGGACAAGGCTACTACTACGAGTATAGCTATGATGCTTTTGGGAACTGGACTGAAAAGCTAACCTACCAGTGTACGGTTACCCCCAACGGGAATGTTAAAGACAAAAAGTTGGAGCATAGAATTACCCGAAAAATAGTGTACTAAACTTTTCCCATTTTTTAGTGTTTTTTTAGAGTATAATTTTTTTGAGGTTACGGAATTAGACGCACTCCATCCATTCTTATATCGGGAATAACCATGAAAATATTAATTCTATGCACCGGCAACAGCTGCCGTAGCCAAATGGCGGAGGGTTTTCTCAAGTTGTTTGGAGGTAATTTTGAAGTGCATTCGGCTGGAACACAACCCGCACCAGCCGTAAATTCATATGCCATAAAGGTAATGGGGGAGGTGGGAATTGACATCAGCCATAACCGAACCCATCATGTAGATGAGTTTCTTAACGAGGAATGGGACTACGTGATTACCGTTTGTGGAGGAGCCAGAGAATCCTGCCCCGCATTCATTGGGAAGGTCAAAAATCGGCTTCATATTGGTTTTGAAGACCCTGCCGAAGCACAGGGCAGCGATGAGGAGGTGCTCACGGTATTCCGAAGGGTGAGAGATCAAATTGGGGAAGAATTCCGGAAATTTCACGATAACCTGTTAAAGCCTTAAAGCCATGCCTTCGAAAAGCCGACTAAAGTTCTTTGACCGCTACCTGACGTTGTGGATTTTCCTGGCCATGCTGGTTGGTGTGCTGTCAGGCTACCTTTTCCCATCCATAGCAGTATTTTGGGATTCACTAAAAGCATCGCCCGAAAGTACTACCAATATCCCAATAGCCATTGGGCTTATACTAATGATGTATCCACCCTTGGCCAAGGTTAAGTATGAGGAGCTGGGCGATGTTTTCCGCAACACCAGGGTTTTATCCCTATCGTTAATTCAAAACTGGGTTATTGGGCCCATCCTGATGTTCCTGCTGGCCATTGTATTCCTTCGATTCAACATTGACTATATGTATGGCCTCATCCTCATAGGGCTCGCACGATGCATTGCCATGGTGATTGTATGGAACGAGCTGGCCGGAGGCGACACTGAGTATGCTGCCGGGCTTGTAGCCTTCAACTCGGTTTTCCAGGTGCTGTTCTTCTCGGTTTACGCATACCTGTTTATTGCCATACTGCCAGGCTGGTTCGGGCTTCCGGTGAACGAAACCATTTCACAAATTACCATCGGACAAATAGCCACTAGCGTGTTCATTTACCTGGGAATACCCTTCATCGCCGGGTTTTTAACACGACTCGTTCTCACCCGCATTAAAAGTAAAGCTTGGTACAACACCCACTTTATTCCGAAAATTAGCCCCCTAACACCCATTGCCCTGCTGTTCACCATCCTGGTGATGTTCTCGCTCAAGGGTGAATACATCGTTAAAATTCCTTTAGATGTGGTAAGAATTGCCATCCCGCTGATGATATACTTCGTTGTAATGTTTCTGATTACCTTCTTCATGAGCAGGCGAATTGGTGCCAGCTACCGTCAAACGGCAACCCTGTCGTTCACTGCTGCCAGCAACAACTTTGAACTTGCAATTGCGGTGGCTATTGCTGTGTTTGGAATCAACTCGGGCGAGGCGTTTGCCGCGGTTATTGGCCCGCTGGTTGAGGTACCCGTGTTGATTTCACTGGTTAACGTGTCTCTAAAGCTTAAGAAAAAGTATTTTAGCCAACAGGCTGTTTGATGAATATCAGGTATGGCTTTATAGGAAGGTTGTGTATCAAAATTTATCATTTCTAAATGCCATGGAGAGCTACCAACCCAAAACGGCTCACTTTTGATATAGCAGCTGCAAACCTTTTCCATCTAAAGACTGTAACGGGTTGCTGGTAAACAAATTAATCTCCATCGTCAAAATATACCTTGGGTTGACGGATGTTATGTTAAAAAAAGTTGAAATCGGAGTTGAAAAATGCTAAATTTCAACTTTCAAACTTTTGGTTATGGCTTCAAGAATAGTGCTGCTGGTAACCAACAAAGTTTTACCTTCTTTCCAATTTGAGCCTCGGCTTGATGGGATGGGTTATTCCCTTATTACCCTTGATAGGGTTGGCTCGGATGTGGAGCTACCGGCATTCGACTTGGCCATAGTAGGAGTAGCTGATCGTGCAAGCTACAACGCCATCCTTAAAGTTTTTAGGAAATACCCGGAAAAACCACTGCTGTTCTACTCCGGCAAAAATACTGCCGATGCTCAAAAATCTATTCCCGAGCTAGACTCAACCAACCACGTAAATCCTGATTTTACCAACCATGAGCTGAGTTTGCAAGTAGAACTGGCCATCACAAGGAAGTGGTTCGATCATTCCTCCATCTTCTCCGATGGCAATGCAGGATCCAATCATGTTAGGCTTAAAAAAATCCTTTCTGAGGAACAAGCCTGGCGCGTACTTTTTGAACAGTCGCCAAACGGAGTTCTGCTTAGCGACAGCGCCGGGAGTATAATTTTTACGAATAATGCAACAAGCGAAATTCTGGGGTATTCGTCCTCCGAATTACTTAAAATGAGGTTTCACGACCTTGTTCCGCCAGAAACGCTTCCTCAAGTTGATCAGAATATAAAAAAAATACTTGCTGGTGAGCAGCTTATCACCGAGGTTTACAACCTACGCAAGGATGGCAGCAAGCGATTTGTTCAGCTGCACGAATCCCGAGTTTTATTTCCCAGCGGCGAATTCGGCATTATGGTTGTGTCCATCGACATGACAAGAGCAAAAAAGGCAGAAGATGCGCTGGGGGAGTCGCTGGAGAAGTACAGAATTCTGGTAGAACAATCCAACGATGGCATAATTTACTCAAAGGATGGCATAATAACCTACGGAAACCCACGCATTGCAGAACTGCTGGAGGTTCAACATTGCGAGCTAGTTGGCAAGCCATTTTATACCTACCTACCTAAAAGCGAATGGGAAAAATTACAAAACCGTTATAAAAATCGGTTGGAGGGGATAAAAGAACCTTCAATCTATGAAACCTTACTTGTGAGTGCTCATGGTAGCAATATTCCTGTTGAGCTAAACGTAAACCTGGCCACTATTGGCAACGAAAGGGTTACCATGGTGGTCGTTAGGGATATTTCGCTACGGAAAGAGGCCGAAAAGGCCATAAGAGAAAGCGAGGAGAGCTACAGGGGGCTTTTCA
>Ga0209099_1004402_pt1 | contig 10731 bp, 8 predicted proteins | sample AD_JPNHW2_MetaG_FD_184430 | JGI IMG/M metagenome (GOLD analysis project Ga0209099, IMG submission 184430) | Active sludge microbial communities of municipal wastewater-treating anaerobic digesters from Japan - AD_JPNHW2_MetaG (SPAdes) (version 2) | ecosystem: Engineered > Bioreactor > Anaerobic >...
CCCCCGGATCGATGATCCCCGCATCGGCAAGATAAAGATCCTGCGCCCGCAGGAGATCCCGACCTACGTGGACAAGGGCTATTTCGATCTCGGCATCTCCGGCCTTGACTGGGTCCGCGAGACCGGGTCGGACGTGGTTGAAGTGGCAGCCCTCACGTACAGCAAGACCGGGGAAGGGAACGTCAAGATCGTGATCGCGGTCCACCGCGACGAGCCGATCGAGAATGCCGCCCAGATCCGGCCCGAGAGCCGGGTGACGACTGAGTATCCCGAGCTCACAAAGAAATTTTTTGCCGATCTCAAGATCCCCGTCCAGCTCTTCCACTCGTTTGGCGCATCGGAGGCAAAGGTGCCCGACCTCATGGACGTGGTGGTGGACCTGACTGAGACCGGAACGACGCTCCGGAAAAACGGCCTCAAGATCATCGGCCAGATCATGGAGTCGCACACGGTGATCATCGCAAATAAAGCAGCCTGGGCGGACCCGGAAAAAAGGCGCGAGATTGAAGAGATAAAAACCCTGCTCTTCGGGGTGCTCGAAGCCCGGCACAAGGTGCTCCTCACGATGAATGTGCCGACCGCGTCGCTGGAGAAGATCGTCTCGGCGCTCCCCGCGATGAAAAAGCCCACGGTCAGCCAGCTCCACGGGATCGAATACTACAGCGTCCAGACCGTGGTGCAGAAGAGTGCGGTAAACGAACTGATCCCGAAACTCAAGCGGTGCGGGGCCGAGGATATCCTGGAGATACCGATCGCGAAGATTGTGGTGTGAACCGGTTTTCCCTTTTAAAGAGGATTGCAGATATAACGGAAAACAGGGGAATCCGCACCTGGATATAAAAACAAAATTTATATCCCTTTGCCAGTCTATAGCCCTTTAATGAAAGTGATGCGCTGTACCGGCCTGTTTTTTTGTGCCCTTATCCTGATCGTGATTCTGTCGGTCTGCATGGGATGTACCTCCGGCCCGGCGGGACAGAACCAGAGTGTCCCTAACAATACAACTGTGGTAAATGAGGGACTCGTGCCTTTGACAGGATACAGTTACCATGCCCAGACTTTCACATTCGATGATGCAGTTAATGGTATAACCTACGGATATCAGAGGCAGGACAACACGAGCCCGGGAAATCCGGCAATCTATCACATCCACGGTCAGAATGTCGATAGTTCCGGGAAGGCGGAACACTGGCTTTTTGGGATACGTGAAGGGAACACCACCTCCATGATTTCCTATGATGCCAACGGTGTTTCCCAGTATTTATGGAGACAATGGCTGCCGGAACAGGAGATCAATGTCCAGAATCTGCGGCCCCCTGAAACAATACTTAAGGTAGCCTATCCGGAGAACCAGAATATAACAGGTCTTGAGCTGGAAATCGGTAATGGCAACTATACGATAACGGCCCCTCAGGGCATGCATCCCCGAGGATATATAATCAATGCAACAACGGGGGTGCTGATTGCAACCCAAGAGTGACGAGGCCGGCAACCTGTCACTGGATTTTCTGGCAGGTTTTACTATCTTCATGGTCGCATTCATCTATGTCGCTACCTTGATCCCTGGACTCTTCCTCGGGCTTGAGAGCAAATCCATAGATTACGATGCTGTGGCGTACCGCACCGGTGTCATCCTAGCAGAAGATCCGGGGATGCCATACAACGATCCCAGTTATGGGGGGTGGGAAAATATCCCGGATGCCAACAAAGGCGATGTATTGCGGTTTGGGCTTGCTCTGTCCACGAGTACACCGAATATACTCTCTGCCAAGAAGATCGACCGGTTCTTTAATAACACCTCGTTTGTGTATCCCGATGATTACAGGTCGCGTGCCGTATTCGGGGACTACCCGTACCAGTTCAATATCTCCATCAAGATCGAAGGAGAGAATAGTACACGATCGATCGGGGATCCCCTGCCCGAAGACTATGGGTACAGCCGAAGGCTGGTTAAGATAAAAGAAGACAGTTCTGCATCTATCGATCTTACCAAGATTAAGGGCTGTTACTGGTCAAACCAGACGAATGATGGTGAGACCGACGATGGGAAATGGAACAATACCATAAACAGCGCACCGGGGCCGACTACCCACCCCTTCTCAATATATCTCAATTATACGTACCTGACAACGAAAGGGCCGTATTATAACAACCCTGCCTACCAGATCGATCCGATCTCTCCCATGGAGGACGGGATTACCGTCAATGTGAGTGACCTAGACAAGACAACACGGTATGGATATTGGACAGCGACTGGAGACGCTTCTGCTGCTGGAGGTGCCCTTAACAACATCAACCTCTCGCGCATCTATGTCACGCAGTCTTCCATGACACCGTACAAACCTCCCTATTATATTCGTTCGCCATTTTCGAACGTATGGGATACCAACACACTTCCGGTTCCCGGGAAGTTGTATATTGATGACGGCAGCACACCTATAACTTCACTTTCATCCCCGGTGAAAGTAAACAAAAGTGTATCATTGGTTATACCCGCGGGTTCCTTTGGGTTGAGTTCCTTAGGGGGTAATGATCCGAGTACGTACCTCAACATTACCATGGTATTCACGCTGGATCCGAATCATGGGGACTGGTTCCTCAACAGTACCCAGTGCCAGCCATACGGGGCGTTTGTGTACGATTATGATCCTGCTCGGGTTAACCAGCCCTATCTGAAAAACGGTACTCTTGAGGTGGCGGTATGGTAGACGAAAGTGGCCAGCTCTATACCATTGAGGGTTTCGCCGCTGCCATGATCATGCTCTTTACCACGTACCTTGTGCTCAGCGCAACATCCGTATATACCCCGGGCGACACGCATATCAGCGACATGCAGCTTGAGCAGATCGGAACTGATGCCCTGAAAATGATGAATACTCCCGTGAGCAGTAATGTGAAGAGCCCTCTCCAGAGTATCATTGAGACCAGCAATGCAACAACCGCTGCGGCTGCTTTCAATACCACATTCCTTAATTATGTGAACAGCAGGGCGGGATCGAATCCGGATAACCTGCATTATTCGGCGGCGGTAACCTACCGGAATATTACAGCAGGGGATACCACCAACAACTATCCTCTTGCATCCAATGGGCTCCTAACCGGGGGAGAACATCCGGTAAGGGTGACTGAATGGGTAATTGCTAACATAAAACTTCCGGGAAGGAACACGGTTGAACCCCGGGCAGTTCTTGTGGAGGTACTTCTATGGCGGGATTAAATGAAGAGGCACAGTGGATCGTTCTGATGGGATTTGTCGTGAGCTTTAGTTTCTTCTTCCTCGCGATGATCCTCAACCAGTCAACTGTTGTCGGCCAGACGACTGCGGAGAGCGTATTGGAATTCCCGAAAAATGATATTCGGGATGTAAGAAGTGTCATTATCGAGTCGGTGAGGTTGGGGGAGCCGGGAGAAGTTCATAATGATATCAGAGTCCTTTCGCTCAGCCGTAAAGGTGCGGTAGTGAGTTACTCGCACCCGACCGGATTGGATGCTTATACTCACATAATCATCCATTATAATAACGGGGTGACCGAGTACAATGAGAACTGGACATCATCCTGATCGATCACGAGAGGACGGGGTGAGCACCATGATTGAGTACGTGATCATCAGTGGTATCCTCCTGTTCCTCTTTGTCGTGGTGGTCCTGCAGGTAAATACCAATTTCATGCAGGGGCCTGCAGAAACGCTCGAGTACCACGCCTTCACGGATATCGGGAACGGAGTGTCTACGAGGATGGTTGATGTGTTCAGCATCGCCCCGACAAACGGAACCATCTCCACGCACTTTGATATTCCGGACGATGTCGGATGGAGGGATTACACCGTAGAAGTACATTTGGGCGCGATGGCATCGGACCAGTATATTCTGGTCTCTCGGGATAACATTGCCAGCAACATCAGTCTTGCTGGTATCAGCTCGACCCGGAATGTCACCGGCAACACCACGGGCGCGGGAATGAACAGGATCAGTTATGATTCGACCGGGTTCAACACGTAGAGTCGCGGATAATAATGCGTTAGGGAGTACCATGGACTATGAAAATGATAATTCGGGGGGAATTCTGAAAGTATGCAAACCGGCAGAAGAATAAATAACGGGTCTGATCGCGCGGTATCCGAGGCGATCGGGTTTATTATAATTTTCGGTATCATTATCGCAGGGATCGGGCTGGTGACCATGTACGGGTACCCGATGCTGCTGCAGCAACAGTCAAGTTCTGACGAACAAATCATGGAAAAGAACCTGATTGTATTGCAAAATGATCTCAAGAGCCTCGCATATAAAACGGTACCCTACAAGGAAACCTCACTGAAGGTGGGTGGCGGCGCGCTGGTTGCCTATAATATGACATATGACAATGCGAAGTCCTCGTATTTTTCTATCTACGATAATGATGCCCTCATCCTGAAGGAGGACGGAAATAATGCAACAGCCGCAGATCCTCTGAAATTTTATCCCGGATCTTTCAGATATGAATCAACGAGTGCCCAGACTGTGATGTCTCTGGAAAACGGTGCGGTGGTAAAAAGGATGCTGGCCCAGGAAGGGTCGACCGTGCTCGCAGAGCCCCGCTGGTTCTACGATAGTACAACAAATACGGTTGTTATCTACCTTATTGGGTTCAACACTACGGATACGATGGCCAGGACAGGCATCGGCACTGTAAAGATGGAGTTGAATCAGGACCCGGCACGATCATACTCCTCTCAGTATGTCCTTCCGGTTGGCGACAGTATATGGGTAAATTATACTTATCCAGATACTATACCGAATTCCAACCCGGATTACTCGACTGCATGGAATAATTATTTCAGTAATACTCTGAAAATGACAGGAACGGGACCGTATACTTTCCCCACAGATACTTCGCGATCAACCACTCTCGTGATTAACAGGTACGAAATTATCATTAAATCCGTGTGATATGCACAAACAAAAATATTCAGGGGGAAAACCTCCATCTCTGAAAAAAACAGCAGGAACCGCCAATATTTTTCAATGGAGGTAATTTTTCTGCCAATAATCAAATTAAAAATTTTATATATTGGTTCTGTTAATATGCTTGATCAAGTGAGGGGGATATGCGAGTTCATCTGATTTTCATTACCATCGCCGGACTGCTCATCCTGGGGGGGATCTGCAGTGCTGCATATATTCCAGACAATACGTCAACAATTTCCAGTAACAGTCCAAACGACTGGGTTGTCGTTGCCCAGCCGTCAACGATCACTGTTGTGGCAAACAATGCCACGGGCGTGCCGGTGCAAAATGCCTCGGTCAGTCTGAGTCTTAATTCAACAACATGGGGTACCCTTTCCACGGTGAGTGCCACAACGAATGCAGCCGGCACCGTATCCAGCATCTTCACAGCAGGGACTAAGTCCGGCGCTGTTGATATTAACGCAATGATCTCCTACATTGATAACGGGACAACCTATACTGTTCCGAAAACATATACACTGAACATCGATCATGGCACTGCTTATTCGGCGCTCTATACGTACAATATTCAGGCAACGGTGGCAACTGAAACTCCCTTTAATTTCAGTTATACCGACAAATACGGAAACCCGATTGATAACCGGAATCATTATGATCCCCATTCCGTTGCTCTCACTATCGGATCACAAAATACGTATACTGCCCCGGGCCTTGCCGCTGCTTTTAATATCAATGGTACATATTCAGAGTCGGCAACCCAGTTACTGGATGCAAACGGGAATATTTCCGTGAAGGTGCTGACGGATACTGCTCCCTGTGCCAATACCATAACTATCAGTATGATTTACCCGGTTCTCGGTTATGATTATTATAGTGGGGACAACAGGTATTACGATAGCAGAAAAATTTACGGGCAGAGCAATGCCGTGCCGGCTTCGATAGACCCCCCGGTCATATCCCCGGCGGGGCTGCTCCCTGCGGATGGTGAATCCGATCATAAATTCACAATTGTATATACTCTCCATGACAGGTACAATAACTTGGCTGTAAACCAGAGTGTCCTTATACATTCAGACTGGCCCGGTGATGTGGACCAGACCACGACAACAAATGATTATGGTCAGATTTACGTGAACTATGGTCCGCATACTGCGAGCGGAAATATTACCCTTACCGCTACGGCTGTTGCGAATTCCTCAGTTACCTGCAGTTGTCAGATCGGATATTATAGTACCGCACCTGTCAACATGGTGTTTGCCGCGAGCCCGGATACCATGCCGAGCCTTGGTGCGAACTCATCATTATCGACATCATCATCGGAGCTCAGTGTAAAAGTAATGGATATCATGGGAAATGCGGTAGCCAACGAGTCGGTTTCTTTCAGTATCTCAAATGCAACCTATGACGACCCCAATGTAATCGCGACATCCGATCCATATCTCCTCAATTATACCATGCCACTGAAGACAGACTCCAATGGGTTTGCCACAGTCACCTTTATTCCTGGCGCAATCAGCAACAATACTTCAAGTGTCTACTATAACCCAACCGCTACCGGCACCGTAAAGGCAACTGCCACATGGAACGGGGAATCCCAATACCTGACGCTGACCTGGAAAAATTATCCCTATCTCAAGGTTACGACATCGATTTCGCCATCAGTCGTTGCCGTTAACGACCCCATTAATGTCACCATAAAAATGGTAGGTGACGGCTTTGCGCTGAATGGAAAACCGTCAGATATTGTTATTGTGACGGATCTCGCCGGGGGGGTGGGCGGGGATACTCTTCTTACCAATACCCAGAAGGCAGACGTGGCATTCGTGAAAAATGCGACTAATACCACATATATCGGCCTTGTCTCATTTGGGGCTGCACCCACTATGGCCAGTACGAACGCCACGCTTCTCTGGACCAAGCAGCAAAATACTTCAAACCATGCCCTGTTCAACCCGTATGGGAGCGTTACAGATTACAACCTGAGAAATCCGACGTTATGGAACACCGCGAAAGATGCGAAAACCATTATACAAGGTCCCCCAACGGGCAAATATAATCCATGGACTGGTGTTAGTGCAAGTGGGTATATCAATGGTTTCTCAGATGCGACAATTGACAGCAACAGCAGTTTTATCTCCCACCAGCTCGAGTTGCAAAACGGAACCCTTCAGAGCGCAATTGCAGATTATAAAACCAGAGCCCACAATACCGCGGGATGTGGCTCTCCTGAGTGCGGCGGAACGGATTATGCGGCAGGTATCAACGCTGCAATCGAGCTTTTCGGGAAAAATCCCCACTCCAGCCACAGTAAATCAATTGTCCTCATGGGGGACGGCATTTCGATGATGGCTCCAATATCACCGGGCTCCAAGGAATCGTACTGGCCTTCTGACTGGTATCCCCGTTCCTATTATAGTGGTTATACCGATGAGAGTGACACGGCCACAAATGCCGCACTCGATGCAGCCACCCGTGCGAAGGCAGCCGGCATTAATATTTATGTTGCGGCTTTCCCTCTCGGAGGGAATACGAATAATACCACCTTGAAGGCTATGATCTCTGACCCGGGTAATTTCTATTATACCCCGGATTCATCTAAACTCCAAAGCATCATGTCCCAGATTCAAGGTAAGATCCAGAATACCTCAGGGGTAAATACTGTCATGACAATGGATCTTAGCAATGCCAGTATCAGTTACGCGAACTCAACAAACTTGTTTAGTTATATGTACAATCCCCCTGTATCAACAAATATCACCTGGCAGAACTCAACAACCACTGTGATCGATCAATCATCGGAGTGGAACAGTTCACATAAACTGACATTTTACGTAGGAAACATCACAATCGGTCAGACGTGGCAAACAACATTCCAGTTAAAGGCCCTGCAGCAGGGTATCTTTGACATCTGCGGAAATAATTCAAACGTTAACTTCAACAATGGCGAGGATAAACTCAATCTCACCGGTTGCCCTGTAACGGTAATCAACATTTCAATAAACAACGGGATATCAAGTTCGATTCTCCAGCTCAGTGACCTCAAAATAACTCAAAATGGTGCAATCATAGAATCCTTACCGATCCAGTGGAATGTCACCTATACAGGCAACCAGACCATAGATCAGTACATCTATTATTCAACCGACAGGATCAACTGGGTCCAGAGCCAGGCAGTGTCTGTCCCCGGGAAAAACCAGACAGTTCCGGCAACCCTAGATGTCCGCAGCTGGCCGGCAGGGACGTACTATATTGAGATACAAGCCTCGACGGCTCAGCCGGAAGGTCTGTCAACGGCAATTATTATGCCCGGCACCATAACAATCGGCAATTCCCAGAAAGCGTATATCAAACTCGAATGATCTTTCCTTTTTTAAGAGACTGACATCTTCGTTTCAATCGAGGTGTTTTTTGAGGGCATCTTTCTGGGATGGTACTCTTTTACTGAGTCATTCAACAGAAGATGGGAGAATATAATCGAGGGACTGGGTAAGGTATAACCGCTCGTAGAGATGGTTTGATCGTTTGAGTCAAAGGGTACGATAATCCGCTGAACCCACCACACAGATGAGGATTCCTTCGCAGCCACTCACCCTGCGGCACGATATAGTAGCATATAATATCGCCCATATCATCCTGCAAATTTCACAGAACGACAATAAGGATATCACCTTCGTGGATCCAGACCTTTTTTATCTTTCCCTTGATCCGGGGTATCAGACAGAACAAAATGAAACGACAACTAAAAACAGGGACTCGACCTCTCAATCCTGATGCGAGGGGAGGGATTTGAACCCGCGAACTTCTTCAAGAACAGATCTTGAGTCTGCCTCCGTTGGCCAAGCTTGGATACCCTCGCGCCTGTGTGGGATTATGTTGGTGACGGGAATAAATAAGGTAACTGATCGGGAGATCACATGAAATCCGCGAGGCCGAGCTGCTCCTGCTTTTCCTCGCCAAACGTGGACTCAATGTTAAGGTCAAGCACTTCGACCCGCTGTCGGCAGTATTCCGAGACCTTGTATTTTTTTACCATCGCACGGGACACTTCAAGATATTTTTTGACCGACCCTTCATGCACGGTCGGGATGATATTCCCGTTGCAGATACCCTTGCCCTTGAACTTCGTGCATTTGCCGGCAAGTGGCATCCGGCGGTAACTCGTGTTGCACTTGGTGCACCGGAACTTCTGCTTGGAGAACGCGGAAAGGTTCCCCATCAGGTCGCGGATGAAATGCGTATTTAAGACCCTCTCTGCCACATCGTCCGCATCGACGGCCCGGATCTTCTCGGCCAGATCGAGTTCCGCATCGAGTTTCTCGGCCATGGACTTGAGCTGCGTATAGGTGGACTCGAGCGGCCCTGATGAGATGTCCGAAGTATCATGCGTAAAGAAGAACCCCTCCAGCTGCCGGGGGGTCCCGATCCTCCGCTCGACCCGGTCGATGAGCGGCTCGACATCCTTAGCCTTTGCGTACTTCAGACCGGCTTCATAGAGTTCGATCGGGTACCCCTTTCCGACATCCACGTTCAGGGACTCCTTGTCGATCTCGGACGGATCGATCCGGCTCGTGAGCACTAAGGGAGCATCCATTGTCCCGCCCCGGTTCTGGGGCAAAAACGAGCGCGAGAAGTTCAACAGCCCGTCCATGAGGAGCATGACGCAGTCCTCATCGCCATCGCACTGGCCCGTGAAGATTCCGTTCGCGACCAGCGTATGATCGTCTGCGACCGTCAGGCAGTACACCCTGTCCTCAAGGGAGGTGACGGTTTCCACGTTTGCGATCCGGTCGGTGATGACGGCCCCGCCCTCGTAGACCGGCACGGCATCCCCGGCCTTCACCTCCAGTGCCTTGATCTTCTTGAGATACTCAACATCCCAGACCAGCATCGCATGGTCAGGAGTGACCGTCAGCTGCCGGTTCCTGGTGGTGGTAAACCGGATCAGGTTTGCCGGCGCCCGGTGGATGGAGACCGAGGTAATCTTCCGCAGGTGCATCATGCCCGAGGTATCCACGGTACGGGTGTAATACGTCTTTTTCGGGTCGGAATAGTAGGTACCCAGCCGGTCAATCCCGGGCTGGCTGATGTCGAAGTTTTCCAGCACGAATTTCCTTATGGGAAGATGCGTCCACGCCTTCCCGTCATTGACCTCAATTTCGGTGTCGCCAAAGAAACAGTTCCGGCGCTTTGCCGCGTGGAAGAACGGGTGGGCATACCCGACGTTTGCCCGGGTAAACCCGATGACCCGGGCGAGTACCCCGGCGCTCGTATGCGGGGCAAGGCCGATCATAAGCTGGCCGACCAGATCGTCCCGGGTCTTGATGTTGTAGTATGCAGGAAGGCCGTAGAGTTTGGTGAGTTCGTCATCGATGAACTGTGCGACCTTTATCATATAGTCCGCACACGAATCCGCGAGGAGGAGGTCCTGCGGGTGCATCTCGATGACCTGCGTCCCGTTCTGGAGATCGTAACCATTGATGTCCTTGAGGTAACCGAGCGACCGGAGTTTCTCGACCGACACTTTCACCTCGTCCGGCCGGATGTGCGTGAGCGGGAGATCGATCATGTCGAACCGGGTCGTGCCGTCTTTAAAGACGTAGATGTCCTGTACCGCCCGGAGAATGCCTTTTTCCATCGCCTCGACTGTCCTCTCCTGGGAGATCACGCCCTTTACGCCTTTCACGAGCGCGATACTGTCTTTTTTAATCCCGAGACGCGCCATTGCCTGTGCGTATTCCTCCTTCACGTTTAGGGAGATCCGCTGGCTGCACTTGGTCGGGACATCG
>Ga0209099_1004403_pt1 | contig 10729 bp, 11 predicted proteins | sample AD_JPNHW2_MetaG_FD_184430 | JGI IMG/M metagenome (GOLD analysis project Ga0209099, IMG submission 184430) | Active sludge microbial communities of municipal wastewater-treating anaerobic digesters from Japan - AD_JPNHW2_MetaG (SPAdes) (version 2) | ecosystem: Engineered > Bioreactor > Anaerobic...
AGTCGTTCTCGGTTATCGTCTTCCGGCAGAAGGGGGACCCGCAGGCACATTTCATGGAAAAGACCAGGTCGCTTCCCACGGACTCCGAAACGGTCATGGCGTAATCAAACGTGATCTCCTCGCCTTGGCGGATATCCCGCATCGCGACAAGAAAGATCTGGCCGTCGAATCCGCTGTTCGGGTTGCAGCTGTGGTTGAAAAAATCCGTATCTTCGGGATCCGTCCCGGCCGGGCCCAGGATAAAGCGTTCCTCGATCTGCATGGTATACCGCTGCATCTCTTCCGGAAGTGTAAACATATCATCGATCCGCATGATCCTCCCCCCGAATAGTGCAAGGCGCTCGCCTTCTCTTATGTCCGCCCGGGCAAAGATCCCGCACCCCTGGGCAGGTGAACACCGTTTTTCAAGGGAAGGGTGCAGCCAGCTGCTGGCAATCATGGCTGTATTATTCCTTATCTGCATTGGGTTCGGGCTCAAAGGTTTTGTTCGTTGCGATCACGCTCCCCGGCGGGGATCCGGCAGCCCGCTGACCCGGCGCGTGGCGGGATCCGGTAATCCTGACCCCTGGTTATTCCGGGGGTGCTTCCCCCGGGGAGACCGGCAGCTGACCGGAGCCGGAGCGGGATTTTTTAAGTCTGCCGCATCCGTTCCTCATCCAGCACCCCGTCACGGATGAAGATGATCCGGTCGAAATACTCCCTGTGCCACGGCTCGTGGGAGACCATCACGATCGTCTGCTTCAGCTCGCGGTTCACCGCCCGGAAGAGTTCCAGTATTGTCCGGGAGTTCTCGGTGTCAAGGTTTGCGCACGGCTCGTCCGCGAACACAATCGACGGGGTATTGACAAGCGCCCGGGCGATCGAGACCCGCTGCTGTTCGCCGCCGGAGAGTTCGTACACGAGATGACCGAGCCGTTTTTCCAGGCCCACCTTTTCAAGCACCCCGGCCGCCGCAGCATAGCATTCGTGCAATGGTTTGCCCTGCATGATCGCCGGGATAGCGACATTCTCCATCACGTTCAGCTCGGAGACGAGCGCATAGTCCTGGAAGACGTACCCGAGATGCAGGAGCCGGAACCGGGTCCGCTCCCCGTCATCCAGCTGCGACACGTCCATGCCGTCGATCAGGATGCGGCCTCCCGAAGGCGTGTCGAGGAGACCCAGCTGGTGGAGGAGCGTGGACTTCCCGCTTCCCGAGGGTCCCATGATCCCGACAAATTCCCCCCGGTTTATCCTGACGGAAACGCCTCTGAGTGCGGCAACCTCGACCTTCCCGAGGAGGTATATCTTTTTCAGGTCCGATACTTCGATCATCCTATCCTCTCATGGCATCGAGGATCTCCTCGCTGGTCACCTGGCGGGCCGGGATATACCCCGAGACTATCGCGACCGCGTAGAGCAGCACGATGCTGAGCGCGAGCCTGCTGTAATCGATCACCGGCGTGATGTAGCCCATCGGGAACCGGAGCTGGTTGATCGAGAGGCCCGTGCTGATCAGGTTCAGGATCAGGATACCGGTAACGATGCCGCAGGTACACAGGAAGAGTACCTGGACAAGGTAACTGCCGACAATGACCTGCCTGCGGATCCCGATCGCTTTTAAGATCCCGATCTGCTTTTTCCGGTTGATGATGTTGATGTAGGTCACGATGAAGACGACAACGCTCGCGACAACGAGGCTCACGAATGTCATGATATTGTTCAGGAGCTGGAAACTCGCAATGGCATCTCCCAGGATCCCTTTCCCCTTCTCGTTCCAGGTCTTCACCCGCTCTTTTATGCCATTGTCCATGATCGTGTACTTGAGGGCTGAGGCGGCATCGGACGATGCGCCCCGCACGAGGATCTCGGTCGCAGTATCTCCGGTATGCATGACCGAGTCCATCTCGGACCGGGTGATGAATGCCGAAGAATCGATCAGGACGCCGTCCGTTTCGAATATCCCTTTCACCCGGTAACTTTTCACCACCCCGTTGCTGTACGTCACCTCGACCCGGTCGCCGGCCTTCACCCCGCCCAGGGACGGCATCTTGTCCTGCGATTCGTCCTCGTTGCCGGCAAGCAGGGATCCTATCAGGATCTGGCCGGTGTCCCCTTTCGAGAGGTAGTCCCCTTCCCTGATCTTGAGCTGGTACTGCGTTACTTTTGACTCGTCCACCGGGTCGAAAGCCGTCAAGGATTTGGTCTGGAACTTCCCGTTCTTCGTGTTCGTGATCGTGGTGCCGGTACTGGTGTGGGCCGTGACACCGGCAACGCCCGGTATCCGCTGCAGCTGCCGGACGAGTTCGCCGGCATTGGCGATCGAGGTCTCCCTGTCCTCCGGTTCGATGGTCACGTGGCCGTACTGGAAATCGACCATCTGCTGGTTGTACAGGGTCACGACCCCGCCGATGATCATGGCAAGGAAGTTCATCAGCACGACCACGAGCGCGATGATCAGGATGGTGAGGGCGAGCGTGCCCCGGTTGCCGCGCCGGATCGCCCGCACGGCAAGGTAGAGCGAGACCCCGTACCCGCCGCCGTTACGCATGCTCTTTCCCCGGCCGGATGCGGAGGTACCAGTACGCCAGACCCGCGATACCGCCTGCGATCAGGACCGCGAGTACGGCAGGCAGCAGGCCGGATGACGGGCCGGTCATGACGGTTGCCTGTTCGCTGACCGTATGGGATCCGAAATCGTCGTTATACGTGATCGTCAGGTTGGCCGGCACGGTACCGTCCTTTGTGGCCTGGAGGTAGAAGACGGCCGGGGCATCGCTGTCCTTGTCGATGGAGCCGATGAACGCGGTCCTGGTGCCGGCAAAGGGGCTGTCGAGGGCAGCCCGTACCGATGTGGCCTGGTCGGTGCCGGTATTCTCCACCCGGACAATGAGCGTGAACGTATTGCCCGGGACCGGCCGGACGGGGTCGGTGGTTACCGAGGAAAGCGCGATGTCGGCCCGGCCCATGACCGGTATGCCGAGGGTCTCGGTCTGCCGTTCGGGTGTCCCGTCCGGGTTATGGTACGTGATGGCAAGCGTGGCCGTATCGATGCCCGTTGGTATGTTCCTGTCCGTGGCAAAGCGGAGCGTGAAATTCGTCCCCTCCCCCGGATCGAGATGTTCTTGGTAATAGCGGCCGGATGTGGCAAGGACCAGGGACCGGATCGAAGAATTGACCTCCATCGATATGTCGCTTGCACGGGTCAGGCCGGTATTCATCACGCTGATATCCACGGTGCAGTCCTCGCCCGGCGCAACGCGGTCCGGCAATTCCTGCATAACGAAAAGGGCCGGTTTCTTCTGGGTCGAGATGTCGGTGTTGACATTCACCGTCACCGGGTACCGGGTACTCCGCCCGTTCTTGACGTCAACCCATACTTCCGGGAAATAGATCCCGCTCGTTGCCGGGGCTTTTATGACAAACGTGACCGGGACCGACTGCCCCGGCCCGAGTTCCCCAAGCCGGTCGAAATCCTCGGTCAGGACCACGATGCCGTTCTCTTCTAGGTGCACATTCTCTATGAAGACGTTGATGTCGGTGCTCTTTGTTGAAGCAAACGTGGAGCCAAGGAGAATGCCGGAGTTCTCCTTCTCGGATGCGGTCTCCGCGGTGTTCTTGATAGTGATCGTGACGATCCCCGTGTCGCCGGGCATGAGGACCGCGGGGGTCACTTCGTAGCCGGTAATGAGGACCGTGGGATCGGTTGCTGATGCCGGTACGGTGATAAATGCGAGCAGGAGCGCGAACATCACGGGCAGGAATTGACGGTGCCTGGCTGCTTTTCCCGTGTCCATCTCGCTCTTCCCGAATTCCCCTCTCTTTTTTTCCTGCAGGTGAATTGCCATCTCCTCCACTATTGACTGTGTATCCGGGGCGTGTCCCGAAATAGTGTACAAGCATTCAATTAATTAAACTTATGTTTAGTTTATTGAACAACTATATATTTTGCAAACACAAGGTGAATATAGAGAACCGGCAAAAACGGGTACAGATCATGCCACGGATCAATACGGAATACCGCGAGGATGCAAAGAAGAAGATCATCGATGCGGCCATGGAGGTTGCAACCGAGGATGGCTGGGGAGCGCTGACGCTCGATGCGGTTGCCCGGAAAGTCGGTGTCACCAAGGGGGCGTTCTATTCCTATTTCGAGAGCAGCGGGACGCTGATGCAGGACGTGATCGTTGCGATGATCCGCAGGCTCCGCGACCATGTCCTGACGAACCTCTCAAGCGATCCCGACATCTACGTGGCGCTGGAACGGAGCGCGGAATTCATTTTCCTGCAGCAGAAACCGTTTATCCCGGTTTTTATCCAGGGTATTTCCGGTATGCCAAAAGACCCGGTATTCCGTAAGAAAATCAGTACCCTGTTTGATGAAAACAGCACGCTTATCGTCAACGCTCTTGCCCGTTTCCAGGAGGACGGGCAGATCCCGCCGGAAGTGGACCTGCACGAAGCTGCCCGGGCCATATACAGTATGACCATGGGCCTTGGCCTCTTCACGCATGTGCTGGGGAAGGATGCGATGACCGCCAGGAAGACCTGGATGACCTCCGTGGAGCGGGTCCTGCTGCTGGACCGGAAGAAAACCGCCAAAAGGCAGTGACCCGTCCCTGTTTTCTGATAAGTACCGGCAGGGTCCCGGGTTGCCATCCGTTATTGTTCCCGCCGGAATCCCTGCAGACAATGTCTCACTCAGCAACGGGGTTATCATTCTTCCCGCACCATGGTTGTGGGTAGAGTATGGTTTTTCGTATCGCGACAGAACGGCTGTTTCTGGAAGATATGACCGTGCAGGACCTCGCCGGTCTCAACCAGCTTGCCCGGGACCGCAGCGTGATGAAGTACGTGCTCATCTGGCTTGAGAACGACGAGCAGGTTGCCGGGTTCCTGCAGCACGCGATTGATGAATCGCAGCGGGATGACCGGAGGGATTACGTGCTTGCGGTCAGGATACCGGGGACCGGTGCATTTGCCGGCTTCGTGATGCTTGAGATCGATCCTAACGAACCAGGTACCGCTGAGGTCGGGTGCGTCCTCTTGCCTGGTTACTGGAAATCAGGGTACGCTTCGGAGATCCTCCAATCCCTCCTTGCATTCGGGTTTGACCGGCGCTCCCTGCACCGGGTCTACGGGAAGTGCGACGAGCTGAACCTTGCCTCGGCCCACGTCATGGAGAAATGCGGATTGAAATACGAGGGCACGCTCCGCGAGCATGTCTGGCTGAGGGACCACTGGCGATCGACCCGGTACTACGGGATGCTGGCCGGGGAGTATTCTCTCCTGCGACTTCCGATTGTTATAGCAAAAGAATAACATTCGCGTTCGGTCCGGCCCGTCATCTCTTTTTTCGTGCCTCGTTTGCCGCATCGCGTTTCTTTGCTGCAGCGGTGCAGAATCCCGTGACAGCCAGCAGGGTTTTTAAAAAAAGCTGTCATATCGGTCTCCTATCCCGCGATGCCGGCAGGCTGATGGGGGATATCCCCCGCAGCAGAAAAATCGTGTTCAGCAATCCGGAGTGCAAACGACCGGCCGGTCGCCGGCCCGACGACCTCGTCGAGCTGTTCGAGTTTTGTCGCAGCAAAGCCCAGCTCGATCACCTCCCGCGGGTCGAAAATAGTGATGAGGGGAGCAGCCTGGCACTGCTGCCCTCCGCCCCTATCCCGATACGCCAAAGCCCGAGGTATGGAACCAGGCCCTGCGGGAATCATCGTGCGTTTTTCCTTCTTTCAGCCTCCGCGTAATGGCGGAGACCGTTGTCACGAGCCCGGGTATTTCTGCCGCCATGAATTGCCCCTGTGGGTAAATACGTCGGCGTGTATTAAATGGCGGAGAATGCCGGAAATGGCCCCGATGAGAAACTGCGCATGCACTTTTTTTTAAGATTCCGGAGCCTATTTCCATCATTTTACGACCTGGTTATTGGCCTTTTTTCCCTCAATAGCTACGATCACCTTTATGACCTTTCCCATCAATAGTTACAGACCCAAGCTTGGACCCCTCACCAGGAGGGACGGCATGGTGCAAAGACTATGGCAGAAGTGGTCGAGGTTTTAGTACCCGGCGGAAAGGCAACGGCAGGTCCACCCCTTGGACCGTCGCTCGGGCCCCTCGGTATCAACGTGAAGGCCGTAGTCGACGAGATCAACAAGAAGACCGCCTCATTCAACGGAATGCAGGTCCCGGTCAGGATCGAAGTCGACGCGAAAAAGAACTTCACGCTCACGGTCGGTATCCCGCCGACCACGGCACTCATCAAGAAAGAGGCCGGTATCGAGAAAGGTTCCGGAGAGCCCAACGCCAAAGTGGCAGGCAACCTGCCATTCGAGGCCGCTGTCAGAATTGCCAACATGAAACTCGAAGGCATGCTCTCCTACGAGCTGAAGACCGCTATCAGAGAGGTCGTCGGCACGTGTGTCAGCATGGGAGTCACCGTTGACGGCAAGAAACCCAAAGAGGTTCTCGCCCTCCTCAAAGAAGGCAAGTACGACAGCCAACTCGCAGTGAAATAAGAGTGAGAAAACCATAGGAGATCGGCCATGTCCGGTCGCAGAACTATGGAGGAATCTGATGGTTGATAGGGCCAGAATTTTGAACGCCGTAAAAACGGCGATTGAGAAGGCGCCGAAGCGTAAGTTCTCTGAGAGTATTGACATTACCATCAATCTCAAGAATATCGATATGGCGCAGCCGAAAAATCGTATCGACGAGACGATAATGCTCCCCCACGGGACCGGCGAGAAGATCGGTATCTGTGTCATCGGGAAGGGCGACATCGTCACGCAGGCAAAGGATGCCAAAGTCGACCTGATTATCGGTCCTGAAGAAGTTGAGCGGCTCGGCGGCGCACCCCGCGAAGCACGGAAAATTGCGGCACAGTACCGCTACTTCCTTGCGGAGACGGCGGTCATGCCCGGTGTCGGTCGTTACCTGGGTCCCCGGCTCGGTCCGCGGGGCAGGATGCCGATGCCGATCCCCGCACAGCAGGATATCCGCCCGATCGTCGAGCGCCTGCGCAACTCGGTGAAGATCCGTACAAAAGACAAGACGGTCTTCTCCACCAAGGTCGGTACAACGGCAATGAAGCCGGAACAGGTTGCTGAGAACATCGAAACGATCGTAAAGAGGATCGAGTCTGTCCTTGAACAGGGTCCCCTGAACGTCCGTTCCGTCTTTGTCAAGACCACCATGGGTCCCGCAGTGAGGCTGGAATAATGGCATTATACACCCACCACCTCCCCGCGTGGAAGAAGGAAGAGGTCGAAGACATCAAGAAGAATGCGAAAGCCTACAAGCTCGTCGGGCTTGTCGACATGTACGGGATTCCCGCACAGCAGGTGCAGCAGATCCGCCGGAACCTCCGCGGAAAAGCCGTCATCAAGGTGACGAGGAACACCCTCATCGAGCACGCGTTCAACGAGATTGGCGGGGAAATAAAAAACCTCTCGAAGTACATCTCCGGTCACTCGGCGATCATCTTCACCAACGACAACCCGTTCAAGCTCTACAAGCAACTTGAGAAGACCAAGACCAAGATGGCGGCAAAGGCCGGCGAGAAAGCGCCGGAGGACATCGTTGTTGCAAGCGGTCCCACCAGCTTCAAGCCGGGCCCGATTGTCGGCGAACTCCAGCAGGCCGGCATACCCGCAGCCATTGAAGGCGGCAAGGTCAAGATCAGGGAGACCAAGACCGTTGTCAAGGCCGGCGGCGTGATCTCGGCAAAACTCGCAACGATCCTGGTCAAGCTCGACATCAAGCCCATGGACGTCGGTGTCCTCCTGCAGGCGGCATTCCATGACGGGAGTATCTACGAACCGTCCGTGCTTGCCGTTGATGAGACGGTCATCCTCGGACAGATCCAGCTCGCGAGCAGGCAGGCAGTCGCCCTGTCGCTTGAGGCTGCCATCCCGACAAAGGACTCGATGGGCGCACTCCTGACGAAGGCTGTCAGGGATGCACGCGGCGTTGCAATCGAAGCAGCGATCTACGAGAAGGACGTTGTCGATGCGATTATCGGTAAAGCGCAGAGAGAAAGCCAGGTTATCAAGAACCTGGTAAAATAATCAATTGAGATTTGAGGTGAAACAAATGGAGTATATCTATGCAGCACTTCTCCTGCACAAGGCAGGCAAGAAGGTCGATGAGAACGGCGTCAAGGCAGTACTTACCGCCGCAGGTGTAGCAGCAGACGAAGCACGGATCAAGGGACTCATTGCAGCCCTCGATGGCGTAAACATTGAGGAAGCCATCAAGGCAGCAGCCGCGGCCCCGGTCGCCGTTGCAGCAGCAGCACCCGCAGCAGCGGCAGCACATGCAGCACCCGCCAAGGCAGAGCACAAGGAAGAAGACAAGAAGGCAGAAGAAGAGAGCGGCATGGCAGGGCTCGGCGCCCTGTTCGGGTAATCCGAGAGGTCGAAGACCTCGAGGATGAGAAGATTTCCGCAGGAAATCTTCGAATCTTTTTATCTCTCTTGTCTGCACGGCTGAACTGCCTGTTTTCTGAGCATGGAATCCCAGAGCGGAGCCGCTGTCCGGCCGATCCCGCCGCAATCCTTATCATCCCAGCGCTGGATGAATCTCCTGTATGAGAACCTGTGCCCGACCCCCGGGGGCTCTCCCGGCGGCTGGCCTTGTGGTTTTTCTCCTCCTGGCCATGATCCCGCCCGGTGCTGCCCAGACTGCCGGAAGCGATGCCACCAGCTGCGAATGCAAAGACTGCCATATCACGATCACGCTGAAGGTCGCCTTTGTCGGTGCCGACGACGACTTCATCAGCCGCTTCTTCAACGAGGTAAAGGACGTGTGGAACGGGCCGCAGGACAACCCGTCAACGTACGGCGACTGCAAGTGCCCGTTCGAGGTGAAGGTGGTGACAAAGAAGGCCGCCCGGTGCGATTCTCCGCCAACAGACGGGTACCACTGCATCGAGGTCACCAACTTCACGGCAAAACCGCCGTACAGCGCAAACGAGTCGGTCCTTGGCCAGGTCAGGAACGGGACCATCGACCCGCGGACATCCGGCCAGGTCATACGGTACCGCGGTTACCTGTACCCCCCCGGTACCAGCACGGGCCAGGCCCTGAACGGCTGGTGGTCAGATGCCATGAGCACCCCCTATAACGGCAGTACGGTCACCGATTTCGCCCACGAGGCCGGCCACCTGATGGGTCTTGCCGACAACAGCGGCGGGATCATGGACTTTGCCGGTATGACCACGGGCCGTGCCTCGCAGGGCAACATCGACCAGGCAGTAAAAAATGTCTGTAAGGAGGCAAATCCCTGCCCGGACCGGTGCTGCTGCGGCAATGGCGCTGTCGACACGGGAAAGGGTGAAGCGTGCGACCCGCTGGCCGTGCCGTCCGGGTGCGCAAAGGGCTCGGCCTGCTGCCCGGTCTGCTGCCGCTGCATCGTACCGGTGTGCGACCCGGCAGCGGGAGAGTTCCTGACAGAAGAGGACTGTAAGCAGAACTGCCTAGGGAAAAGCGATACCTGCCAGGTGAATTACCAGACCGGGTGCTGGGACTGCGGCCCGGCATGGGTGGCCAAAAGCGGCCCGTATACTGCTTCCCGGGAGGCGATGTGGAAGGCAAACGAGAGCATCTTCCATCCCCCCTTCACCCTGCCGCCGGCAAACGCCAGCCCGCTCCTTCCGGTAACGGCGACTGTCACGGTTCCGGCAGCCACGGCCGTTCCGCAACCAAAAGCACCGGAACCGGAAACACCGGTAAACACGACGCCGATATCCCCCCTCATCTCCTCCATCAGCGATGTACCGGTTGCCGCGGACTTCCTTGCCAATGAGCGGATCAATGTACATCTTCCCGAAGGGGAGTATCATGTCACGACAGAGGACGGGAGCATAACAGATTCCGGAGAAGGGACCGGCAGCGACCCGACGGTCAATGTCTGGTCCGACGAACAGACCCTCCGGCAGATCGCCGCGGGTGATCTGACATTCGAAGAGGCGGTGTTCTCGGACAGGGTACGGTTCGAGGGAGTCGGATTCGTCAGTTCCCTGAAGTTTGCCGTTTCCGGGTATATCGTGAAGATCAGGGCCGCATTCAGCAGCGGGGGATGAACCGGATCGGTTGCATGCCGGGTACTGATCTCCACGGATATCCGTGTCTCTAACCGGAAAGTCTGCCATTCCGGGGCCGCCACTATGGTAATCCCTTCATGAAAGTTCCGGACCGGGTTAGTGGCAGGCAGCGCCCGGCCAGTTTTTCCCGTCTGGTCCGCTGCCCAAAATAATACTTTCAGTATCAATATCCGTGCTTTTGCGCCGGCTCTGTCCACGGTCACACCGGCATCCCGGTATAGATATTATGCTTGGTCGAGACGATCTTCACCCGCACGTTGCCGGCCTGTTTTTCGCAGTTGTACACGGACACCACCCGGTTGCGGGCAACCCCGAGCATCTCGCCGTGGATCCAGCCCGGCGCCCGGATCTCGACGGTCACCTTCTCGCCCCTGTCGAACGCGAGCGGGATAAAGGGGCGCCGGACCGTGCCAAAGTCCCGTGCGGGGTTCAGCTCGAGCTTCAGACCGGACTCTTTCTCCCAGGGCCGGAGGCTCCGGTTATAGAACTGCCACCAGCTCTGGGCCTTTACCCCTCCCGGCGACCTGCCGTACCGGTAATGTTCGAACTTCTGGATCCCGAGGGGCGGGAACCGCTTGCCGGCCCCGATCTCCTGCGCAAACCGGATCAGCTTCGGGATCTCGGCATCGTTGATCCCCGGGATAT
>Ga0209099_1004404_pt1 | contig 10728 bp, 10 predicted proteins | sample AD_JPNHW2_MetaG_FD_184430 | JGI IMG/M metagenome (GOLD analysis project Ga0209099, IMG submission 184430) | Active sludge microbial communities of municipal wastewater-treating anaerobic digesters from Japan - AD_JPNHW2_MetaG (SPAdes) (version 2) | ecosystem: Engineered > Bioreactor > Anaerobic...
CTTAGTCTTGTTCACGTAGTCCGTGACTTCCTTTGCACCGGACTCAAAGTCTGCCCAGTTGGTTCCCTTGTAGGAGTGGAACTGGGTGTGGGTGAGGTGCAGGACCTGCTCGCGGCCAAACTTGTTTTTAGCCTTGAAGCCTTCTGCGAGCTTCATGGTTTCGAGCGTGGTCTCGTAGCATCCCGGGTTCCCGAGATTGTTCGGGTGGATGTGCATCGAGTGCGGGAGGCCGAGATACTCGTTTGCCTCAATGAGTCCCTTGACGATCTCTGCGGGAGTAATGTCGAAATATGGAACCGGGTCGTTTACGGAGAGACAGTTCAGACCCCATGCCCAGGCTTCAGTCCCACCGGGGTTGACGACCTTGACGGCGTACCCTTTCGTCACGTTGAGGAGCCAGGCAATGTAGGCGGCGGTGTTCTCAACTTCATGATTCTTGAGGTACTCGAGGACGAACCAGTTGTTTCCAAAGACCGGGAATGCACCTTCATCGATAATGGGTGTGTCGCGGATCTCTTCGTGGACGTGACGTGAGAAGAGCGGGGGCATTGCCGCTTCCATCGCGGTGGTGTAGCCCATCTTTGCGTACTCGTAGCCGGTCTTGAACGTGGTCGGGATCGACGCCCCGCCACCCATCCGCTCCATGCCATGGGTTGCTGTGCAGCTGAAGAGTTTGTCCTCGGGCCGATAGATTCGGCCGAGATTGACCTTGGGGCCTGCAATATGGGCGTGGATTTCCACGGCGCCTGCCATGACGGTCTTGTCCCTGGCATCGATAACCTTTGCCGAGGAACTGACCTTGTCGACTATCTTTCCGTCCTTGATTGCAATATCCTTCTTGTCGCCTTTGATGCCCTGGACCGGGTCAAAGACATGACCGTTTTTGATGATGTATTCTGACATGGTTATGCTGCCCCCTTGAGTTGTTTTAAGCGGTCCCGGACTTTTATTAAGAACTCTTCGTCGGTGAGCATCCCCTCCGGGGGCTCGACTACCTTGCGGCAGTCAATTGGCACGTTGTCCATGCGGTAGCAGTTGCCACCGGTTTCGACCCCATTGAAAGCGACCGGGACATGGAGTTTTGAGACCCCGGATGTCGGGGTCAGGTGGGGATCGATGCAGACGGATGGCATATTGGCGATCGGTTTGACCGCGCTAATCGGGAAGTGTGCGCCCGGGTCGCTTCCTATGGTTAACATCGCGTCGATCTCACCACGGGTGAGGAGGTCAATCGTACTTGTGTCGCCCGGGTTGTAGCGGGCAAAGCCCCGGGTAAGGTCAACTGCGTAGGGAAACCCAAACTGCCATGCGAAAACTTCTCCGGAGCCGGTAACATTGTAGTGGCCCCGCATCGGCATGATCGAGAATTTTGTATAATCGTTGAGATCCTTAGTGACAGCAATTGCCTCGTCGATGTTGTGGTTCTTGCCGAGCGACTGGGTAACACCCATGCCAAAGAAGATGATGCCAAACCGGCCGCTTTTCAGGATATCAGCAGCCTCGCGGATCTTCTCACTGGGAATGCCGGCAACTTCGTCAGGGAGCCATTCACCCTTAAAGGCAACGCGGAATGCGTTTAAGAGTTCGTAGTCCTGGCCCTGTGCTACCTGAAGGTGCATGTCGGCCATCTTGGCGGTGTCGGTAACACGGGGATCAACAACAATCAGCTTGCGGCTCATCTGTCCCTTACCCGTAAAAAAACCGCGAGGGAAGATGGAGTACCGGGACATGTGCCGGGGGTGGGCATGTGCCGGGTTGCAGCCCCAGAAGACAATCCTGTCCGCACGGTTCTTGATCTCTCCAAGAGTACAGGATGGAAGACCTACATCCTGAATCGCAATCAGGGAAGTGCCGTGGCAGGTTGCAGCGGTATTGTCACAGCATGCCCGGCTCATTTCGGCAATCTCATTACCCACACTCTGGGCCTCGCAGTTGGTTGAAGACCACCCAAACATGAGTGGCTTTTTCGCCTTTGCGAGCATCTGGGCGGTGTATTCAACAGCCTCATCATAGGAGATCTCCTTCCATGACCCGTCTTCCTGGTGCATCCGGGGACGGGTGATCCGGTCAGGTGATTGCGAGTGCAGGAACTTTTCTGTCCCGATTACGCAGGCATTGTCGACTTCAAGGAGTTTCTTGCCATCATCGGAAACAATCACTTCAATATCATCACAAAGTGTTCCGCAGAAAGGGCAGACCACATCGGTTATAGTCCTGGTCATTCAGTTTTCACCCCGCAAAGTTTCTGTACAAGTTCGATGCCGAGAAGGATCGGCTCGTTTGCTGCAACTTCCAGTGTCACAGGAGTTCCTTTGAATGTTGGCATACCCGTGGAGTAGGTATTCGGGTCAATAATGGAGTTTGCCCACGGTCCCATCGGGATAAAAGCTACACCCGGGTGCGGTCCCTGGGCAGTCTCGACCGCTTTGACTATAACGCTGCCATAAGGGCTGGTGACCCGGACGGTGGTGTTCTTCCATGCCCCGAGTTTTTTTAAATCGGAGCGGTCCATTTCAATAATTCCAGCTGCTTCACGATAGTAGGGCTTCTCTTTTCCACCCTCGATCGCAACACCTTGCTGGATAGTTCTTCCTGAAATCAGATTTACGGCTATTCTGACCATGACTATCAACAAAATTTTGGTACTTGCCTCTAATAAAGGCATTTGATTTGACACCATTTTGAGGTTCTTTAACAAATCGGACATGTTTGCATAGAATTGTTAACAAGTTAATTTAACCTGCCTTCGATGAGGGTTTTCAGATTTTCCCACCCGCCTCGAAAAAAGGACACCCCCATTTAAAACTATGTCCCAACCACCGTCTGATTATGTTTTTGCCGGGATCCGGTCGGGCAATCCGGTGCGCGGATACTTTCGTAAGGTGGGTAGCCGGGGTGTATTTTCCCCGATGCGGAACGAGCTCCGCTTTCTCACGTGAGGCACAGACTTCCCTGTTCATATTTCCCCTCCAGTAAAAAGGATTCCCGTCCTCTTACCCGGGGATCATCACCATAAACGCACCCCAATTAAAATCCCTCATACATCTCCTGATCCCAAAACAAAGCCCAAATTGAGCCCCATATAATGCCTTTCATCTGGCCATGGCGGCCTTGTAGCGGCATTTGTTTCCTTCACCAATAAACACCTATCCGGACCCTGTTTCTGGCCTTAAAACTGCAATATGAGATTGTTATATTTCGTCCGTTTGGCAAAATACGGCTTATTTAAGGGCATTTTTAAACGGAACCTGATACGGGCTTCTTTTAGGGTGTGAAAAGGGCAATCGGGGGCTGGATTGAGCCCGGATTGGATCGGGTCTGTAAGGGGACCTATGTGAATAACGGCCGGATTTGCTGTTGTATGGATGGGTGTGGGACAGTGATACAGATCTATCCTTGCAGGTACCGTCTCAAGATTAACTTCCCGAAGTTGCTGGCTTAGTCGAATAGAGAGAATCGGTTATATTCTTCCTGGTACCGGTAGTTTAATCCAAATTTCCTGTTCTGGAGAATGCTCTCTATAATTATTTTGACCGATTCAGGAGAACGAGTGTTGTTCTTTTTTATCAGAGATAGTATTTTCTCTGCGCACGGTAGAATAGTTTCGCCAAAATTGGAATTAAATTTAAGGATATATTCCTCGGCTTTGTCTTTATCGCAGGTGGATTCAAGTAACAGGCATTTCTGGACATACAGACAACTGTAATACAGGAGATTCCGGCAATCGTTTAGTTCAGGGAGGATTTTTTCCTTGTTTTCAATTAATTTTGTTAATCCTTTCATTGCAGAAGTGTGATTGTCAGAGCACAATTTTTTAAAGTATTTTTTCAATCTCGATTCGACCATAGGCTCAAAAACCGGTTCCAAGATAACCTGAGCCAACTGGTGAAGCTGGCGGTACACTTCAGCATCGGCATGAGGGTCAGCTATAACGTAAGGATATCCCTCTTTCCAGATCAGCAGATGTTCGATTTCATGAGCGACGATTCGTGCATCTTCCAGGGATTTTGGATATTTTTTTAAGATGATGGTATCTGTTACTGGTGAAGAACTACCCCCTTTTTTAGAATCTGCAGAGATAGTCCAGTTAATGTTTATTTTATCGATATCGGCTTTATTGTCGGAATAAAAATCATTAAAAGAACTGTGTTTCTTACTGAGGTTTGATAACATTATCTGAGCAGAGCTATCCTTTAACTTTGTTCTGTGCGTATTTTTAGATTCAGATTGTGATTTTTTCATAATTGCTTTTTAGTGAGAGATTAGATAGAGGTTTCTCATGGCAAAGAGACCTGTCAAAGGGTATAGTAATTGATCTCCCCTCTTTTCCACACGATAATTGACAGGATTCTGATTTTACAAAATCGTCTTCAATTTCTGGAAATGATAAGGTTAATCCCCGCCCAAACTAAAGAGATTTCGCGATGCCAAAATCACCTCAAAATGAAAAAATACCCGGACACGAACCTAATTTCAGGTATAAACAATGCCTTATTCTCAGGAACGATGTAAAAATGAGCTGCGGTAAGAAATGCGCACAGGCAGCTCATGCATCAATCGGGGCATTTGAGAGTGCTGATAAGACGCTGCGTAAGGCGTGGCAGACTGAAGGCCAGAAAAAAGTGGTGCTTAAGGCCGACAGCGAGCGGACCCTGTTCGAGATCAAGGTGCTCGCGGAACGGGCCGGGATTTCTACATCCCTGATACAGGATGCCGGCATGACCGAGATCCCGCCCGGCACCATCACCGCCCTCGGTCTTGGGCCGGCAAAATCCGAAGAACTTGACAGGATCACCGGGACGCTTTCGCTCTTATGAGAGAGAGTTCTTTTGCGCTCGAACGCGAGCTCGGGATGCACTACTACGCGACAGATACTCCGGGGATCGGCGGAACGCTCCGTACGGTGCCGGAAGATTTCCTTGTCGATGAGATCCCACCGGAGGGGAAAGGAGAGACGACCGGACCGTACCTGATCTGCCGGCTCACTAAAACCAACTGGGAACTCCAGCACGCGGTAAAGGAGATTGCCCGCCGGCTTAATATCAGCCACCGGCGGATCGGCTGGGCGGGCACAAAGGACAAGAACGCCCGGACGACACAGCTGATCTCGCTTTACAAGGTAACACCGGAAGAGATCGCCGCGTTCTCCTTAAAAGATATCATCCTTGAACCGATTGGCCAGTCAAACGAGCAGCTCTCGCTTGGCGATCTTAAAGGAAACCGGTTCGACATCTGCATCCGCGACGCCGACACGGAGGACCTGGCCGGCCGGGTCGCAGCCGTAACAAAGACCGCATCGCAGGCACTCCCCAACTATTTCGGGCTCCAGCGTTTCGGTGTCATCCGCCCGCTGACGCACCGGATCGGGGAACAGATCCTGCACGGCGATTATGAAAAAGCAGTGATGACCTACGTGGGCCTGGCATTCCCCCACGAGACTGAAGAAGTCCGACGGGTCCGGACCGCATTTATGGACACCCGGGACACGGCTGTCGCCCTCCGCGAGCTGCCGGTACATATGTCCTTTGAGCGTTCGATGCTCTCGTACCTTCACGCCCGTCCGGAGGATTATGCCGGGGCACTCCAGCAGTTGCCGCCAAAACTCCTGTCGATGTTTGTCTCTGCATTCCAGTCCTATCTTTTCAACTGCGCCCTTTCACACCGGTTGAGCGAGGGCCACACGCTCACCGATCCTGTCGCAGGAGACCGCCTGATCTTCGTAAACGGCCGCACCGATGCCGTGACTACGGCAAACATTCCTGCCGTAACACTCCACCTTGCCCGGGGCCGGTGCAATATCGCACTCTTCATGCCGGGTAAAGATGAGATGGATGCTATCACCGGAAACGACGCCATCCGGGATATTCTTGCAGATATGCAGATCACCGCAGATGATTTCCGGAGGGCTTCCACGTTTGTGAAAACAAAATTCGATGGGGCGTGGCGTTCAATCTCCTTAAAAACATCGATCGATGCTTCGGTTGAGGGCACAAACGTGCACCTCAAATTCACACTTCCCCCCGGACATTATGCGACGACGGTCTGCCGGGAATACATGAAGGCGGACCCGATCCGGATGGTGTAATTTTTTTTATAGGTTCTTTGGAAAACCTTTTTTTTAAAAGGAGGGTGATTGCTCAATAAAGACCACCCGGGAGCAGTTCCGGTATAAAATAAATTCAAAGAATCCCATTTGTTTTAAAAAAAAATCATCTCCGGGAATCCGCCAGTTCTTTTGCGCCGTCTATTGCATCGTTGAGGTTGCCCAGTTTATCGACAAGGTTGATCTTCACCGCATCAGCACCCCGGATCACCTGGCCATCCTCAATATCCGACCGTGCGATCACCCGCTGGGACATCACATCATTGATGAATAACTCAAAACTTTCATTTACAATCGTCTGGGCGTACTGCCGCTCCTCCCCGGTAAGTGCACGGGATGTCGATCCCATATCCTTTTTCTCACCGGATTTTACGACAGAGATGTTGTAACCTTCCTGTTTGAGCCAGCCGCTGATATCCGAAAATGTCCAGATGACACCGACAGCACCGGTAATCGTATCAGGATTCGCATATATTTTGTCGCCGTGAGCGCTCACATAATACGCGGCAGAAGTTGCGAGATCTCCCATGGATATAACAACCGGTTTTTTGGTCTTTGCATACTCCATGTCACTGATAATTTCCTGTGCCGCAGCCGGCGTGCCTCCGGGACTATCCACGCGGAGAACGATCGCTTCGACCATCGGGTCATCGGCCGCTTCCCGGAGCTGGTTGCCTACATATTCGCTCCCGACACCATTCGCATCGGAAAAATCACCGGTCGTAAGCGTGCCTTCCATCCGGATGACCCGGACGCCGGGATGCGCATTATCCGCAAAATAGAATGCTGCGATAAAGATCCCGATCACAAGAATAAGTCCGACAGTGATGACCAAAAACCATTTTAAGCCAGCACTTTGGGGTGCCGGGGCCGGCCCGGAGAACGCCGGGGATGCTTCAGGGATTGTTGCCATAAAGGTAAGCTCTTAAGTGTACAGCACGTCAAACTCGGAAACGAGGTTGCTGCCGCACAGGTAATATTTCTTGAGATTTAACCGGATCATCTCATCTTCTGAATTGATATGCATTCCGCCAACAAGAGAAGGTGTATCCGATCCGCCAACAATAAACGGCAGGTGGATGAGCCGGATCTCATCTACGAGCTTATTCTGGAGCATATGAAAGTTTAAGGTCGGACCCCCTTCAATCATCAGTTTTTTTATCCCGAAATCGTCGTGCAGGATCTGCATGAGAAGGGGCAGTTCGACATGATCTTTTCCGGCCGTGACTACCGTGACGCCTTTTGCCTTAATCGCTTCGACCCTGTCCTTTGGGGCCTGCTCACATACTGCGATAAGGGTTTTTGCATCCGGCCCGAGCACGTTTGCATCGAGCGGGATATCCGCCATACTGCACGGGATAACCCGGAGCGGACTTTTTCCGGGCACGAACCGTACCGTTAAAAAAGAATTATCGATCCGGATGGTATTTGCACCCACCATGATCGCATCGTATGCGGCCCTTGTCTCGTGGAGCAGGATCTCGGTTTCATGTGCCATGTATTTCATCAGGATCTTGCTGGACGCACCTTTTTTTAAAGTGAGCTTGCCGTCAGCAGTGATCTCGGACATAAGTAAGACATGCGGACGGGCCGTTGTTTCTGCCATCTGGTTTCAACTCTCTCGTTTTTTATTTTGGTGCTCGATGTAAATAATATGATGATTGTACGATGGTAATAATATTACACGTACGTTAATAGTATCAGTCATCCGGTATTTCTCCGCAACTATTAATGGTTCGCGTGCCTATCAATGGAGGTATGAATATTACTGCCCTCCGGCCAAGGTTCAAACAGTACCTTGAACCGGTTGCAGATGCTTTTGTCCGGTGCGGTATCACCCCGAACCAGTGTTCGTTCCTTGCCCTTGTCGCAGGGATCGTTGCTGCGGCCCTTTTTGTTGAACGCCAGTTCCTGATCGGCAGCATCGTACTGCTGCTCTCGGCACTTTTTGATCTTGTCGATGGCAGTATTGCACGTAAAACCAACTCCCACACAAACTTCGGGGCGGTCTTTGACTGGATTGTAGACAAATACGTCGATGCCCTGATACTGCTTGGAATCGGTCTTTCCGGCATTGCAATCGTCAGCGCGTTTCTGCCGGTCCCAAAAATCGCGGACTTTGCCATCATCGGCCTTGCCATGACCGGCTCTTTGATGAACACGTTCATCAAGCCGGTGGTCTACGCAGAGATCGGGTACCGGGAAAAAGTGGAGGGAAAGATCGATGACCCGCTTGAAGGCGTTGGCTTCTTTGGCAGACCGGAAACGTTCCTTGTGCTGATCCTCGGAGGAGTCACCGGGTTTATCTGGGTCTCGGTGATTATCATCGCAGTCTGCACAAACCTCTCGGCAATCCAGCGGATACTCTACCTGTATAAAACGCTCTCGTGAAGAAACGGGCACAGTCCTTTTTTGGCCCATAAAAAATCTTCAGACTATTTCCTTAATGCTCCTTTTCGCGTCGGCACGAGCGACAGGTAACCCTATCATATCAGAACAGGTAACACTCCCTGGCGAATCCGATTGTGGGCACGTCACATCTGACAGGGCAGGTCTGTTTTTATCGGCAGGGCGCGGCCCCCTAAAAACAAAAAACAGGATAATCCCGCGGACATACCCGGGCACGCTATTACTGTTTTCCCGGTTCATCCGGCACTTCTGCAGTTGCCGGCCCGGGCTCATTTACCGGTTCAGGAGAAACCTCAGGCTTCTGTGGCCCATTACCTTTACCCCGGCCAAATCCCCGGTTGACTTCCCCATAGTACAACTGGAACAGTTCATCGGCAAAGGCGCCAAGCCGGGGGATGAGGGTAAAGAGGCCGTACGCAATCAGGATCAGGATAATAAGCGCGAGGATCTCCGCGATTACGTTATGCGCCCAGAAGAAACTCTCGTAACCGATCTCGCCGTTTCCGGCAATCTCCGGATAATACGGGAACCACTGGCTGGTGTAGGCCATAATCACAAAGACGTTCCGGAACAGGTTGAGGATGTAGATAGTCGGAGCAACGAGAAGAAACGCATAGCATTTCTGCCGGAGCGTAGTCGGCACCGCGGCAGCAACCCCGAGCATTATCGCGATGCTCTGGATACCGGTGCAGGCAAGGATAATCTCGACCCGGAAGCCGTGCTGCGCGATAATGTTCCATGCGTCAAGGCTCACCGGATAGTTGAAGAGATGGAGCAGCCAGACAACCTGGCCGACGACGAAGGAAATAAGCCAGTCCCCGGCCATGGGCAGGTATTCAAACGGCGCGTAGATTAAAAATGCCACGGCTGCAGCCCGTGACAGGTGCATGATCCGTGGGTCCTCTGCGAGCAGGTGTTTTATTGTAACATACAGGAACGGCACCGAAAGCGCCGCCATGACCGGATAAAGGAAATTGTTCTCGGCAAAATATTCCGGCAGTGTCCCGAAAAGTGAAAGGACGATAAAAACCCAGCCGGCGATCGCGGCATATTTCCGGTGGCGACCGGGTATCAGGAATGCCAGAAATCCAATACAGGATATCAGGACGAGATACTCGATCATCATAGATGTATTCACGCTTAATCAAAAAAAGGATTCTCTCCTACCCTGAAATGACGGTTGGATATTCTAAGAGCCCTCCACTTTTTTTTAGTGAGTGGGTAAAAGGAACACGCACGCCGGAATATCCCAATAATCAGTTTAATCTTCTAGCATGACTCATACTATAACCCGATGTTTTGCCCGGAATGTAAAACAATGCTCATCTCGTCTGGCGGTCAGCTCAAATGCCGCAAGTGCGGGTATATCAGAAAGATCGAAGCAAGCGAACATATGACGCGCGAGAAAAAGCGCACGGAAAACGAGATCACCATCGTGGACGATGAAGATACAAATTTAAAAACGATGCCCACGATCCAGATCAAGTGCCCCAAGTGCGAGAATAACCTCGCCTTCTGGTGGCTTCGCCAGCTCCGGGCGGCTGATGAGAGTGAGGTGCGGTTCTTCCGGTGTACCGAATGCGGCCACACGTGGCGGCAGTACGATTAGGCAAATAACCATACCAATATAATTTAAAAAAAAAACGCTTTAAATCGCTTTCAACTTCCTTTTTAATTATTCAAAACGATATCCTGTCAGGATTGTAATTCCCGCATGTCCGGGACTTTTTCTCTTTTCGCGGCCTGTAATACCGACAGAACACATTAAAAAAGAATATGTGAGTTCTTACAGCAGTCCCGGAGCCTTGACCCGGAATTTCTGCCAGAGCACGCGGCCTACTACACGGTAGGTGAAATCGAGTTCATCGAAACTGGGGATATCGTGCTCTTTTAGCATTTCGCGACCCACGTTCATCGAGTCGCCTCCGAGCATCGTCGCAATAAGCCGGTTCTCAGTCTTTTCAGAGAACCGCAGGATCTGCCGCGCCAGCTGTTCCGATGTAAGAACGAGGTTTGGGAACTGGACAATAAACGCGATGTCCCAGAGATCCCCGTGTTTTATCAGCACATCGAAGGTCTTCTCAAACCGCTTCTCGGTCGCATCGCCCAGGAGATCGATGGGGTTTCCCTTGTTCCAGAACTCGGGGAGGAACTCGTTGAGTTCATCGACGACATTCTTGGGGAGGTCAATAATCTCGATACCGTACCGCTCCGCA
>Ga0209099_1004407_pt1 | contig 10726 bp, 10 predicted proteins | sample AD_JPNHW2_MetaG_FD_184430 | JGI IMG/M metagenome (GOLD analysis project Ga0209099, IMG submission 184430) | Active sludge microbial communities of municipal wastewater-treating anaerobic digesters from Japan - AD_JPNHW2_MetaG (SPAdes) (version 2) | ecosystem: Engineered > Bioreactor > Anaerobic...
AATGGTATCGATATCAGCCTGTTCCAGACAGGTAATGGTCAGCAGTTTCACCTCATAACTGGTCTTGCGGATGGCTTGCTGCACATACCATACAATCCCCTGGTAGTTGTCGCTGTGATAAGCGCCGTTGAAATGAAGGATGGCTTTTTCGGTAAAGGCGTTTTTCATGAGGAAGTGTGACATGGTAGCGTCCTTGATGGCCTGTGCCTTGCCCAGGTTGGCCGTCTGATGGGCCGGCATCGCATCGCCGATGTTCTTTGAAATGGAAGCATAACATTCAAGGGTATCGATGTATTTGATTGGAAGGGAGGCGATGAGCCCCCGTTGCTGGGCATTGATGCTGTCGAGGCCTTCAAAACCTTTTAAATTAACCAGTGCGGCATACCTGCGGGGAATGTTGGTTGCAACGACCTTTATCCCTTTTTCCCTTGCAAAATCAATGATGGGAGCATAATCCGTTTTATAGTTACTCCAGAGTTTCGCCTCCGATTCGAAATCTTTTTTCCGGATCATTTTTGAGATGTATTCATTGATTAAAAGCTGGTTATCGGCTTCAAACATCTCCGCCCCGAGGATCAGGTTTCCCTTTTTGGCGTTGAAAAGATCGCGGGTCAGTTCCAGCTCAAGCCAATGACAGATCGGGTTGTTATGGATTTCACCGAAGAAAATAATATCGGATTTCTTCGCAGCATCAAGGATGTCCTGGTAATTGGCACGATTCCCTTTCCCGTTATAAATTTTGTATGCCGGTTTGTCGCTTCTCATAGAAGTGAGAACTAAAAACAGACCTGTTAAAATGAGTAGTGTGATTCTTCGCATCCGCTTTCTGTTAATTGGTTTTCTATAATGCTCATTACTTTCTCAATTCTGAGGCGCTGAAGGAGAGGGGCAAAAGGTCGCTGATACTCCCGACGATGTAAACCGGTCCGGTCTCACCGGCCATGATGATCCGGATTTTCCGACCCGATCTGAGTTCATATTCGAGGATAGCCTGCCGGCATATGCCGCAGGGAGTTACAGGCGAATCGACGGTGAAATCTTCGGCATGTGCCGTAATGGCAATCGATTCGATGGAGATATCCGGATAAGAAGCCATGGCGGCGAATAAAGCGACCCGTTCGGCGCATGAACCCACGGGGAAGGAGGCATTTTCCTGATTGCTTCCCGTGATAACCATGCCATTAACCAATCGGAGGGCAGCTCCCACGTGATATTTTGAGTAGGGGGCATACGAGTTCTCCGCAGCCCTCTTTGCCGTTTCAATTAATTCACGATCCGTGTTGGAAAGCGAACCTGGTGAATCGAATTCCTGATAGGTGAACCCCGATGAATGTTCTTTCATGATTTGTTATTCTAAGGGGTTATCATCTTCTTCATCATTCCTGATGGGGATTTCGGGCTTGGGATTATGGTACTTTCCTGCCAGAATCGCAGTATACTTTTCCTTCTCTTTTAATAACCCGATTGCCTCGCTAAGCTCTTTATCCTGTTTCAGGGAGGCTTCGATTTTTCCTTTCTGGAAGTAGTATCGTGTAACAATCTCCATTTTAAGCAATTCCTTGATCTGATCACGGTATCTTTTCAGGTCCTCTTTTTTATTCTCGGCCATTCGTTCTTTCAGGTGGTTGTATTCGCCTGCAATGGAATCGAAACAATGATCCCTGACCGCCTCTGATTTAAGCTGTTCCAAGGCCCGTTCACTCCGGGTTGTATAGCTGTAATCCTTATCCCTGATATAATCGAGGAACTGATTGTAAACAGTATCGGAAATTTCAAATTCGCCGGCCGGGGGAATGGCGGGATGTTCCCGTTCAAACCGGGTTGCAAAATCAAAGATCAGGTATTTTGAATAGAGCGACAATGCAACATTGCTGAATTTACGGGGTTCGGTCAAAAGATCAGGCTGTATTCCACCCCCATCATATACTGTTCGGCCATTCCGGGTTTTAAATGCCCTGATCAGGGAATCGGGGATTTTTCCAAAAGAGCCGTCTTTCTTTTTATGCTCGTAGTCGATGGCCTGGATACAACGTCCGCTTGGAATATAATATTTTGCAACGGTAATCTTGATTTGCGCGTTATAACTCAACGGTACGACGTTTTGAACCAGCCCTTTTCCGAAAGTGCGCTGACCCACGATTACACCGCGGTCGAGGTCCTGCAGGGATCCGGCAAGAATTTCACTGGCTGAGGCGCTTTGCCGGTCAACCAGCACCACCACCGGAATGTTCAGATCGACGGGAGGATTCATGGTGAAATGGGTCCTGTTTTTATCAGCCATTTTTCCTTTCGTGCTGACAATCTCCTGGCCTCTTTCGACAAAAAGGTTGGCAATATCGACCGCTTCATTGAGCAGGCCGCCACCATTTCCCCGCAGATCGATAATGATATCCTGCAGCTTGTTCCCTTCCCGCAGCTTCATAAATGCCTGTTTCACCTCTTTCCCGGCATTCTGGGTGAACCCCGTAAGTTTGATATAGCCTGTCCCTTCCGCTACCATCCCGGAAAAGGGAATGTTGTCGATTTTGATGATCTCCCTTGTGATATTTTTTTCGATGATTTCCGGTTCCCCTTCCCGTTGAATCCGGAGGTGAACCATGGAACCCGACTGACCTTTAAGAATGGAGCTGACATCTTCGTATGACTTTCCGGCCGTGGGCTTCCCGTTCAGTTCAATGATCCGGTCACCGGCTTTCAGGCCCGCTTTGTGGGCAGGAGATCCTTCATAGGGCTCGGAGATGACAACGGCATTGCCCTGTTGGTGGATCAGTGCGCCAATACCACCGTATTGCCCAGTGGTGATGAACTTGTAATCTTCGACCTGCGATTCCGGAATGAAATTGGTATAAGGATCCAGCGATTCGAGCATCGCCTCAATCCCGGTCTGGGTCAGTTCACCCGGATTGATTTTATCCACATAATCCAGATCGAGTTCCTTGATCGTGTTGGAAAAAATATCCAGGTTTTTCATGATCTCAAAACCCTGCTGATCAGGAGCCTGAGCAATTGCAGAAACGGCGGCCCAAATCAACAGGACAGCGAAAGCTACAGACCGCCTGACGGTCTTCAGTAAAAATTCAAACTTCAAACACTGCATATTTTCAAAAATTAGCTGTTTTAAAAGTAAACCGGTTCACCGGCCTGCTGCATTACGTTCCTGCTTTTCAAGGAACCGGGTCGTATCCGCTTCCACCCCAGGGATGGCATCGACCGATCCTTTTCAGGGTCAGCCAGGTTCCCCTGAAAGGCCCGTGTTTTCTGATGGCTTCGATACCGTAAACCGAACAAGTCGGCGTGAACCGGCATGAAGGCATCAGGTAAGGTGAAAGCGCTGCCTGATAAAAACGAATCAGAAAAATGAAAAAACTACTGAGTAACCTTTTCATTTTCTTTAATTAAACGGTGTAAAATTAAAATTATTTTTTCGCGGATCACCGGGGAAGGCTCTATTTCTTTGGAAGCGTATAACACGCATACATGCAAATGAAGGGATGATCCCGTACAAAAATCATTCAGGATGTCTTTGTTTTGACGGTAGGCCTCTTTAATGCGGCGTTTAACCAGATTTCGCTTTACAGCTGACTTGAAACACGATTTTGGAACGGTTACCAATAGCTGAACCGGTACCTGTACTTCCGGTACGGGCAACCAGATCACCCTGAATGGCCTTACATGAAACATGGAACCCTGATCAAACAAACGATCGATTGCTGACCTGCTTCCCAATCGTTCTCTCCTGGAGAAGGTGTACCTCATACTGTCAGCGGGATTTCCGGTGAAAAGCTGAAGCCGCTATTTTTTCCGGGCTTCGGCCTGCAAAAATTGCTCAATCGCGAGGGTCATCGAAGGAGCGTTCTGAGTGGGAGCCTCCACATTCAGATTTAATCCCGCGTCCCTGACCGCTTTATGGGTCGAATTTCCAAATGCACCGATGGCGATTTCACCCTGGACAAAATCGGGAAAATTCTTGAAAAGAGATTTTATCCCGGAAGGGCTGAAAAAAATGAGAAGATCATAATGATTGATATCGATGTCGGAAAGGTCGCTCGCAAGAGTTTTGTAGATAATTGCCTTTTTATACTGGATCTTATTTTCTTCCAGCATTTTGGGGATTTCCTGCTTGTGAATATCAGAACAGGGTAATAAAAATTTATCGGTCTTGTGTTTCTTGATAAGTTCGATCAGGTTGGCATAGTTCTCTTTGCTGTGAAAGATCTTTCGTTTGCGAAACTGAACATATTTCTGTAAATAATAAGCGGTTGATTCCGAAATACTGAAATACTTCATTGTTTCGGGAACTTCAACACGCATCTCCTTAGAGATTCTGAAGAAATGATCCACTGCATTCCGCGATGTAAATATTACGGCAGAGTAATCCAGGATGTTAATTCGGTCCTTGCGAAAATCCCTGGCGGGGATCCCTTCAATCATAAAGAACTTCCGAAATGTAATATTAACATTGAATTTCCGTGCAATTTCGCCGTAGGGTGATTTTTCAAAATCGGTCGGCTGAGGTTGGGAAACCAGAATATTCTTAATTTTCAAAGCACTACAGTATTAATGTTCAACATCCCGAAACCCTTGCAATAACAGATCACCTAAAAGATCAATAAGATTTTTACGAGTATTAAAACCGGTAAAATTTCGAGGCTGCAAAGATACACAAATAAAAATAAATACGAAAATTTGGTCAGAGACATTCCAATAAAAAAACCTCTCACAAACCTAAACAACAACAATATTCCTGCTGCCATTATGCTCATATAGAGAAGTTTAATATCAGGAATGAAAAGAAAAGGAATAAGGAATACCAGGAGTACGGGTCCCGTTATCATGGAAAGGATCATCAGATTCAGCTGATAGTTCAGGGTGGTTTCACGGGTCTTGAAAACAGATCCAAGAAACCATATTACACACATTTTCAGTACATAATATCCGATGACAAATAAATTCAGGATGCCAAATATGGTCAGATCATTCAGGTGGGTGAAACGGAATCCGACCAGAATTCGATTGATTTCAAAAAGAAGGAGAGAAAAGGTCAGAATATAAACGGCGCTGTAAGTCAGGGTAAATCGTTCCGTCATTATATTCCCGTCCCGGAGTAATTGGTTGACATTTCGCTGGGAAAACGGTGCTTTAAACATTAACCGGATGCGGTTGGAATAAAAAACGTGGGTCCATGCGATCAGGATCAGACAGATCAGGATCACACCAAGGATCCAATCGGGAGGATTTTTTGTAAAGGGAACAGTTCTGAATGATTCGGGCCGGAGTTGTTGCGATGTGAAGAGGGTAGAGGAATACTCCGTCAAGGGCCTTTGAAGGCTTTGAATTTCCAGTGTTGAGTCGTGTTCTGCATGAATGTTACTCATCGCCGGCAGAGCCTTTATGTTGCATCAGAAAATAATTCCATAAAGGATCTGAGGGGGGATCCGCATGAATGATCATCGGGCTCTTTGTTACCGGATGAAAGAAATGAATGGTTCGGGAATGGAGATGTATAAAACCACCCGGATTTGATCGCGGGTAACCATATTTAAGATCGCCTTTAACGGGGCACCCCATAGCGGCCAACTGTGCCCTTATTTGATGATGTCGACCCGTAATTAATTGTATTTCAAGAAGAAAAAACTTATCGCTGATGCCGGCTATTTTATAGCGGAGCTCCGCGCTCTGTGCATCTTTTACCGGGTAGTTGAAAATGTAGGATTTGTTTTGCTGTTCATTTCGTTGAATGAACTGTTTCAGGTGGCCCTCCGGCTCCGGAGGCCTCTTGCCGACAACTGCCCAATAAGTCTTCTGAATCGCTCCGTCACGCAACATCATATTGAGTCGCGTAAGGGCTTTTGAAGTTCTTGCAAAAATCAAAGCACCGCTAACCGGACGGTCCAGGCGGTGCACCACTCCTAAAAATACTTCACCGGGCTTATGGTACTTTACTTTCAGGTACCGTTTAATCTGTTCACTCAGCGGTTCATCACCGGTCTTATCCCCCTGCACGATGTCGGATGGCCGTTTATTAAATATGATCAGGTGGTTATCTTCAAACAGGATATCCTGGTCAATACTGCTCTTTCTCATTTGGAAAGTCAAGGGTTTTCACATCCTGGATATAGGTATTCACGGCTCCGCGGACTTCTTCCGACAGGTTATGATAACGGCGCAGAAACCGGGGGGAGAATTCCATGGTGATCCCGAGCATATCATGCAGTACCAGAACCTGGCCATCTACCCATCTTCCGGCTCCGATCCCGATAATGGGAATTTTTATCTCCGCGGTGACTTTTTTACCCAACACGGCCGGAATTTTCTCCAGAACGATACCAAAACAGCCTGCTTTTTCAAGAATATGGGCGTCTTCGATCAGTTTTGCCGCTTCGTCGTCGCCGGTAGCCCTAACCACATAGGTGCCGAATTTGTGAATTGATTGCGGAGTCAGCCCCAGATGTCCCATTACCGGTATCCCGGCGGAGAGAATGCGGTCGACCGACTCCAAAACTTCTCTGCCTCCTTCCAGTTTCACTGCATCAGCTCCCGTCTCCTTCATGATACGGATTGATGAATTCAGCGCCTCCTTTGAATTCCCCTGATAGGTGCCAAACGGAAGATCAACAACTACCAGCGCTCTTTTTACAGCCCTGACGACAGATGCGCCGTGGTAAATCATCTCATTGAGGGTTATGGGTAAGGTAGATGTGTGACCTGCCATTACGTTGGAAGCTGAATCCCCGACCAGAATGACATCAATTCCAGTACTGTCAAGGATTCTTGCAAACGAATAATCGTAGGCGGTCAGCATGGCGATCTTCTCACCCTGCAATTTCATCTCCTGAAGAATATGTGTGGTGACCTTGGTCACATCCCGGAATGATTTTGACAGTGCCATATTTGTAGATTAATTAGCAAAACTACGAAATATTTTATGTACTTTTGCCAAGTACTTAATTTCTGACCAATGCGTTACTCGAAAATTCTCCTATTACTCGTCACCCTGGCTCCGGTGCTTTTTTCCTGCAACAAAGAACTGAATGTCAATGCCGATTGGAAAGATGTCACTGTGGTTTATGGCCTCCTCGATCAGACACAGGATACCACCTTTATCAAAATAACCAAGGCCTTTCTGGGCCCGGGCGATGCCATGCAGTTCGCAAAGATACCTGACTCAAGCAATTATCCCGACAAACTCGAAGTACGGCTCGACGAATATAACGGAACCACCCTGGTAAACTCCCTCCCTTGCGATACGGTTACAATCCATAACAAACAGGCCGGGGATTCCATTTTCTATTACCCGGATCAACTGATGTATTATACGACTGCCCCGTTGAATGAAAACAGCCTCTATAAATTGTTCATTAAAAACAAGAATACGGGTAAAGAGGTCACTGCCGAGACCGAATTGGTAGGTGATTTTACTATCGAAAGACCTCAGGTTGCCAGTTTTATTCCCGGGTATACCTTTGAAGTAAAGTGGACGCCATCAAAGGTAGGTAAACGCTATCAGCTTGTTATCAGATTCTGGTATCAGGAAGCCAAGAAAACCGATCCGGCCAACCCGGTCATGAAATACATCGACTGGCTGGTATTCAACAACATCCTGGCGGCCGATAACCAGATGACATCCTTTGATTATTTTTTCCCCGGTGATGCATTTTATTCGGTCGTTGGATCAAAAATTAAGGTCGACACTTCTCTTGCCGGCCGCAGCGCCCACCATTGCGACTTTATCTTTACCGTGGCTGCATCCGCGCTGAATACCTACATGGAAGTGACAGAACCCTCCCTGTCACTGGTCCAGGAAAGACCTGCATATTCCAACATCAACAACGGCATTGGAATATTTTCTGCCCGGTTTATCAAATCAAATAATGATATGGAGATCAGTAGTCCGACAAAAGCCGAGCTGAAAGTTAATCAATACACAAAGGATCTGGGATTTTAATGTATCCGGGTCGCCAATCCGGAGGGCGGTGCACTTCATAAATTTTCCTTTCTGTCTTTTTGTCATCTTTATGACATAAAATTACTTTTGGCACAATCATTGACTACCATGGCCAAAATTTGAGAAGAACTAAATGTTTACTTTGAAAGGAGATCATTAAAATGGGTAAAATTATTGGTATTGATCTTGGAACCACCAACTCCTGTGTGGCTGTAATGGAAGGCAATGAACCTGTCGTTATCCCGAACAGCGAAGGAAGACGTACTACACCATCGGTTGTCGGTTTTACCGAAAGCGGTGAAAGAAAAGTGGGCGATCCGGCCAAGCGGCAAGCCATCACAAATCCAAAAAACACGGTTTTTTCCATAAAACGTTTTATGGGTGAGACCTGGGACCAGGTCCAGACTGAGATCAAAAGGGTTCCCTATGTGGTCTCAAAAGGCGATAATAACACACCCCGCGTCAATATTTCCGGAAAACTGTATTCTCCGCAAGAGATCTCAGCGATGGTGCTTCAGAAGATGAAGAAAACCGCAGAAGACTATCTGGGGCAGGAGATCCGGGAAGCTGTAATCACGGTACCGGCGTATTTCAGCGATTCACAGCGCCAGGCAACCAAGGAAGCCGGCGAAATAGCCGGGTTACAGGTTAAGAGGATCATCAACGAGCCTACAGCTGCTGCACTGGCTTATGGCCTTGATAAAAAGAACAAGGATTTGAAAGTTGCGGTTTTCGACCTGGGAGGCGGAACATTCGATATCTCTATCCTTGAATTGGGAGAAGGAGTTTTTGAAGTCAAATCCACCAACGGGAATACGCATCTGGGCGGCGATGATTTTGACCACAAGGTTATTGACTGGCTGGCTGATGAATTTCAGAAAGATGAAGGTCTCGACCTGCGCAAGGATCCCATGGCATTACAACGATTGAAAGAAGCTTCCGAAAAAGCTAAAATAGAGCTTTCCAGTTCCATGGAAACCGAAATCAATCTGCCTTATATCATGCCGGTTGACGGGGTTCCTAAGCATCTTGTCAAAAAACTGACCCGTGCAAAGTTCGAGCAGCTTATCGACAACCTGATGCAATCGACCATCCCGCCCTGCCAGAAAGCGTTGCAGGATGCCGGTATGAAAGCATCCGACATCGATGAAGTAATTCTTGTCGGGGGATCCACCCGTATTCCGGCCGTTCAGAAGCTGGTCAGGGAACTCTTTGGCAAAGAGCCATCCAAAGGAGTAAACCCCGACGAAGTGGTTGCAATCGGCGCTGCCATCCAGGGAGGCGTCCTCACCGGTGAGGTCAAGGATGTACTGTTGCTCGATGTGACTCCCTTATCCCTGGGTATTGAAACCCTTGGGAGTGTTATGACCCGTCTGATTGAGGCCAACACAACCATACCTACACGCAAATCCGAAGTATTCTCAACGGCCGCCGATAGTCAGACCTCTGTCGAGATCCATGTATTGCAGGGTGAACGACCAATGGCCAATCAAAACAAGAGTATCGGCAGGTTCCATCTCGACGGGATTCCACCTGCACCAAGAGGAATCCCCCAGATTGAAGTTACTTTCGACATCGATGCAAACGGTATCCTTCATGTAACGGCGAAAGACAAGGCAACCGGAAAATCACAGCAGATCCGGATCGAAGCATCATCCGGGTTATCCGATGATGATATCCGCAGAATGAAAGATGAAGCACAGCAAAATGCCGATGCCGACAAGAAAATAAAGGAGGAAATCGACAAACTCAACCAGGCCGACAGCTTGATATTCCAAACGGAAAAACAACTGAAGGAATTTGGTGATAAAATTCCGGCCGACAAGAAAGCGACCATCGAAAATGCCTTAAATGAGCTGAAAAACACTCATAAAAACAGGGATTTTGCAGGTATCGACCGGGCCATTGCCAACCTGAATTCTATTTGGCAAACGGCCAGTGAAGAGATGTACAAGAATGCCTCACAATCCGGGCCGCAAGGCAGTCCGAATCAGGACCCAAACACGGGGCAACCGGGTTCAAAAGGTTCCGGAAACGATGAAGTGACGGATGTCGATTTTGAAGAGGTCAAGGATAAATAAAAAGCTGATTTTGTAAAACAACAGTATATTTGGGAAGGGCGGTCTAATGAACCGCCCTTCTCATTATATTCCCGGCGATGCCAGGGGCAAACCTGCAGATTGATTTTTGTAATGAAATCAAGCATGCCTTTTTTTCAGTTTTTTGTTAATAAGTTGCTGCAGGAAATTCAAAAAAAATTACCATTTTTGTAGATTAGTACCAAATTGAACGGTACTCTTAAAATTGTTTTATGAAATATCCATTGACATCAGGTTTATGCAAATTGCAGATGATAATTGTGGATATTCTTTGTGGCCCATGAAACATAAAATTATTTATATATGAAACAACATGTTACACGATCCAGACTGGTTTTTTTGCTGATGGTACTGGCTGCCACCGGATTCGGTCAGACTGTTACTGAACTGGTAGTTCCCAAGTATTTCGGAAGCAAAACCGCCTCTTCTACAAACAATGCCAGAACGGCCTTTGCTGTTTGCCTGAAAGTGGATGGACTTACCCCCAATACGGCATATGATATAAAAACTGCGGTTGCGTTGGTCACTGATGCCGTTAATGTTTACGGCGCGGGTAATTCCTGGAACGGGACCACATTTACAGGGACCACGAACCTGTTATCCTATTTCACCACCGATGCCACCGGGAGCAGTGGTCCTTTCTGGGTTTTCATACAGCCCACAGGCAATGGTTCGCGATTTG
>Ga0209099_1004408_pt1 | contig 10724 bp, 7 predicted proteins | sample AD_JPNHW2_MetaG_FD_184430 | JGI IMG/M metagenome (GOLD analysis project Ga0209099, IMG submission 184430) | Active sludge microbial communities of municipal wastewater-treating anaerobic digesters from Japan - AD_JPNHW2_MetaG (SPAdes) (version 2) | ecosystem: Engineered > Bioreactor > Anaerobic >...
TCTAATTGGGTAGGTTAGAATGAAAAATTAATAGGGGTTACAACTTAGTAACCCCTTATTATAAAATATAACCAAAATAATTTGGTCAATTCAAAAAAAGCTCTTATATTTGTATCGTTAAATTAATCAATTAAAAACAACCACAATATGAAAAGAACAAAAAAACAAGTCGATGAATTTTTTAAAATGGAGCTATTCCCATCAATTAAAAAATTAGACCTTATCAAACGAGCGATTAATGTCTATTCTGGTGAAGAAAAATCAGGAGTTCACACAATCTCGATCATCGCCACTAATGTTCTGGATGTTGAAATTGCAATTGAAAAGGATAATGTAGTTGATGAGAATGGACGGAAATCAACAGATAGAATAGATTTTTTGAGAGTTGAAGAACAAAATGATCACTTAAAGTTAGTTTTCTACGAAGCTAAACACTACTCAAATAAGGAGATTCGGGCTGCTGGGATAGCTGATCCGCCTGTCATCAAGCAACTTGCGAAATACAATAAAAGTCTTTTAAAACATGCGGCTGACATTGAATCTTCTTACAGAATGGTCTGTGAAAATCTGCAATACTTAGATATCATTGGAAGCCGTAATTTGATTTCAAGAGTCGCTCGTGGTGAATCCATTACAATTGATTTTGACCCAAGATTGGTAATTTTTGGGTATGATCACGACCAGAGAAGTGGCAAAATATGGAAAACCCACATTGGAAAAATAAAATCGAAAATCGGCAAAAAACTTATTACAAAGGGAAATCCAAAAAGTTTTTAATGCATGATTGTTATAATCTTTATAAGGAGCGATTTGCATACTCGATACTCTTTTCCACTGATGTCATATTACTCCGTAAAAGCGGATAGAATATGAGAACAAACTACAAACGGACAATACAAGATGTTCTCAATTTCGAAACAGGAGAAGAAATTAAGGCAGATACGTTCTTCAATAAACCGTTAGATGAACTGTCTGTTTTCAGGTCAGAGCTTCAAAAAGCTATTAAAGGCTTTAGAGAACCTCTATTTACATGTTTTTACTGTAAGCAGTTAATTAGAATCCGTGGCGGAATAGGTAATCCAACCAAACGGAAAGTGGATACTTTTCACTTTGCCCATTTGAAGGATAGTGCTGATTGTCCTGTAAAAACAGATTCAAAACTTTCCAAAGAAGAGGTTGATAGAATCAAATATCAAGGTGCAAGAGAAAGTATTCTTCATGTCACATTAAAGCATAAAATTGCTGAATGTCTTTCACTGAATCAAAATTCAAAGGGTGAAGTCTCAGCGATTCAGGTCGAAAAGGTGATCAACAACCGTGATGAAAAGGAATGGAAGAAGCCCGATATCAATGCATTCTTTAGAGATAAAAGAATAGCTATTGAACTTCAGCTATCCACAACTTGGTTGGATGTAATCACAGGGCGACAAAAATTCTATGAGGATCAAAAAATATTCATCCTGTGGTTATTTCACCACTTCAATCCTAATGATGATAGTCGGCTTTTGACCTACAACGATGTGATTTATACAAATAATCAAAATGCATACGTGTTTGATGACGAGACTTACAGAATGTCGTTTGAAGAAAAGGATTTAGTCTTGCGGTGTTGGTATAAAACATACTCAATCCGAAATGAAATGATTAAGGAGAGGTGGGAATATAAGTACATCAAGTTATCTGATTTGATTTTTAAAGAGGATGGTTACAAATTGTTCTATCATGACACTGCTAAACAAAAAGTTTCAGTTCATGATGAATATGATAGACTTGTGGAAAACAACAGGATCGTTGAACAAGAGCGACAAAGAAATATTCGGATTGCTGAAGAAAAACGAAAAAAGGATATTCAAGAGAAAAAACAGAAAGAGAATGATCTTAGGGCATTAAAAGCAGCAAAATGCGAGGAACTCAATTTTGAAAATGATCGTCTTAAGAACTTGATACAGATTATTAATGGATTGAATGTAACAACTTCAGAGACGGCTAATATTTTACAAAGCATTGAATATTATACGGATAGAATCCTTGATCAATTGCCTAAAACCTATTGTTATTTACCTTTTATTAAGGATGAAGTCTTTCTAACTGACCTAAAAGACACCTTCGCTGAAAAATTAAGGGAAGCCACTATTACTATTAACGAAAAGCAACAGGAACAAAATGACTTGAAGGTCAAGTTGCAGAACATTAAAAGTTTGGAAGATATTACGATTGGTGGTTATTCTTATAAGAAACTGGTTATGCCCAGAGACTGGGAATTTGTGAAAGGGAATCAGAAATTAGTTAAAATCATTAAAAAAGAGGAAGTTGGTCATCTTTTTGAAACCGACTATTTATACGAGATATCAAGTGATCACATGCTATACTCACTAAAAAATCGAACAGATTTATTTGTGCTTATAGATTTTTCCCAAAGGATTGAGTCGCTTCAACACCAAACCACATTCAATAATGAACTAATCAAAACATGCTTTAATACCATCAAAAAGTTACGAGAAGAGATAACTGCTAAATTAACGAAGTTCATTATTGAATTATCAACAGAATTGAAATCAAAAATTGAAGTAAAACAATCTGAAACTGATTTTTGCAAAGAAGGAATACAAAAATTAGAGCGTGAAATTCAATCCATTGATCATCAAATTAGTAGTATTAATTGACAGAAAATCAACTAATTCATTAATTCATTTCGTGATTTTTACCTTAACTATTTTTTTTCTTCCAAAATTTGTATATATTTTTGTATTCCAAACCAATACAAAAACTGCATGGAAGAAGAAAAAGTAATCGAATTCACCGAAGAAGAAATTTCAATGCTCCAAACCATCTGCCGTAAACGTATGGCAAAAGAACCTCTCAACGCACAAATCATCCTATCCATCCTCCAGAAGATGTCTGCTACAGAACCTGAAACCATCACAAACACCCCTGAGCCGCAAGCACAATCGGCAGAAACGCATTTCATGCCTGTGATAACAGGCGATCACAACCCGAAGCAAACCCTTATTCAACGAATCTTGCAGAAATTCAGGGTAGCTGTTTAAGGATGAAACAAAACATTTGAAAGAGGGGGGCAATTGCTCCCCTTTTTTGTATTGCTCAGAGTCCTGAAGAAAATTTTGCTTTACAGGGTTCTGGCTCCTCAATTATTTCTAACTTTCCGCTTCAAATCAACACGTTAACAAAAAATCCAATTTTCTATGACAAAAGCAGAAATCGTAAACGAAATTGCTACCAAGACAGGCATCGAAAAAGTAGCAGTACAAGCCACAGTTGTGTGATGGTCTAGAAAAACTGGACAGAAATTATGTAACTTTAAAATTTCTGTCCTATGAAAAGATCAAGAAGAACCTTTAGCGCAGACTTCAAGGCAAAAGTTGCCATAGAAGCGATCAAAGAAGAGAAGTCATTATCGGAACTGGCTCAAATTCATCAAGTGCATCCAAATCTGATTGGGCTTTGGAAGAAGGAGTTTCTCTCCAAAGCCGGCAAAGTGTTTTCGGTAAATACAGATGAAGAGGAGGAGATTACCAGGCTTAAAAAGGAAAACGATGACCTGGTACACCAGATCGGTAAGCTTACCGTTGACATAAATTGGTTAAAAAAAAAGGTTCTTTGATTCCTTTGGATATTCGACGCGAGATGATCGATAAGAGCGACAATGCGATGAGTATTTGTAATCAGTGTGAGTTGTTGGGCCTTGCCAGGAGTACCCTGTATTATACCCAGGCAACGACCAATGCCCGGGATATCAATCTCATGAAAGAGCTTGACCGGTTATCTCTGGAAGATCCTACCCGTGGCACAAGAAGAATGACCAAGGAACTAAAGAAGATAGGTAATCAAGTCGGAAGGACCCACGTTCGTACGTTGATGCAGATCATGCGGTTGAAAACGGTGTACTGCCGTCCGCGAACTACCGTGATAGACCCGGCAAAATTCAAGTTCCCCTATTTGCTCCGAAATCTTCCTATTGTTCGGCCCAATCAGGTCTGGAGCCTGGATATCACGTACATTCCAATGCGCAGAGGATACATGTATTTATTGGCCATCATGGATATTTACAGCCGGTATATTGTAGGCTGGAGTTTATCCAATACGATGGGAGCGGAATGGGTTGTCAGAACGTTAAAGGAAGCCATCAAAAATCACGGTAAGCCTGATATTCTGAACTCTGACCAGGGAAGTCAGTTTACTTCTGAGGAATACGTGACTTTTGTGAAATCGCTGGAAACAATAAAACTTTCCATGGACGGCAAAGGACGAGCGTTAGACAATGTGTATATCGAACGATTCTTCCGGACCATCAAATACGAGAAAATCTATCTTGAATGTCCTGAAACTGGTTCTGATCTCCACCAAACTTGCTCACAGTTTATTAACTATTACAATGAAAAACGCGATCATTCCTCTATCGGGGATGTCGCGCCAATCAAGCGGTACAGAGATGCAGCGTAAAATAGTAACAAAAAATGAAAGTTATGAGTCTCCCCCCAGACCCCCCTCGTTTAACAATTACACTTAATTTTTATTTTAAACCTGTCCAGACTGACTAGACCATCTCAGAAATAACATTTGGACCCAACTACGAGTTCAAAATAGTCATAGATATAACCACGAGGTAGATAAATATGGTCAATTCTCACCAGATTGGCTAGGTTTTGCTGCTTCTCCTGTTGATGCCGATCAACTCTTTTATGGTCATACCCGGGTTTGTGGGTGCAGAGATGTCTTAGCATCACCTCCTGTTTGGAACATTGAAGGTAGATATAATGAACACGGTTTTCATGCTGATTATCATGCACTGTGCTTTCAGCCCAATGTATCGATAGAGCCAAGTCTTTTTGCTGCAACACATGGCGGGATAAGCGTGCATGAGGTAAAAACCTCAGGAGTGACACCTTATTGGACGCGCAAATATTCTGGATTGAATGTCTCAATGATTTGGAGTTTTGATATTTCGAAAATGTACAAGGAATATAGTATCACAGGTTTTCAGTGCAATGGTACTAAGATCCGACACTTGTATAATGGAACATTATTGTGGTCTCCAATAGATAACGGAGATGGTTATGGAGTGCAAATAGGTTATCAATCTGAAAGAATTTCCTTCATCGATAAAAGCGATACTTTTTGGAGACATGAATATGTGCCATCATCAAGTAGTGTGGTTGCCGAAGAATACGGTAACGCTCACTTCTTGCCGCTTGATCCTATTACAAATTTAACTGTAAAACTTCCCAAGACATTTCAGGTACATAAACATATATCAGAAAATAATCCAATATTTGGATTCACAGAGCTATTTGAACGTAAAAAAATGCGTCCGGATGATCCTGGAGACACGCTCTGGAAACTTCAATCGGATATTTCTAAATTCATGCCAACAATTGATTTAAGACAGATTACCGAATTCGCCATTGCCCCAAGCAATAAAAACTACATTTACATTGTGGTGGGGGGTCAAATTGATCCCACATGGGGTACTGTACCGCCTCAGTTGTATCGTTCCACCTCTGGCGGCAACAATGGCAATTACTCCATTGACAAATTTGCCAATCTGACAGGAAACCTGCCTGTCATTCCCGGCGACACGACCATTTACCATCCTATTATTACAGGCATCGCCATTCACCCGAGTGATCCCAATAAAATCTGGATTTGTTTCACCGGGTATTACCCGACATTAAAGGTATATTATTCCTCAAACGGTGGAAACTCCTGGTCAAATTATGATTCAACCGGATCACTCCCCAACCTGCCTATCAATGGAATCGTTTACCAGGAGGGTACCAACGACCGGCTGTACATCGCCACCGATGCCGGAGTTTATGTCAAAACTACTCCTACCGCCAATTGGACCCGGTACGGTAATATTCCAAACGTGAGGGTGACAGAGATTAAGATCAATCCATGCACAGGTAAACTGGATGCTGCAACATTTGGCCGGGGGCTTTGGGAAACCGACCTGTTGCCGACACAAGATGTGTATCAGGAAGTTGATATAACAGAAACCTGGTCTAACGACCGGATTCTTGAGAACAGTTTTATCGTGAAATCCCCCAATACGCTTACGGTAACAGGCACACTTTATATGCCGAAGGATTCCCGAATCATCGTTGAACCCGGCGCCCGGTTGATTCTGGATGGCGGCAGGTTAACCCAGAACTGCGGTTATTTCTGGAAAGGGATTGAGCTGTGGGGAGATCGTGAATTGGCACAGATCCCGGTCACCAACCAGGGAAGAATCCAGATTATCAATGAAGGAACAATCGAAAACGCCGAAATCGGAATCCTGGCCGGGAAAAGACTGCCTGACGAAAGCGGATATGATCCAAATTATGCCGGCGGACTGATATGGTGTACCGGTGGAAATTTTATCAACAATAAAGTTGCCTCGTTGTTTACACCATACACTTTTTACAGCCGTTCCTATTTCCGCAATACAGATTTTCTGACCAACACCGTTCTCAATAATTCGGCTCAGCCTGACTGTTTTATCAAAGCCTATGGTGTTGCGGATGTAACCATTAACGGATGTTCGTTTAAAAACACACGGGAATGGCAGGAAGTTCCGCTTACGGAACGCGGGACTGGAATATTTTGCGATGATTCGCGTATTTTCATTGATGAAGGATGCCTGAAAGATGAAGTTCCCTGCAACGAACCGCTGCCATCATCCTTTGAAATGCTGTCTCGTGGGATTTATTCTCTTAAAAACGGAGATATAACCTATCTCAGCGTCAATCACACTAATTTTTTTGATAATATAAAAGGTGTGTACATCAGCGGTTCAAGCGGTGTGTCACATTCCACGGTGATTAACTGCAATTTCAGGGTATATCGCCCCGGAGAAGAGGTGGTTGACAGTTATGGGATGTACCTGAACGAGTGCTCCGGCTACCAGGTGGAGGAGAATAATTTCTATTCAGAGGGAGCATACTGCGACGGTACCGGGTTGATCATCAACAATTCAATTGTTGAAAATGAAGAGATCAACCAGATATACCGGAATACATTTACCAACCTCTCGTTTGCCACCATTGCCCAAAACCGTAATCGCAACGCGGTTACCAGGGAAGGGCTCTGTTACAAATGCAATAAGTTTTTCGACAATTATTCTGATATTTCGGTTACTAAGAATCCTAACATTCCAAGTCAACAGGACTTTGGCATCGCAGAAAACCAAGGGTCCAACTCAAGCACTCCAACAGGCCCGGCAGGAAATATGTTTGATTACACGCCGCTTCCTTCCCATTGGGATATGGATAACGGACTTGCTGCTTTTAATTACTATTATCATAATGGCTCTCATCCACCATTTACAAGGCTTCGTCCTGATTATCCTCAGGGGCTAATTACTCCATACCCAATTAATGTTCCATATGATGACGAAACAGCTTGTCCTTCAAGCGTTATCGGTGGCGGGAGCAGTGAAGATATGGATGCAATGGCTTCATCTGCTGAAAACGCTGACAGCATCAATGATGTTTTAATAGCACTTGTTGATGGAGGTTCTACCGAAACCCTCTCTGAGGAGGTTGTAACCAGCACCCCTCCTGAAGCATTGCCTACACGGGATGAACTATTGGCTTCCTCACCTTATGTATCTGACACGGTAATGCAAACTGCTATTGAAAAGGAAGAGGTGCTGAACAATGCAATGATCCGCGACATCATGGTGGCCAACCCGCATTCAGCCAAATCGGAAATCCTGGTTGACCTGCTTGAGAACCGTACCGTGCCGATGCCCGACTACTTGATGGCGGAAATTCTGCAGGGAGAAGATTCGATCAGCGGGAAAGAGCGTCTTGAATCACAAAAGGCTTTCTGGAATGCGGAACGTAGCAAACATTATCACAATCTTATCCGCCATTACCGTAGCGATACGGTCTCAGGGTTAGCCAATGACAGCTTGATTTATTTATTACAACTAAGGAACACCTTTGACTCATGGTATGACTTGATCTCAGTCTATTTTCAGAGAGGTGAATACCAGACTGGATTAAATGTGCTAAATTCGATTCCTGTTACTTTTTCTCTCAATGAGAAACAGCAAGAGATCCACCAGTCATTTGAATTTCTATTTGATATTGTGAAAAAAGTCGCGACTGACTCCTTAACCGTTCTGAATATTGATAGTGCTGACGTACAAACACTTATGACTATTAGTAATTCAGACCAGGGACAAGTGAGTGCTTTCGCAAGAAACCTTCTTCTGGCTGCAGGAAAAACAACATACGCTGAACCAATATTTTTACCTGAGACTGGATTAAAATCATCGAAACGAGATAAATATCGCGGAGTAAAAACTCATTTTGATGATAATCTTCTTAAAGTTTATCCCAATCCTGCAAGAACTCATTTTATTGCTGAATACCATCTGCAAGAAATTGGTGATGATTGCCGCATTGAGATAACCGATATCATGGGTAAAACTCTGAAAATAATCTCGATTACAATAAAAGATGACCAAAAAGTAATTCCGGTTATTGATCTGAGTCAGGGTGTTTATATTGTGACACTTAAAAACAAAGGGAAATCACTTCAGCAGGCTAAGGTAACCCTGATTAAGTAAATCATTCAATGTGCACAGGGTCATATCCTATGCACATTGATTATCTTTGTGGTTGATTATTCTCGGATTAAATATGAAACGACACCATTATTTCTTTTTCTTTTGGGTGTTAATTATTAATTCAAGTCTATGTGCCCAGCAATGGCATAAGATTTATTTTCCAAATATGCCTAATGGAACAAGCGCTGTTTATGAGTCATATGATAAAGGCTATGTAATGGGTGGGGATTTTGTATCAAGTACTGGTATTCCCAATAGAGGATTAATTATTAAAACGAATATCAATGGAGAGATGCTTTGGTATAAAACCATATCTATTGTAGATAATCTCACAAGTATTTGGGATATTAATCAGACTTTTGATAATGGATTCATACTGACTGGAACCACGGGAGCACAAACGAATCAACATAATCCATTTATTATGAAGTTGAATAAATGTGCAGAGCTTGAGTGGTGTCAAATCTACAGTACTCCTAACGCAAATGATGAATGGGGGCAATCTATTTGGCCGATTCCCGGTGGTTATATTGCACTATTCTATGTGTATGGTGATGATCCGGTGAATGAACGAATATGGCTGTATCGGTTGAATAACACTGGTGACCTTACATGGAAAAAGCTTTATACACTATCGGACACGATGGCGTATTTTACTGAAGGCCTTAACTTGCAAATTACAACTAACTTTACCTTCATTATAAATGGGATATGTTATTATCCAGATCCAGGCAGTCCCTGGCCGCAAATTCTTCGTCCCTTCATTGTTAAAACGGATAGTACTGGAAGTTTGGATTGGGAGCTTCCTTGGAAAGTAGTCAATAATGAAAGCTTTCATGGGGAGTCATACAACTCTGTAATCGATAACCAGGGATTGATCTATTCCTCTGCAAGGCATATTGTTTACGATATCGCCAATCCCGGAGACAAGCCCTGTTTAATTAAAACAGATACCGACGGACATGAGGTTAATTATACCAACTTTTTTTTAGAGTCAGAAATGGGTACAACTTATACTATTAATTGGCTGGCCGATTCAACCCTTGCCTTAGGATATGGCTGGTCAGATACAATTTCAAATGATGCGACAATCGGAGTTTTAAAATGCGATAGGCAAGGAAATATACTTCAAATAAAACCGATGTTTACAAATCAATACCTTTTCAGTGATGCGGCGACGACCTTTGACAACAAACTATTATTGGTTGGCGGTTTCTGGGATGGTATTTGGCGGAGCCATGCCTATAAGCTCAATTCCAACCTGGTGTACGATTCTATTTACAATCATCCCTATGTGTACGACAGTCTGTGTCCGCATCCCATCCCATCAGATACGATTCCATTGAATTGTGTGCTGGTGGGCACGGAGGAGCACCAGAAAGAGGAGGAACGAACGGAGATGCTGGTCTATCCGAACCCGGCGGATGATGTGCTTCAGGTCGTTTTGCCCAACCAGATTAAAACAACACAGAAATCCAGTATTTTCAACATCACCACCTACCGGGCGAAATGGGAGGCCACCACGCTGGAAGTGTACAATCTTTTCGGCCGTCGGGTATATTCCCGGGTATTGAAATACGGTGAAAAGGAGATCACGTTAAACGTTTCGGGATGGCAGGCGGGAATGTACCTCATCCGGCTGTCGTACCACGATCAAACCGTGGCAAGCGGGAAGGTGGTGGTGAGGAGGTGACGGTTCAATTAAAAATGAAAAATTAAAAATTACGAACGACTGCCGACTGCTGTCTGCCGACTGCTGACTGCCGACTACGGGTGACCAAATGAATATGGCTCCGTAGGAGCCGAACCCTGGTAGGGAGGAGTTGAAGAGAGAAGAATTGGAAAATTCGTGCCGTCAGGCACGGCATTTTGGTAGCCGATGGCGAGCCCCAAATATTTCGTCCCGTACGGGACGAAATGAACGTAGAAGGGCGCGTATCCGCTACCAAGATTTAATCCCTAAAGGGATTGATGCCCAGGATTACAGGAATCGAAATATATCATGACACGACGATATTCTCTGCCATTGAAGTGAAAAGCGGAATAGTGAAGCCTGCCTGCCATGCCTCCGGCAGGTAAACCGGCAGGGAGGATAGGATGGGGCTAACGCCCATGGTCGATCCGGCCTTGTTAACCGTCAGCT
>Ga0209099_1004409_pt1 | contig 10716 bp, 11 predicted proteins | sample AD_JPNHW2_MetaG_FD_184430 | JGI IMG/M metagenome (GOLD analysis project Ga0209099, IMG submission 184430) | Active sludge microbial communities of municipal wastewater-treating anaerobic digesters from Japan - AD_JPNHW2_MetaG (SPAdes) (version 2) | ecosystem: Engineered > Bioreactor > Anaerobic...
AAGATCAGTTGTCTCTATTTGGTTGACAGCAGGACTTTTTTTCTCAAAATTCTATTATACTTTGCAGTATTATCAAGGGATACAGAAATAATCAATGTTATTTTCTCAAAAAGTTCGGATGGCTGTGAATTATTATCAAAAAACATAAAAAAATATCTGTCAAAATCCTGTAAATCGTATATTATTTCAATCCTATTTGAAAAAATTTGACAATGACTTGGAAAAATGGTCATCAAAGTATTACCTTTAACGCTGAAATAATTTAAAAAACAATTCAATATGAAAAAATCAATCGTTGCCCTGGTGCTTTTTATGTTCCTTACAGCTTTTCAAACGTTCAGCCAGAAAGAAAGCACAGAGTTCAGGGTTTCACTGAGAGACGGGAGTATCATGACCGGTACGGCCTCTATCAGCAATGTTAACCTGGTCACATTGTGGGGCAAACTCGAAATTCCTGTAAAAAATATCAACCAGATATTTTTTGGGGTATCACCCGATAACACTCAGAAAGAAAAGATCAAATCGCTGGTTACCGACCTGAACAACTCTACGGAAGACATCCGGAAAAAAGCCTATGAATCTTTGGTGGCTTTGAGCATAAACTGCATACCTGTCCTGGAAGAGGTGATCAATTCCGCAAGCTACATACCTCCTACAAGCGAAGATTACACCGCTGATATGGCACTTGGAGAACTGAAGGCTATTTATAATTATGATGAATCTTCGGTGGGTGATGATATTATTGTTACGGACAACTCATACCGTATCGGTGGGACTTATAATATTAAAAGCATTGCCCTTAAAACCGAATACGGCAACCTTGAAATAGCAAGGGATAAAATTACAAGCATTGATGTATTCTACAAAGGAGGCGATGTTTCCGAATCATCATTTACGCTGTCGGCAAACAAACATATCAGCGGCAACACCAATGGCGGCTGGCTCAAGACCAGCATTTATGTAAAAAGCGGGCAAAAGATCAGTATTACTGCCTCAGGTGAAATCACCCTGGCCAGTTTGTCGGGGTACAAATACACACCCGATGGAAAATCATCTGCCGCAAACGCTGACTACGATTATGAAAGTGATTATGCCGCAACAACAGCTACCACGTATCCCACTTACGGTAATGTGGTTTTCAAAATCGGGGACAAAGGCGCCATGTTAAAAGCCGGAGCTTCGTTCAAGGGGGTTGTATCAGGAACAGGCTATTTGTACTTGTCAATTTATGAAACCGTATATAATGCCTCAAATACAGGAACCTATCTCGTACGGGTGAAATTGAATTAAACAAATTATTTCATTCATAGACAAAGGTTAACCCCTCTTTTTTATCCGCTGATATATAAACGTACCTGTTCAACAAAATAAAGAGCTATCCGGGGTTCAATAGCAATGGTGAAAAGGACTCCGAAAAGAGCGCCCCAGAAATGAGCATCGTGCCCGATGTTGTCCCCGCCCCTTTTACTCATATAGGCTGAATAGATCAGATATAGAATTCCAAAAATGAAAGCAGGAATACCGATAGGAATTGGAAATATCATGATCTTTCCTGTGGGGTAAAATAATATACTGGCAAAAAGCACGGCGGATACAGCTCCGGAAGCGCCAACAGCACTGTAATACGGATCATTTTTATGTTTACCAAATGATGGCAGCGATGAGATCATAATGGCTCCCACATATAACAATACAAAAAAGTAATACCCTTTTGTTCCAAATAGTGAACAGTACCCATCTATCACGATTTCGCCAAATAAATATAATACCCACATATTGAAGAAAAGGTGCATCCATCCTGCATGCAAAAATGCATGAGTAAAAAAACGGTACCATTGTTTTGAATGCAGAACTAGAAAAGGATTGAACTTCAGGCGATAAAACAGGTCGGAATTATATAAAGCAATGATTGAAATAACAGATGTTATTGCGATGATAACTAGTATCATGATTTTTCATTTTTAAATAAAAACTGAACGGTAGCGCCTTTCTTTAAAACACCTCCAAAAAAGTTGAGCACAACAAATACAGGGAAGCTGAATATAAAAAAACACTTTTGAAAAAAGATCAGCATACGTCCATTTTCCGAAGCATATTGCCTGTTCCCTTTCAGCCGTTCGTAAAGAACTTCACGTTTGGCACAAAAAAGGTTTAAGATACTTTGCACCCAGCCATATGGGTTTTGCTCAATTGAAGAATAATTTGATCTCAGCAAGGTAAATTTCAAATTTTTCAGTATCCTGGTAAAATCCTCAGGTTTAAAAAACAACAGGTGCCTCGGAGGATCCATATGAAACCATTTTCCTTTAAAAAGCCCTGCCTGAAAACTGCCGATATTCGGAAAGGAGATTATTAAAATTCCACCGGGTTTTAATATTTTACTTATAATTTCCAAGGTTTTCCGGGGCTCAGCCAGATGTTCAAACACATGAAACAGCGTGACCGCATCAAAAAAGTTCTCCCCGTAATCATTTTCCTGCAAAGGAGTAGTCTGCAGATGAATGTTCGTTTTGGTCTTTGCTCTTTTAGCGGCCTCCTCATCACGTTCGATCCCGTATAATTCATGATCTCCGCATAAAGAAACATAACGTAAAAAATCGCCATTACCACAACCTATGTCCAGTATACGTGCATGTTCAGGCAATAATTTCATAATGTTGCCTGCCCGCCGCTTACGAAAATAATCGGCAGACCTTTCCACAAACGGGAAAATAAATTTATTTTTGCTGGTGCCGTAATAGGTTTTATCGTAAGCTTCCTTAAGCATTTCCTCCGAAGGGAAAGGAGATAAAAAATAAGCTTTACAATCATTACAGCAACGTATCCCATATGAATTGCCAAAAATATCATCGGTATTGCAAAACCAGTTACTTTTCTCTGATCCGCAGTATGTGCAAGGGGAAATTACTTTTTCAGGATCTTGCATCGGATGGTTTTTCAAAAATTCTGAACTTTCCCAGATGCATTTTCTGAAGCCGGTATTTTACCGATGTATGAAGCACTCCCAAGCCGTACTTGCTGCTTCTGCGGAAGTTTATTGATGATGCATCAGGAAAATATTTTGTCGGGCAGGTAACTTCAGCTATTTCGAACCCGGCATAAAATATCTGTGCAAGCATTTGATTGTCAAAGACAAAATCATCTGAATTATTATGATAACTGATACTTTCAAGGACCTTTCTTGAAAAAGCCCTGAAGCCCGTATGATATTCGGATAATTTCTGGTTCATCATCGTATTCTGAAAAAGTGTCAGAAAACGGTTAAAAATATATTTGTAATAAGGCATACCGCCACGCAAAGCGCCCATACCAAGTATCCTTGAACCAAGTGCCACCGGATAAAGATCGTTAGCGATAATGTAAACCATCGAAGGGATCAGTTTCGGCGTATACTGATAATCGGGGTGCAGCATCACAACAATATCTGCCCCGAGTTTAAGTGCATAATCATAACAACTTTTCTGATTACCGCCATACCCTTTATTGTTCTCATGTTTGATGATATGCTTAATACCCAGCTCATGTGCTTTATCAACCGTCCTGTCTTTGCTGGCATCATCTACCACAATGACATCGTCAACCATATCGAAAGGAATTTCACGATAGGTGTTCTCTAAAGTCTTTTCTGCATTATATGCAGGCATCACCACGATGACTTTTTTGCCCTGTATCATGCTGACAAAAATAATATAATGCGTTGATATTTTTGAATGAAGTCTCTTTTTTTTTTAAATTTAGAAAATAAAGTAACTTTGTAAAAGAACAAACATACAAACATGAGTTTAAAACACACTTTCAACCAGCACGAAACTATTTGCGCTGTTTCAACTCCCACAGGCGTTGGCGCAATAGCGCTGATACGTATCAGCGGAAAAAAAACTTTTGACATACTCGGAAAAATATTTGTTCCGGCAAAAAAAATTGGTATAAAAAAAATGCCTGCAAATACGCTTCACTATGGAAAGATAGTTTTCGGGCAAGAAACCATTGACGAGGTTTTAGTAAGCATTTTTCACACGCCTCATTCATACACCGGTGAAGATCTCGCTGAGATCAACTGCCATGGTTCATTGTACGTTCAGAAAAAAATAATGGAGATTTTACTGGCTTCAGGAGCCAGGCTGGCATCGCCGGGCGAATTTACCTTACGAGCTTTCATGAACAAAAAACTCGACCTGACACAGGCAGAAGCTATTGCCGATCTGATCTCTTCGACATCTAAAAATGCTCACGACCTTGCACTTAGCCAGATGCGAGGAGGATTTTCCGATAAGATCAAGCAACTCCGCGATAAACTCGTTGGATTTGCCTCGCTGATAGAACTTGAACTCGATTTCAGTGAAGAAGATGTGGAATTTGCCAACCGGGATGAATTTGTTCGTTTGATCCATGACATAAAAGCGGAGGTTAAAGCCCTTGTCGATTCTTTTTCTCAGGGCAATGTCCTTAAAAACGGCATCCCTGTTGCCATCATCGGCAAGCCCAACGTCGGAAAATCCACTCTGCTTAATGCCCTGCTGAACGAAGAAAGGGCCATCGTATCCGAGATTCCGGGCACTACCCGCGACACCATCGAAGACACCATCACATTCCAGGGTGTCACGTTCCGTTTCATCGACACAGCAGGGCTAAGAAAGTCAGCAAACGATATTGAACTGCTCGGCATCGAAAGAACATACCAGAAAATTGAGCAGGCACAGATAATTTTGTATGTAATAGATATTTCGCAGACCACGGTAGACGACATAAAGAGCGATCTGGCAGATTTCAGCGAAAAAATCAATGATCCGGAAAAAAAATTCATTGTGGTTGCAAACAAGATCGACCAACTGGTCAAAACACCCGTTAAATTCAGGGAGTTGGTTGAATTGGAAACCATTTTTATTTCTGCAAAACGCAAAGAAAATATAAACCAGATCACGGAATCGCTACTACGCTCGGTTAACATTTCTGACTTAAGTGATCGCGCCATAGTATCCAACATCCGCCATTACGAAGCCCTGACCAAAACTCTTTCTTCAATAGAAAGCATAGAAAAAGGCCTTCATGAACACATTCCTACGGACCTGCTGACCACGGATATCCGCACGGCCATGCATTTTCTCGGAGAGATCACCGGAGATATCTCCACGGAAGAAATTTTGGGAGAGATTTTCGGGAAGTTTTGCATCGGAAAGTAATCATCCTTCACTTATTTGGTTAATATCTTCATTTTGTTAACATTATGTTGATAATTTTTCTTTTGTTTGTTGCCCTATATCCTATTTTATACCTATATTTGTTGCCAGTTTGTTGCCCATCAAAAAATTAATAGTTGCCGGGCAACAAGTTGGCGAGTAAATGTCACATATAGTCCACTCTGGTCATATATGGGCACTCGCAGACAAAGGAGGACATATTATGAGTACACGGCTTTCGGTAACAAAAAAATGCATCTTCTGTGGTAAGGAATACACAGCTAAAACCCTTACCACCCGATACTGTTCTCATACTTGTAACAGCAAACATTATAAACAGCTGAAGCGGGAAGAAAAACTCAATGCCTTTAAAGAAACATTTGAGAAGAAGAATCCTGAACCTACTGTAATAACACTTGCTGTCCAGCAGAAAGATTTCCTGAGTATTGATGAAACAGCATCCTTATTGGGTGCCAGCCGCAGGACAATTCAGCGGCTTATTGCTAAAGGCAAGATTAAAGTCGCTAAGTTGGGCACCAGATCCATTATTAAACGAACATCCATTGATAACCTCTTTATATAGTAATACCTTATGAATGTAGCACTTCGTCAGCGCGAAAAGGGCAACAAGATCAGCCTGTACCTCGACATCTATCATGAAGGTGTACGCAAGTACGAATATCTTAATATGTATATAACTCCAAAGCCAAAGCGGGGTCAGCTTTCCAAAGAGCAGAAAGATGAAAACAAGAAGAAACTCAGTCTGGCTGAATCCATCCGCTCCAAGCGATTGCTTGAATTGCAGAATGGTATTTATGGCATGGCTGATCTGAGCAAGCAGAAAGGCAGTTTCCTGCGGTACTTTGAATATTTAACCGTGAAAAGAAAAGGTAGTGTAGGTAATTATGGTAATTGGGACAGCGCTCTGAAACACTTGAAAACATATACTAAATTTGATGTTACCTTTCAGCAGATTGATAAAAAATGGTTGGAAGGGTTTAAAGATTACTTGAAGGATGATGCAAGAACCCCCGGAAAGCAGCATTTATCAGAAAATTCCCAGTGTTCCTATTTTAATAAGGTAAGAGCATGTTTGAACGAAGCCCACAAGGAAGGCATCATTACTCGTAACCCTGTAGTTGAAGTTTCAGTTATCAAAGCAGGTGACTCAGAAAGGCAATTTTTAACATTAGAGGAAGTTCAGGCCATTGTTAAAGCAGATTGTGAAATACCTATATTAAAATCTGCATTTTTATTTAGTTGTCTCACTGGTTTAAGATGGTCCGATATACAGAACCTTAAATGGGCTGATGTGCAGCACTCCAATGAAAATGGGTATTACATCCGTTTCCGACAGCAAAAGACCAAAGGTGCAGAAACTCTTCCTATATCTGATCAGGCTGTTGAACTGTTACCTACCAAGACAAAAAATGATGATCGTGTTTTTGTTGGATTAAAATACAGTGCGTGGCACAACCTCAAATTACAGCAATGGATGATGAAGGCAGGTATTTCAAAAACCATAACATTCCATTGTGCAAGGCATACCTATGCAACTTTGCAGATTACCCTGGGCACAGATATTTACACTGTATCAAAACTTTTAGGCCATAAAAACCTGAAGAATACTCAGATTTATGCAAAGATTATTGATGAAAAGAAACGTGAAGCTGCTAATAAAATTCATTTGAACCTTTAATACTACTAATATGGCAAAGAAGAAAGCTGTTAAAAGAAATGATAAGGGTGACATCATTGGGGAACATAAAAAATTCGACATGTGTAAACTCAGACAATCTCTGAACACATATGTCTTTCATTATTATGATGAACAAAGGCAACTTTACAGACCTTATTTTAACCTTTTTCATAAACATGATGAGGATATTGAAAAAGCCACTCACGATCCTGATTTTTTTGAAAGGCAATTATACTGGACTCCAGAACATCCTCCTTTTGATTTCTACATCCACTATCACAACTGGCAACTTGGCTTACTTGTAGAATTTTTCAAAGAAGTATTTGAGGAAAGGGCTTTTATAGATGGGTATATGCCACAGCACAAATATTTCCGGGTTATCCTTCCAAAACCCTTGTACTATGAAATAATGAACTGTATCAATTATTTTGAGTTACTCCAAATCCGGGATTTATTATTCGAAGTTATTTCGATAGCCCAGCATAAGTATATTAAAGATATTGCATTCTGGGAAAAGCCCGAAAATCAGGAATTGATTACTTCTGCTAAAAAAGAAACACAAAAGGTCATTGATATCTTGGAAAAAACGGATCATGATAAATGGTTACGCGAAGAGATGGAGTCCAAGATGCCACCAAAATTGTCCTACATTAATTTTGTTTTCAGCGATGGTGCAATACGGATAAATCACAACTGGCTAGCTGGTGAATTTATTAAGTGCTTCAAAGATCAATATGAAAACATGCACTATAAGAACTGGAGAATTGATTTAGCCCGCTATCCTGAACGGTTTGAAGAAAACATACATGATAAGAGTTTTAAATACAGACTGGTGAAATCATTATACAATCTCTTTACTGAAGCTGATTTTTTTAAAGTTACAAAGAAAGAGCCTACTCCAAATAAACTGATGCTTTGTATTGCCAAACTTGTTGAATTCTGTTTAATTCCTGTTGCCAGCCCAGATGAATTGGATGAAATAAAAGTAAAAAACATCAGGAACTGGTTAAAAAGAAAAGAACTGAAGGAAGACCTTACTTATGCAGAAGTCCCTATAAATGAAAAACGGCTCCGTAAATATTTTTCTCCCGATTTACTTCCTATTTCAAAACAGCCTATCCGTGTTAACTCCATATGGCTTGGTTTTTTTCTTAGTAAGCGTTTCAATATTGAACATCTAAGGGATGATCTTATTCATATTGCTCATTTTTTAGATAATAGATTTCCCTTCAGATCAGCTCAGGTATTTTCAGAGGGTATTGCTTCTGCTGCTCCATTCCCCGAATTTGATGCTTTCCGTAAACTTGCTACAGGTGTAAAAGCACAGAAAAAAATCACTTCAATTAAATTTAAGATGGAAGATGATAATACAGAGTATGAACTTAAACAGCGATTACCTCTTTATCTAATTGGTGAAGCTATAAATGAATACTCTGAAAACCATAAGGTAGAAATGGACACCGACCTTATTAAATCAAAATACACGACCAATCCTGACGGCTCTTTAAGTGTTGAACGCAGTAAATTTTTCAACTTACCCGAAGAACGTTTCTTTGTACGCTTCGTTAAAGCATTCTATGATTACCTTCTTGCAGAAGCTCCTCCAGAGGATTATGAGTATATGCCTTCAAAAATGTATTATGAGATTATAGCTCTCATGCTACAAAAGAATTGGTTCTTCTACCAGCAACTCGACCCTGAATGGTTCATTACTGCCAAAGTACAACAGTGGCATAATATTGCTCTCGGTAAATAATAAATTCTTCTTTCTCTTTTTATAATATTTTCTCTCCACTATAACATAAACAATTGATAATCATAGGAACAAAAGGTGCTAAAAATAGCCTTTTGCTGTTCCTTTCCCTCTCTATCTGTCAGCCTATTTTTGCATTACAGCTGCTGCGAAAAGCCTCCGACCCTTGGTTTTTTAAGGTAGCTGAAAGGGTCAAAAATAATTGAATTATTAACTGTTTAAAACATTTTAAAAATGGAAGAAAATATTATATTACAAAAACTGGAGAATCTGGAAAAACTTATTGAAAGCCAGTCGCTGCTCCAGAAGGAGGTTCTGAATTTCTTAGAGACTTGCCAATACCTTAACATCAGCGAATCACACCTATACAAACTTACTTCCCGTAAGCAAATCCCCCACTTTTGTCCCAATGGAAAGAAGCTGTACTTTAATCGCCATGAATTGGACTTGTGGCTACAACAGAAGAAACAGACTACCATGCAGGAAATAGACAAAGCTGCTACAGACTACATCTTAACTCATGGAAGGAGGCCTCTATGATAAAATGTAATTGTAACAAAGACCAGTTTTCTGATATACACAAGAGGCTGGACCACATTGTGCTTCAATTAGAAGTACACCAGGGTTCTAATCCCGGTCAGGTTTTCTTAAACGACGACGAATTTTGTCAGGTTCTTAATATCACCAAATCAACCGCACGTGCATTGCGCGACAGCAGTTTGATAAGTTATTCCGTTGTTGGCAATAATTACCAATACTGTATTTCTGATATTATTTCATTTTTGCATGTAAATCAAACATCTGCTAAATTTTAATTTATGGAAACCAAGGTTGAATATGGGGTTACACCAGCTGTAACCCTCTTCACCGGGTTCAGGAACCCTGTGGAGGATAAACCACTGCTTTCTGTCCTTGAAGATATAAGGCAAGGTGTTTATAGAAAAGAAGTAGAACAACTACGGGAATATGTCCTGCAAAACAACCCCGAAAAAGCTGATGCAGCTAAAAGCAAGCTCTTGGCTTTTACTCCCTCTGCCACTTTTGAAGGTGGCCGTAAACCTGAATATTTCAAGCAATACAGTGGTTTTATCCATCTCGATTTTGACAAACTGCCACCGGAAATATTGGAAGAAAAGTTCAGGCAAATTACTCAAATACCATTTACTTATGCCTGTTTCCGCAGCCCAAGCGGAAACGGCATTAAAGTATTCATTAGGGTATCCTCTGACATGTTGCATCATACAGAAATGTATGTTCAGGTTCTGACATGGTATGAAAATGAACTGGGGATTAAAGCCGATGAGAAATGCAAAGATCTCCCCCGTTTGTGCTTTATGTCTTACGATCCTGGTACATTCATCAATACTGCTTCAAAAGTATTTGAATACCATCAGGAGGCACCACCATTTTTTCAGGAAGCCGAACTACCTGAGAAACCTAATCACAATGCTGCTTTTGAATTATGTGTGAGTTTCACTGAACAGAAGGAGAAATACCTGAATGGAAACCGCAATGTTTTTATTTACCAGCTTGCTTCCAACTGCAACAGGATAGGCATACCTGAAGAATTGGCACATGCAATGATAAGAAGAGCATACGACCTTCCTGTAAAAGAACTCGATGCATCTGTTATCAGTGCCTATCAGAACCACAAGCACGAATTTGCTAAATTTGCAAACTCTGCAAACTTGCAAAGTGCGGAACAGGTCGATCCGGAAACTGACTACCTGAAGGCAACGCCAGTTATCCCTGATGGCATCTTTGGTAAACTACCCGCTATTCTGAAATCAGGATGTTCAGCATTTACTGACAACAGGGAAAGAGATGTTTTTTTCACAGGTGCTTTAAGCATCATCAGTGGTTGCCTTCCTAATGTTAGTGGTGTGTATGCACAGCAGACCATCTACCCCCATCTGTTTTGCTTTATCATTGCTCCGGCTGCCAGCGGTAAAGGGGCTTTGAAATTTTCAAAGATGCTTGCTGATAAGGAACATGCCAATATGCTACTGGTAAGCCGTGAAGCGGATAAAACCTATCAGGCAGAAATAAATGAGTTCCGCAATAAGCAACGATTCAAAAAAAAGGAT
>Ga0209099_1004413_pt1 | contig 10705 bp, 8 predicted proteins | sample AD_JPNHW2_MetaG_FD_184430 | JGI IMG/M metagenome (GOLD analysis project Ga0209099, IMG submission 184430) | Active sludge microbial communities of municipal wastewater-treating anaerobic digesters from Japan - AD_JPNHW2_MetaG (SPAdes) (version 2) | ecosystem: Engineered > Bioreactor > Anaerobic >...
GAGGCCGGACACATTTTCCCCGAGTTCACACTCAACACTGAGTTATTTGATCACACAGCCATTCGTATATGTCCATTATTTTATGACATTTATTTTACCCGCCAATTTGTCTGCTGATTCTGACTGGGGGCCGCTGAACACCGTCTTCGATATTCGTTTGCTGATGGGATTAATGTTTATTGCCGGAATGGTATGGTTTGCCATCCGGATTTCCAAAAACAAAGCCCTTCTTCCTGTTTCTTTCGGCATCTTTTGGTTTTTTCTTGCTCTTGCCCCGTCTTCCAGTTTTATTGCCCTTTCGGAGGTATTAAACGATCACAGGATATATTTTCCTTACGTTGGGTTAGTGCTGGCATTCTCGGCCATATTGATCTATCTGGTCATTTTAAAAGATGAAAAAAGATTTTTGAGTTCTAATTACATAAAAATGATTACAGGTGTGCTCGTTATCGGGCTGATATGCGGACATGCTTACGGCACACATCAACGGAATAAAATCTGGAAAACTGAAGAATCTTTATGGTATGATGTTACGGTAAAAAGCCCCGGGAATGGCCGCGGACTCATGAATTACGGGTTGACACAGATGGGTAAAGGAAATTATCCTGTTGCTAAAATATATTTTGAAAAAGGCCTCAAACTCCTGCCGGGCTATCCCCTTTTGCTTATAAACCTTGGCGTTCTTAATGCGGCCATGGGAATCCCGACGGAAGCCGAAAATTATTATAAAAGAGCGGTTGCGATAAACCTTTATCAAGACGAAAGTTATAGTTATTATGGTGAATTCCTTTATGGCCAAAAACGGTATGAGGAAGCAAAAGCAAACCTGAAAAATGCCCTGGTTATTAACCCTTCCAATACGCAGGCACGATTTGCTTTGATGGCATTATATAATGATACGGAAGACTGGGGCGCACTTTTAAGAGTTGCCGAAGAAACCTTGCAATACCTTCCGAATGATGCGAAATGCCTGGCATATATCGACGCTTCCAGGAACAAAAAAACCAAACTCGATGTGGCTATTGAGACAGCGAAAAATAGTCCAACATCAGATAATTATATTAATTTAAGCTTACAATATTACGAAGCAGGTATGTATGCCGAATGTATCACTGCCTGCGAAGAAGCGCTTAAAATCAATCCGGATAACGCTATTGCCTATAATAACATCTGCACGTCATATAATGCCCTTAAAATGTATGACAAGGCCATCGCAGCCTGTAACAAAGCTCTTGAAATTGATCCCGGCCACAATCTTGCAAAAGGCAATCTGAATTACGCTAAGGAACAACTAAACAAATAACACCCTAAATATCTGACAGTTCAGGTATTGAGACATTCTTCTGAATTTATGGATATGAGCGGGTCTTAAAATAATAATGATACAAAACCATGCAGGTAAACATTCCGGGGATTTTTTATTTTTCAAAAAACCAAAACTTTATAAAGTATGAATTCTGAATAATTATTCAGGGGGCATGATCCGATGAAGCTTAAAATTAAATATTTTTAAAATGAAAAATGCAAAAGAGAATATAATTAAAATACTTAAAAATCCGGGACAAGCTGTTGTTCTGCTGTGGCGCCGGGTATTCCCTTTCGGAATTGTCCCGAAAGATCAGGAAGCTTACAGAATCGGAAGCTGGAGTTATGGCAATCTAAAGAGGGTTCCTCTTACCGAAGCTTTCAAGGGCATCGAATCGGTTGAAATTTCAATAAAAAATGCTTTCGATAAAGATTTTTATGCTTCCATGGATCTTCAGGAAGTGTTCATTCTTTGCTCGATCGCGAAGTTTGTTCATGCAAAAAAAATTATCGAAGTGGGCACTTTCGACGGAAACACAACCTTAAATCTTGCCATTAACAGCCCTGCAGATGCGCACATCACCACCATCGACCTTCCTCCCGACTGGAAAGGAGATTATGAAATAAAAATCCCCGAACTTTATAAAAACGTGACCGACAGGGATACGGTCGGGCGTCAGTATAAAGAGCATGAAGAGTATCTTCCCAAGATCACACAGGTATTTGGAGATTCTGCAAAAATCAACTGGGAAGAAATAGGCGCACCTTTTGATTTTGTTTTTATAGACGGCTGCCATCATTATGAGTACGTTTTGAAAGACACGCAGAATGCCCTGAAACACACTGTTCCGGGTGGAATCATCGTATGGCACGATTACGGAATGGTGAAAGATGTCAGCAAAGTTGTTGACCAAACCGCAACGTCAATGAATATATATTCGATCAGGGGTACAAGGCTGGCTGTGGGTCTGGTGAAGAAATAAAATCCCTGATCTTTACTGTAAAAATAGTATTTTGACCAAATAATATCCAAGCCCGATAAATACTCCTATTGCAATATCATCCAATAAAACCCCAAGCCAGTTTTTCATTTTTTTATCTATCCATGAAAACGGAAATGGCTTTATGATATCAATAATCCGGAACAATACAAAAAAGCCAATATTTAATAGTAATTTTTCTTCATAAGCGATAAGCAGTATCGAATACATTCCCAGAAATTCATCAATGATGATCTCTTTGGGGTCCTTGCGGGCTCCTTCCCTGTTCGCATACAGATCGATCAACGCAAGCACCAGGAAAATGCCAAAAATTGAAAAGTTTATTATTTTATGATAGGGCGAATAAAACAATAACGAGAATATTGCTAAGGGTATCAATGATACGATCGATGCGGAAAAGCGGATATTCCCCAGGCCAAAAAAAGTATTTATCCTGTTCTTCATTTTCTGAACACTCCCATTTTCCAGGTTTTCAGATCGAAAAGAGATAAAAAACTGCAAACCAGCAAAGCAATATTCCCCTTAAAATCAGAACGGTCATATTGATCATAATACGTATCTTTATCAAAGAATTTAAAAAATGAGGGCTGTATTTTAAATCTTTTGGGATTTGTAAGGAAATGAAAAATATCGCCCGGTATCACCCATCTGCACCTGATATTTGTTTTATACGATTGTTCGGGAACAGGCAACTTTTGAGAAAAAAGGTAGAGCAAGTATGGAAAATTTATTCCCGAGACCTGTGCTAATTGTAGTGAGCCCCAGAATCTGGGATTAATCTCCATAAGCTTCGGGGTGTTGTCCCTTACATCCATTTTAAATTCAACCATGGCGACACCATCCCAGTTTAATTTTTCCAGCAATTTGCGCGAATATTCTTTTACCACGGGGTTGTCCGTGCTTTCCCTCAGGGTGCTGGGGCCTCCGTTAACAGGATATTCCCGCAGCCTTTTATATGAAAAACTAACGATTGTCTGGCCTTTATCAACCAGGCAGCCCACGCCATGGCCCTGGCCTTCGGTTGGAATAAGCTCCTGCAGTATCGGCGTTCCGTATCTTTCTTTGATCTCAGGATAATAGTTATCAAACTCTTCTTTGTTCACGATCTTTTTAACCCCTCTCGAGCCACTGCCGTTTGTGGCTTTTATGATCATCGGGAACCCTAATTTCTCTATGGCAGCCCTGATCTCGTCATCATTTTCCGGAAGATAACTTTCGGGGACAGGAACACCGAGACTTCCGGCTATCTTTATGACTTCCCACTTATTATTTGCTGATTTAAAAGCTTCCATCGATGGCAAAGGAACCGATGAATATTTTTCAATTTCCGCCCTATTCGCTAATGTAATTTCTGTCGCGGCCTCGTCCAAAGTAATGATACAGTCGAATTTTTCCTTCCTGATCAATTCAAGAATTTTTCCCTCATACTCTTTCGGGTAATCTTCCGGAAAAGGGAAAATATACTTTTTTTTCACATATTTAGAGTGTATGGCTGGGGCGATATACGTATGGCTGACGGCATGGATATCTATCCCTTCTTTCCCCAGGGACCTGACAGCAGAAAGGGCTTTTCTCGTCCAGCAATCCGTTATTAATATCTTAGGTGCAGGCATCCGAATTTATTCTAAAACATTATCTTTTTCATGCAGGAGCGTTTCTCTTACATAATCAATATACGTTGTTATCGTCCCTCCCATTTTTATTACCTTACCTGCTTTCTTCAGCAGAGAGCCTCTGTTAACATACATCAGTTCATTATATATCTTGTTATTAAAGACGCCCGGGTGCATAAAATGTTCTTGCCCGGTATCAATGTCATACGGATGGAAATACCCAAGCACCGGCTCCCCCTTTTTCCAGCATCTTTTTATGGACCATCGGGTGAAAAAAAATGGCAGAAGCCTCATGTAAATACCACCTGCTATAGGGAAAGAAACCAATTTTGATTTGAATAAGGTCATGGGCAATTCCCATATCTTATTATCAATAAGCTTCACTTTCCTGCCAAATTCCGGCCAGCCATACAACACACTTTTTGTCGGAAAAACAGAACTGGAATAAACAAAATTTAATTCTTCGAGTATTTCATAGGCCCAGGATGTTTTATCTATGATTGAAAAATTAGGTGCACGGAATCCGTAAATTTTTTCTACGCCGGCATCATGTAACGCATTCATGCTTTTGATCACCTCTTCTTTAAAAATTTTCGGATTTTGTTTATCAAGCTGAATATGAACGTTTGAATGGCTGGCTACTTCGTGCCCGCTTTCCGCAATTTTCCGGATCAGGCCGGGATATGCCCTTGCAACATCACCTACCACAAAAAAGGTTGCCTTACAATTATGTTCTTCCAGAAAAGCAAGATATTTTTCCGCCATCAGAGGAAGTCGTTCTTCGTGCTTTAAGCCATCTTCCATCCAAAATCTCACATCTTCCAGGTCAACAGCGAAAAGATAAATATTTTTCAACGGTGGGTTGATATCCGGAGGCATTGATTTGTCTGATTAAATATTTTGAACGTTTTGTTATAAGCCACAAATATAAGTGAAAATATTTCCGGCTGTAAGGAAAAACCGGAAAATTACATTTATATTTTTTAGGTATGAAAGATGAATACCCATACCTGCCCGGTATTCCAACACAGATATAACTGATGAGAAAGTGCCCCTGGTTATAATTTTTGGCCATTCAGTATTGATATGTAATTTAAAAATATTAGCTTTAGCGACGGATTTATTCAGGCCATGAAAAAAACATTTTTCCCGATAGCCAACTTCTATCTGTACACCATTCTGCTGATAGTTACGCCTTTTCTTATGCTGCAAAATTATTTGCAAAATGCGATAGGCGGGGTTTCAAGGGCGGCTGTTGACTTAGGATTTGTAAGTATCCCTTATGTTATCATTATTGCGTTAATCGCACTAGCCCTGTTTTTTTATTTTTCACGAAAAACACTATCGAAAAAGCGACTGATGGTCTTAGGGTTTATCATGCTTTTTTTTGCTACCGGACAAATGACCGCCGACTATTATTTCGGCCACCACTTCTACGACCTTCAACACAACTGGCATTATTTCGCCTATGGTATTTTTTCTTTTTTGGCCTTCCAGCGATTTTCGGTGAAGCCTACGCCCCTGAATAAAATTTTAATTAAAATATTTCTGTTGGCCCTGACGATCTCCGTTTCCGATGAACTTATTCAGGTTTTTATTTCCAGCAGGGTGTTCGATCTTTCCGATTGCGGAAAGGATCTATGGGGAAGTATGGCGGGAAGTATTTTTGTTTTTTTCTATCTGGAAAATGGAAAAGGTTTCCCGAATTATCAGTTAAGAAATAAAAAACTGATAGAATATTATACCAATCCGTTCTCGCTGCTGTGCCTTGAAGTTATTTTTGCTTACATCATGCTGTTTATTGCCTCCCAGATAACAGATGAGAAATACAAATTCCATGTCGTTGCCATTACATTGATCTTTTTTATCATTGTCTTTTTGCTGATGCATGCCGGAAGAAATAAGGCAGTACGCTGGATAATAAGGAGCAGCCTGTTATTAGTTGCTATCATTGTTTTTTTTGCTGCCCGTTTTGGCGACTCGGGCGCGAAATATATCAGTCCGGGCCATATTAACTATAACAAAATACCGCTTCTATACTTCGATTACATGATATTCCCTAACGGAAGTTTTAGTACCGTCGACAAAAAAGTATCTTTTACTTTGCGCGACAAGCAAAAAATCAATGACCTTGACCCGGATATTTTAATTATCGGAAAAGGCAGTAAAGAGCAGGGCGGAAAAGGCTGGCGCGATAATGAGACCACCGAAATGTATTATAATATTTCCAAACATAAATCCTACCAAATCATTAAACTTCCCAATAGCCAGGCATGTCTCACATTTAACCGATTGAAAAAACTCAACAAGAAAGTTCTCTTTATCATTCACAATGATTAATTATGACAAAAAAAATATCTAACGACCCATATTTTTTTTCCAATAAAATAATTTTTGTTTGTCTGCTGGCTATTTGGTGCTTCATTCTCATTTTTGGCGCATTCACATTAATTCAGCCGAAATGGCTGGTAAATTTATCCGATCCGGGCAGAACAGAAGAAGCCAGTGTATATATTAAAGAAGGAAATAAATTAATGTATGAAAACGGGCAAAATTCTCCTGAAAAATGTGAAAAAGCTTTGTATTATTATCAGAAATCTCTTGAGATCGATTCGTCAATTATGGACACATGGGCAAACATCGGAGTTGTTTACATGATTTTGAACCGGCTGGATGAAGCAAAGCTGATATTTGAAAAATGCCTTAAAATGGATACGGGCTACCAGCAGCGCACCTATATTCAGCTTGCGGATGTATACGAACGTAAAGGCCAAATGGAAAAAGCCCTCGAATACTATCTCGCTTCTGCCGGAAAGGATCCGTATAATCCATACACATGGCGAAAAGCCGGATTATTATCCATGCAGTTAGCAAATTTCGATACTGCTGTTACCTACCTGGAACGATCTGCCGAAATGGAAAAAAGTTTTGAAAATTTTTACAAAGCCCGGCTGTTGGAAGCTAAGTTCTTTGCACTGGCAAGAAATGACATGGACGATTTTAACATAATTATCAAAGAACTTCAAAAAACAGATTTTACAGCGGATCTGCGCCGGTATGACAAAAATATTTTTGAACAAACCCGCCAAAAAAGCAAAGATCTTGGCTTTGTTTATATGTATCTTGGCGATGCCTGGTTTAATAAATCAGCGTATACTAAAGCGATAGAAAATTACCGGCTGAGCATGCAATATTATCCGGCTTTCACTGATCAGATCAATTACAAGCTGGGTGTAACTTTTGAAAAAATGAAAAAATAACACCAACTGTAATTATAAAATAATCATGATTTATTTGGTATAATAGGGGTTACGATGGTTTGCCCTTGGCCCTACACCCGCTCATAGCATTGAATTATTCAAAAATGTGATCAGGGCCTTAAGAATATCTTTCATGCCTGAAAAATTGATGTATTGAGCATCATCTGTAATTTTATGATAATCTTCGTGTGTACCGGTAGTAAAAAATAATACGGGAATATGAAATTTTTCAAATGCGCTGTGATCGCCCAAGGGTAATTCTTTTGATTTTATTATCAATGGGGGTACATTAATATCAAGGGCTTTTGCCTGAAGTAAGCTGTCATTTGAAGTAATAAAAAGGGTTGGATTTTTTATATCGGCTCTGCCAACCATATCGAGGTTGATCAAGAGTCTTACAGAATTAGAATCAACAATATTGCTTTTAACAAAATAGGTCGAGCCGTAAAGCCCGTCTTCGTGGCCTGAAAAAGCGACAAAAATATAATTGTACTTTTTTGAATTTTTCTTTTTCAGTTGATGCGCCAGGCCAAGCATGAGCGCTACCCCGCTGGCGTTATCGTCGGCGCCGTTATGGACTTCGTGTTTTCCGTACGAGCGCGACCTTTTTCCTCCAAAACCCAGATGGTCGTAATGTGCACCGATAATTACATTTTCCAGGGATCTGTTGTTAATAACGGCAATGACATTTCTTGTTTTATACAGACTCGAATCGTAGGTATAATCGAATTCCTGGAAATAATTTTTGCCGTGTAAAGGTTTTATTTTTAAGTAATGAAATTGTCCGGCAATAAAATCTGCAGCTTTCAAATCGTATTTTGTTCCGGGTTTTCTGCCGCCCATACTGTCTGATGCGAGTGCTTCAACACAATATTTCAGATAGGATGTATCGGGAAGGTTTATCTGACCTATGCTATGGTAGTTATATGAAAATATAAAAAACAATAATAGGACAACAGTTTTTATCACAATAAAGGGTGTCTTAAAAACAATTTGTAATCTCGGTTAAGGTATTTCAAATTTTATTTGTCTTTCATTGATGAAGTCTTAATTTTTTTCGCCAAAATATTCTTTATTTAATTTTAAGGGGTATTTATCTACTGCTTTTTTTCTAAATTCGATTTCTTTCTGATTTAATTTTTCCATATTAGCATTTTGCCGGCAGATTTCTTTTACTTCATTAAAAGGTTTAGTCTTTTCCTGAACCATTTCAATAAGAACCAGCATAATTTTATTTTTATCCTGAGTGATTGGCCCGATCATTTCGTTTTGTTTGGCATTCTTAAAATATTGATAATACTGGTCACCAGAACGGAGTGTCAGGTTCTTTTCATAATTAATTGAATATTGGCCTTCTGCTCCAATTTTAAACTGGTCAAGAGATGATCCCATTTTTGAATAGGTAGTAAGTAGATCTTTCACCTTTTTAATGGTAGCCATGGATGTGTCGGTCAAATATGCCTGTAAAAATGAATAAGTACCCGGTTCAGTAAATTGAATCAAATTTTCATCATAATATTTCTTTGCTTCTGCATCTGTAATATCAATTGTCTCTACCTGGTTTTTCTGATAAATCATTGCGAGATAATTATTCTCCGCTAATCTTTTTACTATTTCCAACTGCCGCTTAATTTCCGGATCTTTGTCTAAGCCCAATTTTCTCGCTGTATCAGCATAAGCTTCGGAAAGTACATATGATTTGAAAAGTCTCTTGGTGAAATCCAAAGAATCGGGAGAAAAAGCAAATTCGGGATGAACGAACTGCAGGGTGGAAAGAAATACGCCATCGATTTCTGTTTTTCCGATCATTCCGACCTTTTGGCCCATTGTACGAAAAACGAACGTTATTATAAGAACAAAAGTTACAAAAATTTGCTTCATACAGTTTAGTATTTTACCGGGCAGAACGAAATAGACTGAGGATTAGCATTATCGTCAAGAACTTTTCCATTGTAAGTTATTGGTACTGCCGTTGCAATACTGCCACCAGCTCCCTGAATGCCAATAGTTCCACTTTGTCCGCATAAATCTGGCGAAGTATAGTAATATCTTATGTTTATAAGATTCGAACCCTCATGTAACTGAAGTTGGGCAGTAATATCACCGTTTGGACTATAATAATCTTCAATCTCAAAGTCAACAATAAAAGTTCGGTTTGGAGAGATTCCGACTGTGGTGTATCTGATCCCATTTCCGCGGGTTTGCATATCATTCGCATATACACAAATTGCAGGCATGGTGAAAGAAGATGAAGGAAGAGCTCCTGGATTCCGAACAGTATTGGATGCTGCGCTTCCGAAGGATACCCAGCCATTGGTTGAAATATATATTGTAGTATAATCGGTTCCGAACATGTTAAAAGTAGGGATAGTTATAGCACCACTAAGGACATCATCACCTGACGGGCCTGCTGTCCATCCGGAAATATCATCCCTGCTGAATGCAATATCTGCTGATGCAACATATCCTGTATGCGGTGGTGAAGTGGAGTTGTTATCTACATCCACTCCAAAAGTACCGTTCACCTGTAGTTTATTTGTGGGGGTTGATGTTCCTATACCAACCCGTTGTGTTGATCCAACAAAAGTTGTATAAACATTTCCACCGCCATCTTTAACCTGAATGTTGCCTGATCCTGATGTCGGATAGCCTGGTTGAAGGATCAGTCCATTGCCAGACCAAATATACAGATCATTGGTTGCCTTAATTATTTGTGCCGCACTGCTGTATATATCAATATACCTGTAATCTCCTGAAGGATTTGAGTATGATGGATCCGTGATTCGTGTTGTACCAATAATGTTTAATTTTTGCTGAGGACCTGTAGTTCCGATACCGACATTAGTCCCATTGTCGTAAGTTACACCTATACCAAGCGAATTTGGATCTGTCCAACGTGCCAGATAATTTGCTGTTCCACTGCCGTCAACATTGGCCGTGGGAGTAATGCTTGTCCATGTCATGGCGCCGCCTCCTGTTGATGTCAGCACCTGGCCTGAAGTGCCTGCTGTGCCGTTAGCGTACAAGGCGCTGGTCAGGTTCATAGTTCCTACAACATGCAGTTTATAAGTGGGGTTTGTGGTTCCGATACCGACATTATTAACACCATCAAAAACGACACATACAGTTGGGGGTGATGCGTTTGCAGTAAAATATGAAGAAGCAGGTCCCCCTATTACTATTTTATTTTCGGATTGTACGAATTTTATACCTGCCCAAGCATTCCAATCCCAAGTATTTACATCTGAAAATCTAAGCTGACCTAAGTTTCTTAAAACCAAATCACCTCCACTAACAGAACTCATAGTAACATTGGATAGTTGTAACAAAGGAACTGCTCCTGTACCTGCAACTGTTAATTTGGAAACAGGGTTTGTGGATCCGATGCCGACATTGCCTCCATTCAGCACGGTAACGAGAGGTGCTCCTCCGCCATCGTCAATACTAAATCCGCCGCCAACGCCCCTGATATGCGTCATGTTGCTTGCGTTGAGCCATAAAATGGTGCTCATGGTTCCTGCGGCGG
>Ga0209099_1004414_pt1 | contig 10704 bp, 7 predicted proteins | sample AD_JPNHW2_MetaG_FD_184430 | JGI IMG/M metagenome (GOLD analysis project Ga0209099, IMG submission 184430) | Active sludge microbial communities of municipal wastewater-treating anaerobic digesters from Japan - AD_JPNHW2_MetaG (SPAdes) (version 2) | ecosystem: Engineered > Bioreactor > Anaerobic >...
GGTGTACGACTTTAGCTAACACAGTGATTACTCAGCCTGCAGGAGCGCTGAATGCAGCCATAACCGCACAGACCAATGTGTTGTGTTTTGGCAATGCTACCGGTTCTGCTACAGTTACTGCCAACGCCGGAACCTCGCCTTATACCTATTTATGGAATACCACCCCTGCACAGACAGCTGCCACAGCTACAGGTCTGATCGCTGGAAATTATAGTGTCACCATTACCGACGCCAACGGGTGTACGACTTTAGCTAGCACAGTGATTACTCAGCCTGCAGGAGCGCTGAATTCAGCCGTGACGGCACAGACCAATGTGTTGTGTTTTGGCAATGCTACCGGTTCTGCTACAGTTACTGCCAACGCTGGTACTTCCCCTTATACCTATTCATGGAGTACCACCCCGGCGCAGAATGCAGCCACAGCTACAGGTCTGATCGCCGGAAATTATAGTGTCACCATTACCGACGCCAACGGATGTACGACTTTGGCTAACACAGTGATTACTCAGCCTACAGGAGCGCTGAATGCTGCCGTGACGGCACAAACTAATGTGTTGTGTTTTGGCAATGCCAGCGGTTCTGCAACAGTTACTGCCAACGCCGGAACTTCCCCTTATACCTATTTATGGAATACCACCCCGGCGCAGACAGCAGCCACAGCTACAGGTCTAATCGCTGGAAATTATAGTGTCACCATTACCGACGCCAACGGGTGTACGACTTTAGCTAACACAGTGATTACTCAGCCTGCAGGAGCGCTGAATGCAGCCATAACCGCACAGACCAATGTGTTGTGTTTTGGCAATGCCTCCGGTTCTGCCACGGTTACTGCCAACGCCGGAACCTCGCCTTATACCTATTTATGGAATACCAGCCCGGCGCAGACAGCTGCCACAGCTACAGGTCTGATCGCTGGAAATTATAGTGTCACCATTACCGACGCCAACGGGTGTACGACTTTAGCTAACACAGTGATTACTCAGCCTGCAGGAGCGCTGAATGCAGCCATAACCGCACAGACCAATGTGTTGTGTTTTGGCAATGCCTCCGGTTCTGCCACGGTTACTGCCAACGCCGGAACCTCGCCTTATACCTATTTATGGAATACCAGCCCGGCGCAGACAGCTGCCACAGCTACAGGTCTAATCGCTGGAAGTTATAGTGTCACCGTAACAGACGCTAACGGATGTTCTGCCGCAGTTACTGTCAACATCACTCAAGCCCAGTTATTGACCGCCAATATTACAAATTACACTAATGAATCCTGTGTGGGTATGCAAGATGGAATGGCCACTGTAACAGTAAATGGAGGAACTCAACCTTATTACTACAATTGGTCTAATGGCTTAAATACGTCCACCATTAGCGGCCTGTCTGCCGGAAATTATTCGGTTAGTGTTACGGACAATAACGCATGCATTGCCACCGCTTCAATTACTTTAACAGCGCCAATACCTACAGACCCAAACTTTGCTCCGATTGCAGATTTATGTTATGGTTCAATTGCTCCAACCTTACTTCCCATTTCCCCCAACGGAATACCGGGTAGTTGGAATCCTCCATCCATAAGCAATACGGTAAGTGAAACATATATCTTTACTCCAGCTGCGGGCCAGTGTGCAAACTCTCAGACACTGAATGTAACGATTATTCCTCAAGCAACCCCTAACATTAATCCCATACCGCCCTTCTGTGCTGGTAGCGCAGCTCCAATATTGCCGAATCCTTCAGGTATTTCCGGAAATTGGTTTCCCGCTAATATTAATAATTACGCTAGTGGTTTTTACACGTTTACGCCGAGCATTGGGGAATGTGCAATTCCTCAGACCATACATGTTGTTGTGATTTCGCCGACGGTTCCGGATTTTGAAGCCGTGCCGGATTTTTGTGCACAGTCCATTGCGCCCGCATTAAACAATATTTCGCCCAATGGAATTATTGGAACATGGAACCCTGCCATTATTAACAATTCGACCAGTGGCTCATACACCTTTACGCCCTTGCCAAGCGAATGCGCCACCTCTCAAACAATAAATGTGACTGTTATTCCGCAGATAGTTCCAGAGTTTACACCGGTTCCTCCATTATGTGAAGGCTCACCGGCGCCTGTTTTAAACACCTCTTCGTTGAATGGAATTTCCGGCACCTGGAATCCGCCTGCCATCAACAACATAAGCAGCGGATTATACACTTTTACTCCCACCGCAGGAGAATGCGCCACCAGCCACACTATCGCTGTTACAGTGAACCCGCTGCCCTCTATAGCAACAATAGCCTTCCCATCAACCGTTTGTTTAGGACATAATACAACCCTGGGTGCGGTTGGCGCCGATAGTTATGTCTGGGCCCCTGGAAATTTGAACGGTTCTTCGGTTATTGTCGCTCCCACTGCAGTTACCGTTTATACTGTAACAGGTACCTCTCTGGCCGGGTGTACGGGATCTGCAACTGTTGCCGTTAATATTGCCCCTGAAGTATCCATGGATTTCATTACCACACCCAAAGTGGGCTGTTACCCGTTGGATGTTCACTTCTCTTTTGTTTCCAATGGATTGGTTGACACAAATTCTCTTCACTGGAATTTTGATGATCCCATGACCAATAATGATATTTCAAATCTTACAGAACCTAGTTACACCTTCACGGACAAAGGCCAATACATTGTAACGCTACATGGGGTTTCTATCTACGGATGCAGCCTTGTTGCCTACGACACAATTATTGTCAGGCCGGGCCCTGTTGCTGATTTTACTACACATCCGGAATACGGCGAAACGGATGATCCCCGAATTTATTTCTATGACCAATCAATTGATGCGGTTAACTGGCAATGGAATTTTGGCAACCCGCAGTCAGGTAATGAAAATTTTTCCGATTTACAATATCCTTCGCATAATTACACCGACAGTGGCACTTTTTATGTTCAACTTATAGTCGCCAATGAGTTCAATTGCTTTGATTCTATAGCAAAACCCATAATAATATACGAATCATTTGCTTTCTTTGTTCCCAATGCCTTTACCCCTGATGGCGACGGCAACAATGAGGGATTTAGGGGAAAAGGTGTAGGTATTGATGAAAACAGTTTTGAAATGTATATATACGACCGATGGGGTAAATTAATGTTCAAAACCAATGACCTGGATGGTGAATGGGAAGGGATTAATTTGAATAATGGAGCTGAATGCGAAATGGGGATTTATGTGTGGCTGATTAGTTTTCGTGAAAAAACAGGATTACGCCATGACCTCAAGGGTTTTGTGACCTTAGTGAGATAAAACCATTTGTCATACACTTCTTGTGTTCTGGAATAAATTGATTTTGTCTGGGCATCTTCATTTATCCTTGCCAAACCCAGTTGTAAAAATAGTCCTTGCACTTCTACAGTGTATTGGAGGTTTACTAAAAAAATGGTTGAATTTTTGATTATATGCCTGAGATTTTTAAATTCAAAGAATAGTCAAAAGTGTGGTTTATGCCTATTGAAAATAAGAAAAAATAATAGTAATTTTGCAAAACTTTTTACTAAATATTAAGGCATTTTGCAACCACCTGTAACGGAGCAAAAACAAAAAACACAACTCATGAAAAAATTCTTTTTAATTCTCTTTAGTGTTGTTTTTATCAACGCGCTCAATGCTCAGGATTTTATCATCAAAAAAAATGGCGATGAGTTAAGCGCCAAGGTACAGGAAGTTGGCACAACAGAAATTAAATACAAAAAATTCGACAACCAGGATGGCCCAACTTATACGATTCTCAGAACAGAGGTTTTTATGATAAAATATGCCAACGGCACCAAAGAAGTTTTTGGCGCTGATGTGGCTGTCGAACAGGCAGGAAATAATGAAATAACCACAACTCCTACCAGTCAGGAACCTGCCACTGTCATCATTTACCGTAAAAACTCACCGTCCGGATTTGCTGTGGTGTATGATGTTTATGCCGACACTAAATACATTACCAAGGTTGGCAACAACACATATTTTTCCACAAAGGTAGAGCCAGGTTTGGTTACCTTTAATGCCATGACAGAACCGCCCAAAGTTACTGCATCAATGAATCTGGAACCTGGGAGAACCTACTATCTGAAATGTGGTGTTAGCACGGGGATGTGGGTTGGAAGGCCTGCTTTAGAATTTGTTTCAGAAAGTACAGGCATATCGGAAACTTCGAAAATGAGAAAATAGTTCAACAATAAATCATTAAAAAGCTGCCGCTGTGGGCGGCTTTTTTTATTTCTGCAGCTCGTTATTTTTCCAGGTACCGCAGACTTTTTTTCCTGAAAGATAGGTGTAACAGCCTTCGCCATTGAACTTATTTTTTCCGAACATACCCTCATACGCCGACCCGTCTGGGAACACAAGGGTGCCCTCACCATCTTTCATGTTGTCTTTTAAATGTCCCGTGTATTTCTTCCCGTTTTCACAGGTAAAAACTCCTTGTCCGTTCATCTTGCTGTTTTTCCAGTCGCCGGTGTAAACACAGCCTTTGTACTCGCCGCTGGCATAAGTAAAAGTGCCTTTACCATTGCATTTGTTATCTGACCATTCTCCGTTATAAACATCGCCATTTTTATAGGTATAGGTTCCGATTCCGCTCAGTTTGTTCTTCTCAAATTGTCCTTCATATTTATCCCCGCTGGCATAAAAAAATGTTCCGGTTCCGTTAAGTATATAGTTTACAAATTCACCTTCATACCTGTTCCCATTAGCATAGGCATAGGTTCCTGTGCCATCTTTGCAGTTTCCTTCGACACAACCAATTTTCTGGCCAAATACAGGCACCAGCATAGCTAAAAACAATGAGGCAAGTACAAGATTTTTCCCTGTCATAATATTTTATGATTAATTAAAAAGGCATCAGCCTTTAGCGATGCCTTTTTGTATTCGTTTTATTGTTTGGCCTGTTGCGGAATATATTTCATCAGCAGTTGCCTGTATCTCTCACTTTCTGCTTTCTGTCCATATTTTTCCGAATAGGACATCAGGGCTTGCAACACCTGCAGCCCCTGCTGGGTGTCTTCTCCAAAGAAACCCACAGCCTGATCAACTCCGTTCAGGGTAAACATAACATTCTTTTTGAAAGCATCCGGATTGACACTTTCGTAATACGTCAGGTTCTGATCATAAATATCACCGACGATTCTGAAAATTTCCTTCCCTTTCACAGTATCGCCAGCGCTGAAATAAAGTTCTGCATAGCCAATCATGTATAAATCGTAAGGCACGGCATAGTCGGGAAGCAACTCGGCACCGCGGTCAAGCGCTTTGAGCGCTTTTTCTTTTTGTCCCTCGGCCAACAATCCCTGTGCCACGCGGGCAAAATTATTTCTCAAATACAAAGACATGCCATAACTTTCTTTGTCCACATATATTGTAGGATCGTTAATATTGCCATAAACAAACTTATTCATCAGGCAGTCGTAAGTTTCATTGGTAAGCACACCGCCTCTGCGGGCATCGCCCTTAACTGGTAAAAACCGGTAAACACAGCCATCAAGGAAACAATAATCCGTGATATTGATAAAATCTTCAACACTCGAAGGGCTGGCAAAATAAATGGGCCGTTCCCAGTTGTTGGTGGCTATCAGGTCGAGCAGCATCAGGTCGTTTTTATATAGGGTGCTTTTCTTGACTTTCCATGTGATGGCTTTTACCACCCTGTCGGCCAGATACCCCGGCACGGTGCCATTATTGCACACCTTGGCAGAATCTACGCGGAGCGATAGATTTTTGGTAGGCATATAAGCTACCCTGCGTTTATCCTGCAGTTGCACCTTACTGTCTTCCTTATCGCTATTGATGAAATTAATCAGTTTTTTCAAATCCCAGACATTATTGGCATCTTTCTCGTAATAAGGCACAAAGTCGTTGGTTCCGGCGGTATATTTATGAGAAGGTATCGTGAAAGGCAGGGGCGCTGATTCATAAATTTTGTTGAACAGCTGATGAATATACCAGTCGCCAGAGGCCAGGGTAAAATTTACCACCCTGACATCGGTACGGAACCCTTCAACCTCCTGAACATACCATAAGGGGAAGGTGTCGTTATCGCCATTGGTAACCAGGATAGCATTCGGGGCGCACGAAGCGAGATAGTTTTTGGCATAATCGCGGCAGGCGTATTTGTCCGAACGGTCGTGATCGTCCCAGTTTTCTTTCGCCATAATGGTAGGAACCAGCAGGAAGCTAGCCACAACAGCAATTATCACGCTGACCATCTGTGGTAACTTTTTCGACAGGGCATGGTATAATGCCACCACACCTATGCCTATCCAGATTGCGAAAGCATAAAACGATCCGGCATAGGCATAATCGCGTTCGCGCGGCTGATAGGGGGTAGGATTCAGGTAAACGATGATGGCCAGTCCTGTAAGCAAAAAAAGCAAAGTAACCACAAAGGCATCCTTTTTGTTTTTCCAGAAATGGAATGCCAGCCCTGCCAATCCCAGCAGCAGGGGCAGAAAATAATAAGTATTCCTGCCTTTGTTGGTCAACATTTTGTCGCTTAGTTTATCCTGATTACCCAGGCGGGCTGCATCCATAAACTTAACGCCACTTATCCAGTTGCCATTGACAACATCCTTGTTTCCGGCTTCATCGATACCAAAGCCCTGGATATCGTTTTGTCGGCCCACAAAATTCCACATAAAATAGCGCAGGTACTGATTGCCTATTTGGTTTTTAAAGAAAAACGTCAGATTTTCGCCGAAGGTAGGTTTTGATTTACCTCTGGTGCCCGTCCATGCACTATAAGCTCGTATATGTTTATCCTGTTCGCTCCACATACGTGGAAAAAGGCCGCAACCCTGAGGATCATATTTATAGGAAACTTTACGGGTGGTGGGAATGTACTTATCTTCGCCTTTAACATAGTTGTAAGCACCTTCCTTGGTATCGACCACTCTGGCATTGAAATACTGCCCGTATAGTACCGGCCAGTCGCCATATTGATCGCGATTCAGATAAGTCAGCAGGGTAAGGGCATCCTTGGGCGCATTTTCATTAATTGGCGGATTAGCATTGGCACGGACCACAAGCATAACAAACGAAGAATACCCGATGATAATAAAAGTAAAACATAAAATGACAGTATTTAAGATGGTTTTACCGTGTTTTTTTGAATAAATCAGACCAAAAGCAATGAGGCCAATAAGAAGTACGAAATAGATGATAGTGCCTGAATTAAAAGGCATATGAACGGTATTTACAAAAAACAATTCGAAATATCCGGCCATCTTAACCGTCCAGGGAATAATGCCTGATTGCACCAATCCAAGGATAATAACCGAAAGGATAAGCACCAGAATAAAATTCCTGGTAGATTGTTTGCCTTTTCTGAAATAATAAAGCATAGTCATGGCGGGGATGCAAAGCAGGTTGAGCAGGTGAACACCGATAGACAAACCCATCATAAAGGCAATGAACACTATCCAGCGGTTGGCGTATTTTTCGTCGGCCACCACTTCCCATTTTAAAATTGCCCAGAAAACAACGGCCGTGAAAAATGCCGAGGTGGCATAAACCTCACCTTCCACAGCAGAGAACCAGAAAGAATCGGTAAACGAATAGGCCAAGGCGCCAACCAGACCGGCTCCCAGCACGATAAGTGTTTGTGGTGCTGTGAGGTCGTAACTGCTGCTTTTTACAAATAACTTTTTGGCTATAGCAGTAATAGACCAAAATAAAAACAAGATAGCAAAACCACTAAGAATTGCCGACATACTGTTGACCATCATGGCCACCCTGGTAACATCGCCACCGGCAAACAGGGTAAAGAATCTTCCCATCAGCTGAAATAAGGGCGCTCCCGGGGGATGACCCACTTCAAGTTTAAAAGCAGTAGAGATATATTCGCCACAATCCCACCAACTGGCCGTAGGCTCAATGGTGAGCAAATAAACGCCAGAGGCCACCACAAATACTATCCAGCCAAGGATATTGTTAAGCAACTTAAAGTTTTTCAGCATGTTCTTAGGTTTTTCATTATTATTTTAATCGACGAAATTAGTAATTATGACATAATATCCCTGCTTTTTTTAGAAAAAAATTACTTTTACAGCAACAAATCATGTTATGAACACTCTTTTCAGGCTTAAAGATTTTGTGCGCTACCAGCACAAGGCAGGTACCGCATTTCGGGTACATTCGCCATTTGCCTATGCCTTTTATACTGAGGTGGTACGTTCAAAACAGAAATTTCCTGAAGCATTGGTTGCCGCAGAGCAGATCAGGAAAACATGCCTTCATTCGCCGGAAAAAATTTTTGTAAATGATTTGGGTACGGGAGGATTATCTAAACCATCGGAAAGAAAAATCAAGGATATCATGCGGCGGTATGCCGGTTCGCAAAAGGATGCCTTTCTGCTTTACCGCATGGTCAACTACTTGAAACCCGCCACCATCCTGGAATTAGGCACATCATTAGGAATAAGCTCCATATATATGGCGCTTGCCAATCAGAACATACCATTAACCACCATCGAAGGTTGTCCGAAAACAGCCGCTGCTGCAAGCAAGAATTTTGAAAAACTTTCGTTGAACATTAATCTTATTTGTGGAAATTTAGATGAGGTATTGCCTGCTGCCTTAAAAAAAATGCAAGTTGCCGGACTGGTTTACTTTGATGGTAACCACACCAAAGAAGCTACCTTAAGATATTTTGACGAATGCCTTAACTATACCGATAGCCAATCGGTATTTGTATTTGACGACATCCACTGGTCGCCCGGGATGTATGAAGCGTGGACCACCCTGTGCGCACATCCCAAGGTGACCATTAGCATGGATTTGTACCGTTTGGGAATAGTTTTTTTTAATAAAAAAATCAGTAAGCAACATTATGTTTTGAAGTATTAACCTACCTTTGTTTCTTATTAATTTTTTCTATGAAGCAGGAAATCATCAGTCTGACAACTATATCGAGACACTATAAGGTCGGCACCCACCTTGTAAAAGCGCTTCAGGATATTTCGTTAACCATTTACAAAAACGAATATGTGGCTCTGATGGGGCCTTCGGGTTCCGGCAAATCAACCCTGATGAACATTCTGGGCTGCCTCGACACTGCTTCCGGAGGCAAATATGTGCTGAACGGAAAAGATGTAAGTAAAATGGACGACAATGAGTTGGCCGAAATCCGCAACAAAGAAATCGGGTTCGTGTTTCAGACCTTCAATCTGCTGCCTCGTTCCACCGCCCTTGATAATGTAACCCTGCCTTTGGTATATGCCGGTTACAATAAAAACCAAAGGACCGAACGCGCCATGCAGGTATTGGAACAAGTGCAGCTTGCCGACCGCATGACACATAAACCCAACGAGCTTTCGGGCGGCCAGCGCCAACGCGTGGCTATTGCCCGCGCCCTGATCAACAAGCCCTCCATTATACTCGCTGATGAGCCAACCGGCAACCTGGATTCAAAAACTTCCATTGAGATTATGGGGCTTTTTGAAGAAATACATGAACAGGGGAACACCATCATCCTGGTTACCCATGAAGAAGATATTGCCCGTCATGCACACCGCATCATCAGATTGAAAGACGGACTGGTGGACACCGACCTGCCCAATGAAAATTTCAGAAAAATGGAATTTTATAAGCGGGAAAATATTACAGAAAAAGAGAAATGAAAGCAACAAAAACAAAAATATATACAAGAAAAGGTGATGCGGGGCAAACTTCGCTGCTGGGAGGAGAGCGTGTGGACAAGACCGACTTGAGGCTGGAAGCTTACGGCACTCTGGATGAATTAAATTCTTATATCGGCCTGGTGCGCGATTTTGCCATTGATGCCCCTGTGAAAAGATTTCTGCTATCCATACAGGAAAACATTTTTACCGCCGGATCCATCCTGGCGGCCGGCAACGACACTATTTTAAACAAACTTCCTTCGCTCAACAAAGAAGACCTGGCAGCACTCGAACAGGAGATTGACCGTATGTGTGAAAAAATTCCTCCACAAAAGCAATTTATTTTGCCCGGAGGGCACCCTATCATTTCATACTGTCATATTGCCCGTTGTATATGTCGAAGGGCCGAACGCACTATCGCCCGGGTGGAGCTTTCGGAAAAAAAACAAAAGCAAACGCTGAAATACATCAACCGTTTATCGGATTATTTATTTGTGCTGGCCCGTTTTATGGCTGCCGAACTCGGAATAAAAGAAATTTTCAGAGCAAATCAAAAATAATTTCATCCTTACTCAATATTTGTGGCAGCACTATCGTTATGCTAGAGGAATTGGAGTTTTAGGCGAATACCCTACCGGAATAATGGGTTAATAAATAAAAATAATTAAGGATAGCAAAATAATACTTGACTTTTTATTATCAATTATTATATTTTTGCAAAAAATTTTAAACCAGGAAATATGTATTGGACTTTAGAATTAGCATCAAAATTAGAAGATGCGCCCTGGCCGGCAACCAAAGACGAGTTGATTGATTATGCCATGCGGACCGGGTTGCCATCAGAAGTTATTGAAAATCTTAAAGAAATTGAGGATGAAGGAGAGATTTATGAAAGTATTGAAGATATCTGGCCTGATTATCCTACCAAGGAAGATTTTTTCTTTCATGAAGACGAGTATTGATATTCATTAGGTTAACACCGATACGGAGCTTCCTCAGGGAAGCTTTTTTTGTTTTTTGTTAAAAATTTTTTTCGCTTTATTTGGTTTTTCATAAAAAATGTATTTACT
>Ga0209099_1004417_pt1 | contig 10701 bp, 9 predicted proteins | sample AD_JPNHW2_MetaG_FD_184430 | JGI IMG/M metagenome (GOLD analysis project Ga0209099, IMG submission 184430) | Active sludge microbial communities of municipal wastewater-treating anaerobic digesters from Japan - AD_JPNHW2_MetaG (SPAdes) (version 2) | ecosystem: Engineered > Bioreactor > Anaerobic >...
CCTACAGGGCCTCCAGGAGACCGACGAAGTGCCGGACGTTGTCCGCAAGGTCGGGTCCGCGGCGGTGCAGGCCGCCGCCGATCAGGAGGGCGAAGTCCCGGCCGTAGACCTCGACCAGGTCCCGGGCCCGGTCCGTGGTCATGCCGCCCCCGGGGGCCGGGAAGCTCGGGGCGAGGCCGCCCAGCGGGACCCGGGTGGCCTCGGCGATCTCGACGCACTCTTCCCGCGAGAACGAGAAGCGTCCTCCGAAGTTGGGGTAGACCGACAGGTCCGCCCCGGCAAGACGGGTGAGGGTGCCGAAGAGGGCGCCGTGGGAGAATCCGTTGCCCGGGGCGGACACCAGGCTGCCTCCGAAGGCGGGGTGGGCCATCACGGGCAGGGCCAGGGAATCGTCCTCGGCGAGGCAGCGCATCGTGTCGAAGCCGACGAGGGCCGGGCAGACCAGGAGGCCGCCGGCGCCCGCATCCTTGGCCCGGCGGGCACGGGCGAAGACCTGGTCGGCTGGGCCGGAAACGTGGGGCAGGTAGAGGGTGCGGCCTCCGGTGATCCGGTTGGCGCGGGCCACCGCCTCGGCGCAGGCGGCCACGCGATCCTCGTAGCGGCAGAAGGGCTGGTCCGAGAGGCCGTGGTCGTCCTTGATCAGGTCGATGCCTCCCAGGGCGAAGGCATGGGCCTGGGCGGCCAGGTCCCGGGCCGAGAGGCCCATGGGCTTCAGGGCGCTGCAGAGGAGCGGCCGGCGGCGAACGCCGCAGAGCTCCCGGAGCCCCTCCCGGCCGAAGCGGGGGCCCCCAAACCAGCGGGTCACCGCTTCGGGCAGGTCGAGGTCCACCACCCGGATGCCCGGCATGAGGCTGATGTTGCCGAAGACCACGTTGAGGAGCTGCACCAGGTCGCCCCCGGCGCACTCCACCGCGTACGAGATGCGGATCCGGAAGGCCGCCGGGTCTTCGGGCTCGAAGGCTTCCACCCGGCCCACGATCTCGTCGGGGATCGGTCCGGCGGGCAGCAGCTCCCTCGGGAATTCCACGGTCTGCTCGACGCAGATGGCCTCGGCCTTGGCCCGGGCCTCCGCTTCGGTCCCGGAGACTCGGTAGTCGACGCGGAAGCGCTCGCCGGAGAGGAGGAGGGGCGTCACAGGGCCTCCACCTTGGCCAGGCTGTGGACCGCCTCGAGACGGACCGCCTCGAGCTCCTCTTCTTGGATGCCGAGGTCCTGCCCCACCAGGCTCCCGATGCTCCGCACCAGGGCCATGGCGTCCAGGCCGTACTTCCTCATGAGGTAGGGCCTGGAGCCGCCGTGGGCGAAGGTGTCCCGGAGGCCCACCCGGACCAGGCGCTTGCCCAGGCCGTGCTCGGCCATCACCTCGGCCACCGCCGAGCCCAGGCCGCCCACGATCGTGTGGTTCTCCATGGTGACCACCCCGTGCCGGGCCGAGGCCAGGGCCTCCAGGATGGCCGGGTCCCCGAAGGGCTTGTGGGTCGAGACGTGCAGATGGGTCACGCCCACCCCCCGGGCGCGCAGGACCTCGGCGGCGCGCATGGCCTCCTCCGTGCAGATGCCCGAGCTGAGGAGGGTGATGTCCCCGCCCCGGGAGAGGGTGCGGACCCGGTCCAGGGCGAAGGGCTCGGCCGGACTGAAGAGGCGCGGGATCTCGCCGCGGAGCATCCGGACGTAGACCGGGCCGTCCACCGCCAGGACGGGGTCCAGGATCGTCTCCACCTCCGTGGCGTCCCCGGTCTCCAGGACGGTCATGTTGGGCACGGCCCGCATCACCGCCACGTCCTCGATGGCCTGGTGGGTGGCGCCGCCGGGGGTGGTGATCCCGGGCAGGAAGCCGAAGAACTTCACGGGCAGGTTGGAGTAGGCCACGGAGGACACGATCTGGTTCAGGGCCTGGCGGTAGATGAAGACCGCGAAGGTGTGGACCAGGGGGACGTACCCCTCCCGGGCCAGCCCGGCCGCGAAGCTGATCATGTTCTGCTCGGCGATGCCCATGGAGAAGAACCGGTCCGGATAGGCGCCCTGGAACTCGGCGATCTCGGTGGAGCCCGTCAGGTCGGCGGAGAGGACCACCACTTCGGGCCGGTGCCGGGCCCATTCGACGAGATTGCTGGCGTGCACCTTGGTTCGGATATCCATCGTTCACCCCCGGGACGCTTCGTCCCGCATGGTTTCGTAGCACTGGCGGTAGGCCTCCCGTTCCGCGGGGGAGGCGAAGCGCACGTAGTGGAGCTTGGGGCGCCGCTGCTCCAGGAGGGGCACGCCCCGGCAGGGATCGGTGGCGCAGAGGACCACCAGGGCGCGGCCGTCCCGCGCGAGGCGGGCGGGAGCGTCCAGGGCCTCGGGATCGTGGCCGTCCACGGTGACGGCCCGGGCGCCGAAGGCCTCGATGCGGGCGTCCAGGGGGTCCAGGCCCATGACGTCCCGGGTGCGGCCGTCGCACTGCTGGCCGTTCACGTCCACGTAGACTCCCAGGTTGTCCAGCCGGTAGTGGGCCGCGGCCTGGAGGACCTCCCAGGTCTGGCCTTCCTGGAACTCGCCGTCGGATAGGAAGGCCCACACCCGACCCGTGTCCCCGCGCCGCTTCCGGGCCAGGGCGATGCCCGCGGCCTGGGAGAGGGTCTGGGCCAGGGAGCCGCCCATCATCTCGAAGCCCGGCGAGTGCTCGGCCCCGATCATCTCCACGGTGCTGCCGTCCCGGTTGAACTGGGCCAGGCCCTCCGGGTCCATGCGCCCCGCCTCCACCAGCGCCGCGTAGAGGATCAAGGCATAGTGGGCGGGGCTGAGGAAGAACCGGTCCAGGTCCGGCGCGGGCAGGCCGTGGTAGGCCCCGCCCGTGGCGTAGTCGTGGTTGCCGGGGCCGGGCACGCCCGGGAAGGGCGGGGGGATCCGGGGACCGCGGCTGGGTCCGAGGCGCAGGGTCTTCAGGTAGAGGGTGGAGAGGATCTCCGCCGAGCTGCAGGCCTGGCTGAGGTAGCCGCCGTTGTGGGCGACCGTGTGCTCGAGGACCCGGAGGCGGATGCCGGCCGCGGTGCGGGCCACGGCTTCGACCCAGCCGGGCCGGGAGGGAGTGGAGAGGGTTGCGTTCATGGTGTCGTGCCTTCCGGTTGCAGGGATGCGTGCGCCGGCCTCCGCAGGGCCTCGGCCCGCCTGCGGACCTGGGCCTGGATTTCCTCGGCCCCCGCGATGCGGCCCCGGCGCATGAGCACCCGGCCCGCGCAGATCGTGGTGTCCACGGCGGAGCCGGCGCCGGCGTAGACGAGGTTGGAACGGACGTCGTGGCAGGGCGACAAGCCGAGGCGGTCGAAGTCCACCAGCAGGAAGTCGGCGGTGGCGCCCGCCTCCAGCGTCCCGGCGCCGGTGCCGAACCAGGCGAGGCCCGCCGTGGAGGCGGCCTCCAGCAGCTCGGCCACGGGGAAGCGGCGGGGATCCCGGTAGTGGTGCTTCTGGAGCAGCCCGGCGATCTTGAGGTCCGAGAAGAGGTCCAGCGAGTTGTTGGAGGCGGGGCCGTCGGTGCCCAGGAGGACCGGGATGCCCCGGGTGCGGGCCGCCTCGTAGTCGAAGGCGGGGCCCGAGGCCAGCTTCATGTTGGAGACGGGGTTGTGGACGATGCCCACGCCCCGCTCCGCCAGGAGATCGAAGTCGGCCTCGTCCAGCCACAGGCAGTGGGCGGCGAGGGTGCGGGGGCCGAGCACGCCCAGGGAATCCAGGTAGGCCGCCGGGGAGAGCCCCGTGCGCGCCCGGCACTGGCGGTCCTCGTCCTCGGTCTCGGCGAGGTGGATGTGCAGGGGCAGTTCCCGCTCCCGGGAGAAGGCTCCCAGGAAGCGCAGGCTCCCGGCGCAGGTGGTGTAGACCGAATGGCCCGCCAGCCCCATGCGGGAGAGGGGGCCGCAGTCGGGGAGCCGGTCGAAGAAGGCCTCGCAGGCCTTGCGCTGCCGCGCGCCCACGCCCTCGTCGAGGCCGTCGATGAGGGCGTAGGCGAGGACGAAGCGCATGCCCGAGTCCCGGGCCGCCCGGGCCAGGGCCTCGGGGTGGAGGTACATGTCGTTGCAGAGGGTCGTGCCGGTGCGGATCATCTCCAGCGCCGCCAGGCGCATCCCCCAGTAGGCGTCCTCCGGGGTCATCCGGCGCTCGACGGGCCAGACCCCCTCCGTGAGCCAGGGCATGAGGGCCATGTCCTCGGCGATCCCGCGCAGCAGCACCATGGAGGAGTGGGCGTGGGCGTTCACCAGGGAGGGCACCGCCACGAGGCCGCCCGCCTCCAGGACCTCGCAGTTCGCCGGGGCCTCCAGCCTCGGGCCGAGGCGAGCGATGCGGTCGTCTTCCACGAGCAGATCGCAGGCCTCGCCATCCAGGATCGCGCCGCGGACCAGCAGGCTCATGAGGCTTCCTCCTCGGCCAGGGCGACGATGCGCCGCATCAAGGCCGAGAACACGGGACCGCGGCGCCGGGAGGTCTCGAAGACCTCCTCGGCGGTCACGGGCTGGTCCAGGATCCCGGCGGCCAGGTTGGTGATGCAGGAGATCCCCAGCACGCGCAGCCCGCAGTGCACGGCGGCGATGACTTCCGGGACCGTGGACATGCCCACGGCGTCCGCGCCCAGGATCCGGGCCATGCGGATCTCCGCCGGGGTCTCGAAGCTGGGGCCGCTGAACCAGGCGTAGACGCCCTCGTGGAGCTGGATCCCCAGCTCCCCCGCCGCCCGGCGGGCCAGGGCGCAGAGGGCCGGATCGTAGGCCCGGGAGAGATCGAAGAAGCGGGGCCCGATGGCTTCGTCGTTGGGCCCGACCAGGGGATTGCAGCCGGCGAGGTTCAGATGGTCCGTCATCAGCATGAAGTCCCCGGGCTGGAACCTGGGCTGGACGCCTCCGGAGGCGTTGGTGAGCAGGAGCCGCGCCACGCCCAGGCACTTCAGGACCCGCACGGGGAAGACGATCCGGGAAGGCTCGTGCCCCTCGTAGCGGTGGAAGCGGCCCTGCATCATCAGCACGGGAGTTCCTTCCAGCCTGCCGGCCAGCAGGCGGCCGGCATGGCCCGGCGCGGTGGCGGCCGGGAAGTGGGGAATCTCGCCGTAGGGGATGACGACCGGGTCCTGCAGCTCGTCCGCGAGGCTGCCCAGCCCCGAGCCGAGCACGAGGGCCGTGCGCGGGACCTCGCGGATCCGGCTGCGGATGAAGGAGGCCGCTTCCTGGATGACCGGGTCCATGGCGCCTACTTCTTGATGCCGAGCTCGGCCAGGGTCGCGGGGACCTTCACCTTGCCCGAGGCGATGTCGGCCTTAGCCTTGGCGACGAGGTTCTTCACGGCGGCGGGGACGATGGCGTCGTGCTGGTGGTAGGGCGCCAGGTCGATGGCCCCCTCCTTGATGCCGAAGACGCGGTTCTGGCCGCCCTTGAGCCTGCCGGCCGCGAAGTCCTTGATGGTCAGGTAGGCGGCGACGGTGGTGCCCTTCAGGGCCGAGGTCAGCACGTAGTCGGGCGCGGCGGAGCTCTGGTCCACGTCGGCGCCCAGGGCGAAGACCTTGCGCTCCCGGGCCGCGTCGAAGACGCCCATGCCCGTGAGGCCCGCGAGCTCGATGATGAGGTCGGCGCCCTGGTCGACGAGGGCGAGGGCGGCCTCCTTGCCCTTGGCGCGGTCCGCGAAGGTGCCGGTCACGATGTAGCGCACGTCCACGGCCGGGTTGACGGACTTGGCGCCGGCGATGTAGCCCGCCAGGTAGCGCTCCACGGGCGGGATCTTCATGCCCAGCACGGCGCCGATGACGTTCTTGCCGTTGAGGAGCTTGGAGTTCTTGGCGTACTTGAGGGTCATGCTGCCGGCCACGATGCCCGCCAGGTAGCCGGACTCCTGCTCCTTCCAGCTGATGCCGATGAGGTTCGGCGGGATCGTGCCCATGTAGGCGTGGTCGATGCCGGCGTAGAGGGTCTTGGGGTTCGCCTTGGCCGCCTCCTGGATCTGCTCGATCATCAGGAAGCCCACTCCGAACACAAGCCCGGCGCCGTCCTCGGCGAGGCCGCTGAGGTTGGGCACGTAGTCGGTCATGGCGTGGGCCTCGACCACCTTGACCTTGGCGACGCCCTCGGCCTCGGCCTTCTTGAGTCCGGCCCAGACGCCGTCGTTGAAGGAACCGTCCCCGAGGCCGTTGGCGTCGGTGGTCATGGCGACCATGGGCTTGGCCGCCTGGGCGGACGGGGCAGCCGCCAGGAGCAGGGCGGCGAGGGCGGATGCGAGGGGCGTTCGGGTCATGGCGGTCCTCCGGGTGATGGAATGCCTGTCGAAAAGGGGGGTGGCGCGGGCGAGGGGCTCAGTCCTCGGGGTGTTCGACGCTGAAGTTCCGGCCGAGGGCCGCCGGAGGCCTGGACTTGCGGACGAAGCCGGCCACGGCGGCCAGGGTGGCCAGGTAGGGGAAGACCAGGAAGATCTCCGAGGCGACCTTCACGATGCCGAGGCCCTGGATCCGCAGCTGCAGGGCGTCCACGAAGCCGAAGAAGAGGGCGGCGGCGAAGGCGCCGACGGGCCGCCAGCCCCCGGCGATGTTGGCGGCGAGGGCGATGAAGCCCCGCCCGCCGCTCATGCCCTCCGTGAAGGAGTTGGAGTTCTCGATGGAGAGGAAGGCGCCCGCCAGTCCGCAGAGGGCGCCGCCCAGCACGATGGCCAGGTACCGCACGCGGACCACGGAGCGGCCCAGGGTCTCCAGGGCCATGGGATGCTCGCCGGAGGCCTCGATGGAGAGCCCCAGCCGGGTGCGCTTGAAGAGCCAGGCGAAGCCGATCACCGACAGGAGGGACAGGTAGACGACGGGGGTCTGGTCGAAGAGGGCGCTGCCCACGTAGGGGATCCGGCTCAGGAGGGGGATGGCGAAACGGCACTCCTGGAGGGTGCGGGGCACGGCCTCCGAGGTCCCCTGCCGGCCGTAGACCACCATCATCAGGTAGCGGGTGAGGCCGAAGCCGAGGATGTTCATGATGGCCCCCGCCACCACCTGGTTGATGCGCAGGCTCACCACGGACCAGGCGAAGAACAGGGAGAAGAGGGCGCCCGCCCCCACCCCGCAGCAGAGGCCAATCCAGGGATTGCCGAAGTGCCAGCCGCCCCAGGCCGCGGCGAAGGCGCCCACCAGCATGATGCCCTCCATGGCGATGTTGGTGACGCCGCTGCGCTCGGAGATGACGGCCGCCAGGGCCGCCAGGGAGACGGGGGTCGCCAGGCGCACCGTGGCCTCGAAGAGGGCGGGGGTGAGAAGGGATGCCAGGACGCTCATGACCGCACCTCGCGCTTCCGGTCCAGCAGGCCTTTCAGTCGGTCCCGGAGGATCGTACCGAACTTCTCGTAGATGACCTCCGCGAGCAGGAGGAACAGGAGGATGCCCTTGACGATCTCGATGATGGCGTTGGGGGTCTGGACCGTCCGGGCCATGTACTGGCCGCCGGCGTCCAGCACGCCCCAGAGGAGGGCCGTGAAGGGGATCGCCAGCGGGTGGTTCCGGGCCAGGAGGGCGATGGAGATGCCGTTCCAGCCGTAGCCCGCATCCAGGTTCTGGAACATCCGGTGGTCCAGTCCCAGGACCTGGGTGATCCCCGCGCAGGCCGCGAGAGCGCCGGAACCCAGCAGGCTGAGGGTCGTGATCCAGGCCACGGAGATGCCCTGGGTGCGCGCGGCGGTGGCATTGGCGCCCACCGCCCTGATGCGGTAGCCCAGGTCGGTGCGGGTGAGCACGAAGTGGACCAGGAAGGCGCAGGCGACCGCGAGGAGGATGCCGACGTGCAGCCGGTAGTTGGCCTCGGGCAGGAAGTCCTTGAACAGGGGCAGCCAGACGCCCTCGGCCACGGCGTCCGTGACGTACGGGTGGGCCGTGTTCGCGGGATCGCCCCCGTGGGCCCGGATGAAGATCGGGGCCAGGGTGCGGATGGCGTAGGCGAACATCATCGTGGTCACTACCTCGTGGGCGCCGGTCTTGACCTTCAGCAGGGCCGGGACGAGGTTGGTGGCGGCGCCCGCCAGGGCCCCGACGAGGAAGATGAGCGCCATGCCCACGAGGGGCGGCAGGCCCATGCCGATGCCCAGCCAGGTCGCCGCCATGACGCCGACGAGGTACTGCCCCTCGGCGCCGATGTTGAACAGGCCCCCGTGGAAGCCGAAGGCGATGGCGAGGCCGGTGAAGACGAGGGGCACGGCATTGAGCACCGAGATGTGCCAGTTCCGCACGAAGCCGCCGTAGAACAGCGCCTCGTAGGAGGCGAGGGGGGAATAGCCCGTGAGGGCCATGATGGCCGCTCCGATGAGGAGCGCGGCCGCGATTCCCGCCGCGGGGACCGCGGCGCGGCGGGCCAACGCCCGGACCCTGGCGCCGAAGTCCGCGCCCAGGGCCAGCCTGCGTTCGAAGCCCCAGGCCAGGAGGGCGCCGAGCAGCAGGCAGCCGCCCCGGAAATACGAGGCCAGGTAGAGCCCCCCGCCGGCCAGGGCCAGGAGGACCGCAACGATGCGAAGGACGGCCCGGACCCGCCTCATGACGCCCTCCCGGTCCCCGCGGCGCGGCCGCGGACCACGTATTCCCCCACCTCCGGCAGGCTCGTGGCCGAGGCTTGGCGTTCGAAGACCACCTCGCCCCCGTGGAGGACCGCGATCCGGTCGGAGAGGGCGAAGAGTTCCTCCAGTTCCATGGAGATCAGGAGGATCGCGGCTCCCCGGGCCTTCAGCTCCAGCAGCCGGTGATGGACATACTCGATGGCGCCCACGTCCAGGCCTCGGGTGGGCTGCGAGACCAGGAGGAAGGCCGGATTCCTGGAGAACTCCCGGGCCAGGATGATCTTCTGCTGGTTGCCTCCGGACAGGGTGGAGGCCGGCACGTCCGCCCCCCCGGCCCGGATGTCGAAGATGCCCATGAGCCGCTCGGCGTGGGCCCGGAAGCCCCTCGGATCCAGGAAGCCCGCCTTCGAGAAGGGCGCGCGACCGCTCAGGCCGAGGGCCAGGTTCTCCTCGACGGAGAAGGGCAGCACCAGGCCCTCGCCCCGGCGGTCCTGGGGCACGTAGGCCATGCCGGCCTGGAGGCGCCGGCGCACGGACCAGCGGGTCACGTCCCGTCCCTTGAGCAGGATCCGGCCGGCCTCGGGTCGCGAAAGGCCCGCTACGGTCTCGCAGAGTTCACGCTGCCCGTTGCCCTCCACGCCGCCGATGCCGAGGATCTCGCCGCCGCGCACCTCCAGGTCCACCCCGCGCAGGGCGGGCAGGCCCCGGGCATCCCGGGCGGCGACGCCTTCCACCGCGAGGACCTGTTCTCCCAAGGGCACTGGTTCCGTGTCCCGGCGGGCCTCCAGGAGGACCTCCCGGCCGACCATGAGCCGCGCCAGGGTGGAGGCGTCCGCCTCGGACGTCCGCAGCTCGCCCCGGATCTCGCCCTTTCCGAGGATGTAGACGCGATGGGAGAGGCCGAGGACCTCCTCCAGCTTGTGGGTGATGATGATGATCGCCGTGCCGCTCTCCGCCAGCCGTCGCAACACGGCGAACAGCTCCTCCACCTCGCAGGGCGTCAGCACGGCGGTGGGCTCGTCCAGGATCAGCACCCGGGCCTTCCGGTAGAGGGCCTTCAGGATCTCCACCCGCTGCTGGAGCCCCACGGAGAGATCCTCCACCCGGGCGTCCGGGTCCACGGTCAGCCCGAAGCGCTCGGAAAGCCCGCGTACCCGTTCGCGGGCCTCGCGGGTGCGCACGTGCCCCAGCCGCACGGGCTCGGCGCCCAGGATGATGTTCTGGGTCACCGTCAGGGTGGGCACGAGCATGAAGTGCTGGTGCACCATGCCGAGGCCCCGGGCAATGGCTTCGCGCGGCGAGGCGAAGCGCACCGGCTCGCCGTCCAGGAGCACCGTCCCGGCGGTGGGCCGGTAGAGCCCGTAGAGGATGTTCATCAGGGTCGACTTGCCCGCGCCGTTCTCCCCCAGCAGGGCCACGATCTCGCCCGCGTGGAGGCGGATCGAGATGTCCCGGTTGGCCACGAAGCCCCCGAAGGCCTTGGTCACACCGCGGGTCTCGAGGAGGGGAGGGGTGTCTTTGAGCAGGCTCATGAATGTTTCCATCCACCAGCAGGGCGTCCGGCCCCGGTATCCAGCGGAGAACGCAGCGGCGGTGCCTGCCGGCTCCCGCGGTCTCCATTCCTGAAGCTTAGGCTCCCTCGGGGAAAGTGTCTATTTGTCAAGAAGTGAACATTTGTTCGGTTTGTTGTGCTCCATATGGATCTGATCCTGCACAAATGTTCGTTTGACAGCCTTTTGTCCGGCATCGAGAATCCGAACCAATCCTGGGCCGGAGCCGGCGTGTCCGTTTGGGTTTCCGCCTGGAAAATGGGGGAGAAGCCATGCGATCGAATCGCCCGAACGGAACGCTCATCCTGTCCTGGAGCCTCCTGGCGCTCCTCGGGTCCGGCCCGGGGGTGCCGCTGCTGGCCAAGCCCGTTCCGCAGATCCTGGCTGTCGCCCGCACCGGCGAATACGCCGAGTTCCTGAGCGAGAAGTTCGGCATCGTCTTCCAGCCCACCGTCAGCCAGGACGAGTTCCTGGGGGCCATCCGGAAGGCCGCCGGCCTCTCGATCGAGCCCGCCAAGGACCAGCCTTTCGAGGCCATGAGTGCCCTGGAATCCGCCCTTCGCGCGGCCGACCTGAAGGAGCTGGCCGCCACCTATCCGCCGGAGAAGGTCGACAGGAACCTCGC
>Ga0209099_1004419_pt1 | contig 10698 bp, 9 predicted proteins | sample AD_JPNHW2_MetaG_FD_184430 | JGI IMG/M metagenome (GOLD analysis project Ga0209099, IMG submission 184430) | Active sludge microbial communities of municipal wastewater-treating anaerobic digesters from Japan - AD_JPNHW2_MetaG (SPAdes) (version 2) | ecosystem: Engineered > Bioreactor > Anaerobic >...
TTTTCCTTTCAATAAACTGATATCTGCATCTTTTTCATAATACATTTTAGCCATTTTTTATCTCCTTGAATTCAATATATTTTTGGTAAATGTTCAAAAACACGGATTAAAATATTTTCCGTCACATCAGGGCGCGGCGGAGATTATAATCGCTACATGTTTTTGGGCAGCTACTATTCTTTGTAATTAATCAATCCTTTTCTTTAAGGATTGAGACCAGTCCTGTGCGCATTGACTCTTTTATCCCATAAGGGGATGCTAATTCTATAAATCTGTCAATCTTTTCTGTATGCCCTTTTATTGAAAATGTTATAGTTTTAAGTGAAATATCCGCTACTTCAGCTTTAAAAAGTTCCGCGAGCTGAAGAATTTCGCCTCTTTTTGCGGCTGGACAATTTAATTTTATAAGAGCGAGTTCTCTCTGAATTGACGACGATTGCGCATGATCGGATACTTTTATTACATCAATAAGTTTATTAAGCTGCTTTTTAACCTGTTCGAGGATTCTGTCATCACCGTTAACTACAATTGTCATAACTGAAATGTCGTCATGTTCAGTTTTGCTTACGGCGAGAGAATCGATGTTGTAGCCTCTGGCTGAAAAAAGTCCCGCTACTCTTGCCAGTACCCCGAATTTATTTTCTACTCTTACTGAAATTATGTGTTGGCTCATATTTTTACCTACGCAAGTTCTCTCATTATCGTCTCTTTTATGGTTTTACCCGCAGGTACCATCGGATAGACATTTTCCTCTTTGCAGACCTTAAAATCAATTATTATAGGCTTATCTGTTATTGACAGCGCTTTTTTTATAGCAGCATCGACTTCTTTCTGTTCTGTTACTCTTATTCCTACACAACCGTAAGCTTCAGCAAGTTTCACGAAATCCGGGGCAAAATTTATGCATGTGTGAGAATATCTTTTGTCCCAGAAGAGCTGCTGCCACTGGCGAACCATACCGAGAAATCCGTTGTTGAGTATTGCAATAATTATCGGCAATTTATGCTGTGCGGCAACGATAAGTTCCTGAATATTCATCTGAATTGAACCGTCTCCGGCAATATCTATTACCCTTTTATCAGGACGTGCAAGCTGCGCGCCTATTGCCGCAGGGAGCCCGAATCCCATAGTTCCCAAACCTCCTGATGATATAAATGTTCTCGGTTCAGTATATTTGAAGAACTGGGCAGCCCACATCTGGTTCTGGCCTACTTCTGTTGTGATAATAGCCTTTCCTTCCGTCAGTTTATAAAGCTGTTCAACTACATATTGAGGTTTGATATCACCTTTTTCCTTCATCTCATACTGGAGGGGATTGTCTTCTTTGACTTTTTTCAGCTCATTGACCCATTCTTCGATTTTCGGTGCTTTTATCTCTTTATTCATCTCTTTCAGAATTTTTTTACAGTCTCCGACGATAGGGATATCGACAAGTACATTTTTACTTACAGATGCAGGATCAATATCTATATGTATCACCTTCGCGTTAGGTATAAAATCTGATATTTTTCCCGTAACACGGTCATCGAATCTTGCACCGATTGCGATTAATAGATCGGAGTTATGAACTGCATAATTTGCATAATAAGTTCCATGCATTCCAAGCATTTCCATTGAGAGGGGGTCGGTTTCAGGGTATGTTCCCATTCCCAGGAGTGTTGTTGTTACCGGGATTCCTGTTTTTTTCACCAGTTCTCTCAGTTCTTCAGCAGCATTTGATATTACAACTCCCCCTCCGGCATAAATTATAGGTTTTTTTGATGATTCAATAAGCCTGCATGCCTTGGATATTTGTACCGGGTGACCGTCATATGTAGGTTTATATCCCCTTATGGAGACTTCTTTGGGGTATTCAAAATCGTACATCCCGTTTGAGATGTCAACCGGGATGTCGATAAGTACAGGTCCGGGCCTTCCTGTGGATGCTATGTAGAAAGCCTCTTTTATAATTCTTGCCAGATCTTTTATATCCTGTACAAGATAATTATGTTTTGATATTGGCCTTGTTATACCGGTAATATCAACTTCCTGAAAAGCATCATTTCCTATCATATTAGTAGAAACCTGTCCGGTTAAAACCACAAGAGGAACAGAATCAAGATGCGCTGTGGCAATCCCGGTAATCAGATTTGTTGCGCCAGGTCCTGACGTGGCAAGAACAACTCCTGTTCTGCCGGAAGCTCTGGCATAGCCGTCTGCGGCATGGATTGCCCCCTGTTCATGTCTGGAGAGAACAAATTTTATAGGTGCATGATATAGTTCGTGAAATATGGGGATTACGACTCCGCCGGGATATCCGAACAGATATTCCACATTTTCTTTTATAAGTGACTCAACGATTATCTGGGAACCTTTAATTTTCAAAGTGAATCTCCTTTAGAGCAGATATAAAAGTAAGAGTTTTCACCGGTGGAGCTTTTGTCAAATTTTTTTTATACAGGATCGTTTAAAAGCTTGATTAGATTTTAAATGATCCTGTATATTATTCCGGTAATTGTTTTTAGATATGGTTTTAATGTAATTAAGATAGAATTTTTTATGGATCTGCCAGCTAAGTCTATTTATTGTCATAAAAAAATAAAAAACTTTATTAAAATAGAATACTGACAATCATTGGACCTGTTTTGCATGTTTCATGAACCTGATCGTATCAGGATATTCCGGCTTTTGAAGGCTTGAGAGGAACAAATTCTGTACGACAAAATCAGAAAACGGGATTTTTAAGTCATCCCGCTTACAAAAAACTGTTTATGATGAAAATTGGTAAAGTAATAGATCAATGTTATCTTAAATATTATAATTAATGGATTTTAAATGAATAAAGATTTTGTTGAAAGGGTATTTAAAAGAATTGTAGCGATAAATTGTTTCCATAATCTTGAAGCAATTCCACATTCGGATGTTTTCTTTAAAGAAACAGAAGCTCTGTTAGGTTTATCAGTTCCCGAACTGGAACTGATAATAAGCATTCTTAAAGAATCACATAAAATTTTTGTAATGGAAATTTCGCGCGAGGACAGCAATAATAAAATTGAAAAAATCTTTGGTTATGTCGATGCGGACCTTCTGACTATACAGAAATTGAGAGATGTTTTCCACAAAGCATTGATGGACGATTATGAAAAGGATACGGGAAGGAGAAAAACCTCCGGGCAGATAATAAAAGAACTGATCCCTCAGCTTCATTATATTAATCACACACCGAGGGGAAAGCTGCTCAATAAAACTATAATGCTTGATGAATATTCCCGGCTTCTTGAAAGAGACTACAAAGAATATACGGAGGAATGGAAAGAGGAAAATCTTCAGCTTCAGCTTTCGGTGAACGAAGATTTAATGAACACGTATACAAATGATAAAAAAAAGACTGTAGAAACAGATTCCCCATCCGAAAAAAAGGGCAAACCTGAGAGGGCGGTAGATTCACCCCTTTTAGATGATTTTTCCAAACAGGTCAGCGCCGGATCAATTTCGAGAGTTCTTCATATTTATGGTGTTGATTTTTTTTACAGGGTTAATTTAAGACAATATAAATTTGATTATCTCTCCCAGGTTCTTGATACTGGAGTTATTGACAGGAAAAATGATCTTGTAATACTTAAAGAAATGATAAAAAAAATTAAAGAAAATATGGATCTCGATAAAGAACTTGATAAATATTATGATGAAATAATGTCACTTGACAGAAAGGTCAGCCGTAATATTAGCTTTAGCAAAAAATAAGTTTTACCGAAAATAAATTTATAACAGATATAGATAGATGATAATATGAAAAAACAATACCTCGTAATACTTATATTCTTTTTAACAATACCCGCAGCGCTTCAATCAAGAGAATTTCTGAATACGGTAGTGCACCTCAATTTTGGCGGGATGTATACATTTTCTACAAAAGGGGATATTCTCGATAGCGAAAATGATGAGATAAAAAGCAAAATCGCAGACAGCTCAAATGTAAGCCATTATGAAACGGCCTATTGCGCGACTCTTGATATTGTTCCAACCAGTCCTTTTATACTAGGGATGGAAGAACATGCCATAAAGTTTGGAGTGAGGGGATCATATCGGCTTCACTATCTCCAGCAGAGAGTTACAGCCGGTACTGAAATTGGAGACCAGGTTATGGATTACAGGTCATGGATGATCGGACCTGTTGTTCATTATGCGCCTTTTATTGAACCTTCTGATTTGAATGAAGATTATACTGCAAGCGGCGGATTTACTTTTTACGCTCTTTATGGAAGGATTAACGGAAATTTAACCGCATTTCCTTCTGTTAGAGAAAGCGGTGCTGCTGTTGGTGATTATAGTACTAAAGTCACCGGCTATAAAATTGATGTAGGCGTTGGAGCAGAGATTGCGTTATGTTCTTTAAATGTTGGTGTGAACGTTTATTATTCCTACATCAATCTCAACATGAAGGATGAGATATACTCTGATCTGGGGAAGAATGGCTACCTGAAAGAGGGATGCCTTGAAATCTATGTCGGAATTCCAATAGAATCATTTATAGAACCTCTTATTCCAAAATTCTAGTCTTTCAGCCATATAAGTAATTCTGCATGCTATACCCGTAAAAACGGGTATCCATTCTTTATAAAATAAAGTTATAACAAGGAATCCGGAACTTCGTCAATTTCTCAATAAGGGAATGAAGCGGGTTTACTTCGTTATTTTTGAATAAGCGAACTGATTTTTTTTGCCCGGCATAATTCAGGATTTTTTATATAATCATCAAGCGAGACTTTATTTTCATAGCACTCTTCTTTCAGATATTTCAGTATCGACAGGAAAGTTTCTTTTTCAACGAATCCCGGAATAGTTGTTACAGGTTTTTTCTTATTATCAAGGAAAAGTGTTGTTGGAAATCCATTCGAACCTGTATACGCCATCAATTTGGAGGGAGGTATTTTTTGACCCATAAGTTCAATTGTTTCATTATCCTTTTCCGGATTAACTCTCATGCTGATAAAGTTTTCGTTCATGTATCGTGATACTTCCGGATCGCTGAATACTTCAGAATCCATTTTCTTGCAGTAAATACACCATTCAGTATAAAAAAACATCAGGACAGGTTTTTTCTGAATCTTTGCATTTTCCAGTCCGCCTGATATTTTTTCCCATCTGACAGCTGCGTCACTGTTTTTCGCGGAAACTTTATCATTACTGTTTTCTTTACATGAAAAACAGCTTATCAGCAGGATTAGAAACATTGTGAAAATATACTTTATTTTATTAGACATTGTTTCCTCCATAATATTACCCGGATTATTGATAGTACACATTAAAACACGTGACTCATGAAAGTAAAGTGATTATTTTGGTTTGTGTGGGATCAGATTCATCCGGGCATATTTTTTATATTCTAATAAATACGGAAATTTGATGTTTAACAGGTTACTATATTTGCTAAACATTGAAATTTAATTAAGCCGATAAAATCGGTATAAAATTAATTTTATCCCTTGACTCGGGCAGTAATGTTGTTTTTTTAATTCAATAAATCAGACTATTGTAATTGCATCTTAAATTTAGTTGAGAGCAGATGTTCTTTATAACGTTCAGCCCCCGCATTCCCGGAGGGGGCAATGATATGGTTATTGGAATTTAATTATTTGCATTAAGATTTTGCTTTGCCCCATCCAAGGGTGCGGGGCTGACTTTAAATAACGGAACTTACGGAGAAAAATATGCCGGTAACATTAGATGAACTTAAACTGATAGCACGGACTGTTCGTACACTTTCAATGGATATGGTGCAGAAGGCTAATTCGGGCCATCCCGGTATGCCCATGGGGTGTGCTGATATTGCATCAGTACTCTGGACAAAAATAATGAATTACAACAGTGAAGATACTTTGTGGGCGAACAGGGACAGATTTATTCTCTCTGCGGGACATGGTTCAGCCCTTCTCTATTCAATGCTGCACCTTTCCGGTTACGGGATTACAATAGATGATCTTAAAAAATTCAGACAGATGGGGAGCCTGACTCCGGGGCATCCTGAATTTAAACATACACCCGGTGTTGAAACTACGACAGGACCGCTGGGCCAGGGTTTTGCGAATGGAGTCGGTATGGCTATTGCCGAGAAGCTTCTTATCGAAGAGTTCGGCGACGTCATTGATCATTATATATACTCAATCGGCGGCGACGGGTGTATGATGGAGGGAGTGACTTCTGAGGCGGCATCTCTTGCCGGGCATCTGAAGCTGGGAAATCTTATTTATATTTATGACTCCAACAGGATTACAATCGAGGGCTCAACTGATCTTGCATTCACAGAAAACGTTAAAGCAAGATTTGAGTCGTATAACTGGCATGTACAGGAAATTGACGGACACAATTTCGGTGAAATTGAAACATCAATACTTGAAGCACAAAAAGTTAAGGATAAACCATCTCTTATAATAGCGAAAACTGTTATTGCAAAAGGAAGCGCCTGTATGGAGGGGAGTGAGGAATCTCATGGTGCTCCACTCGGTGAAAAAGAAATAAAAGCATCGAAAGAAAAACTGGGATGCAACAGTGAAATAAACTTTGATGTACCGGAAGAAGTTTACTCGATTTTTCAGAGAGTAAAAAATGAGAAAAAGAAAACATATGATTCATGGCAGATGAAATTTAATTCAAAAGTTAAAGATGAACTTAAGGAAAAATGGAACAAATTCTTCAGCAAACCCGATATCGAAAAGCTGAGAAATGTCCTTCCTGTGTTTGAGAAAGGTTCCAAAATAGCAACCAGGGCAGCCGGAGGCAAGGTGCTTGAAGTTTTATATAAAGAGCTTCCGAATTTTATGGGAGGTTCGGCAGACCTTGCTCCGAGTAACAAGACAATGGTTAAAAATATCAGTGAAAGCGGACCCGGGAAAGCAGGAAGAATAATTCATTACGGAGTTAGAGAAAACGCAATGGGTTCGATTCAGAACGGAATTGCATATTATGGCGGATTTATCAACTTCTCAGCGACATTTTTTGTATTTATGGATTACATGCGGCCGGCAGTAAGGCTTGCGGCACTTTCCGGGCTTCAGTCAATATATGTATTTACTCACGATTCGATATTTGTCGGAGAGGACGGCCCCACACATCAGCCGGTTGAGCATCTGGCAGTATCGCGCGCAATTCCTAATCTGAATGTTATCCGGCCTTGCGATGCTGAAGAAACAGTCGAAGCATGGATCTCGGCAATATCGAGGGACAATGGACCGACTTTGATTGCACTCTCGAGGCAGAATCTTCCGGTTATTGAAAAAACAGGTAAATACTCTGCAAGAGACCTTGCGAAGGGAGGTTACATTATATATGATCATGATGCTCCCGACCTGGTTATTCTTTCTACGGGGTCTGAAATTCATTTATCTATCGACGCTGCAAAACGGCTTTTAACCGAGAAGGGGCTCAAAGCCAGAGTCGTATCTCTGCCATGCTGGGAACTTTTTGATAAACAGAGTGAAGCATATAAAAAAGAGATTCTTGGTTCAGTGAGCCGAAGAGTTGTTGTTGAAGCAGGAATTAAAATGGGCTGGGAGAAATATGCCGGTGAAAATGCTCTCTTTATTACAATAGATGAGTTCGGAAGGTCAGCTCCGGAGTCCGACATCGCTGATTACTTCGGATTTACTGTGGATAAAATTTTTGACAGAATAGTTAAATACATGAACTGATTTTTCCATCAGCACTGATTTACAAACTTACTGCATTGTTCGGGAAGACTTCCCCTTTAAAAACGGGGAAGTCTTTTACTTCCGTATTCATCAAATATACGTTTATAAATAAATATACAGTTTTTAGCATTGATGTCTTCGCCATTTATGGAAGGGTGAAGCACAATGTTTTAGTACCGGAACTGTATTCAATAATTTTAGAGAGAGTTTTCCTGATATAGTTTTAGTGTCAGAAGAGCGCTGAAATCTCTAAAAAATTTAAAATCACTTTACTTAATCCGATTCATTTTTATTAATAATACCGGAAGATAGTGCATATAAACTCAAATCTTCGAGTTTATTTTCTTCCAAAATTTGTTTTTTAGATTATATTTTTTTAATACAACGATTGAATAAATATGTAATTTTTATTATAATGTTAGAATAAAAGATTAAATTAGCTTTATAATGACTGCATTTTTATTCAATTTTAATATTTAAGTTTAACGCGAATAATTTCATGCTGCTATCAAAACAGGAGAAAACTTATGGGGGATATGGGGCTAACTGAGGTTTTTTTAAATGAATCAAAAGAGATCATCGGCAATCTGGAGACAGATATAGTTACTCTTGAGGAGAATAGAGAAGATCAGGATATTATTAATAGAATTTTCAGATATTTTCATACTCTTAAAGGGAGTTCCGGAATAGCTGGATTTAATGTAATTTACGAATTTACTCATAACCTCGAAAGTCTTTTCGATAAAGTAAGGTCTGGCGATATAAAGGTCAGCAGAGATATAATTGATATTCTTCTTGATAGTATAGACTGGATAAAAGAAGAGCTTTTCAGTGAAAGTGATGTAGATGATTCGGGAAGGATTCAGGCCGAGCTTACAGAGAGGATAAATGAATGCATGGGATTTACGCCTAAAGTAAGAGAGGAAAACGGTGATTTTCTTATTGAAGTGGGCGCTTATTCCGGAGTAGGTTCAAGTGAAAGATATTTCAAGGTAATTGCGGATTTTAAAGATGATATTTTCAGTAACGGAATAGATCCCCTGATGGTTATTGAAGATCTTAGCAACCTGGGAGAAGTAATGATCTCCAATGTTGATCAGAAAAGAATACCTGATTTTTATAAAATGGATCCTGAAAAGTGCTATCTGTCGTGGGAAATTATTCTTAAAACCACTTATGATGAGATGAAATTACGTGATGTTTTTATATTCGTGATGGATGATAATAATGTTGAGATTGAAAATGTAACAGATAAATACGCTGAAGTTAAAGAGCATGGACTCCTCACAGAAAAGAAACTTGGTGAAATACTTATAGAAATGGGTATTATCAGTGATGCTGATCTCGAAGAGATAGTGAAGCTTCAGAGCAACCAGAATTTTAAAATCGGAGATATAATTGTCCAGAAGGGCCTCGCTTCATCGAAACAGGTTGATGAAGCTCTCCAGGAACAGGATAAGATTAAGAAGAAACTGGAGATCAGTACTGTAAGGGTTGACTCGGCAAAACTCGACAATCTTATGAATCTTCTCGGAGAAATAGTAATCGGGCAGGCATCTCTCCATCGTGTTTCTGAAGACATGGATGAGGAGAAGGCTTCCAGTCTGAAAAATTCTCTATACGGGCTTGATAGAGTTACAAGAGAATTCCAGGAACAGATCATGTCAATAAGGATGGTTCCAATCGGTCCGACATTTGATCAGTTCAAGAGATTTGTCCGCGACACAGCCCATTCTCTCGGAAAGGAAATCAAACTGAAGGTTGAGGGCGGAGATACCGAGCTTGATAAAACTGTAATCGAAAAGATCGGCGACCCGTTGAAGCATATGATAAGGAATGCAATTGGTCATGGAATTGAAGTTGCTTCGGAAAGGACTAAAAAAGGTAAACCAACAGCAGGGACTGTTACTCTCAAGGCGTATCACCAGGAGGGAAATGTTTTTATTGATGTAATAGATGACGGGAAAGGTATAAATCTTGCTGAGGTTAAGAAAAAAGGAGTTGCACTCGGCCTTATTGCCGAGGAAGAGACTTCGAAAGAAAAGATCCTGTCTTTGATTTTTAATCCCGGTTTTTCGACTTCTGATCATGTGGGAGACCTCTCAGGCCGCGGAGTAGGGATGGATGTAGTTAAGACCAATGCTGAAGAGCTCAGAGGATCTGTCGAAGTAAAAAGTAAGGAGGGTGAAGGAACACTTATCCGGATCAAACTCCCTCTTACTCTTGCAATTATAGAAGGTATGCTCGTTAAAGTGGGCCCTTCGATTCTGATAATACCGCTTCTTTCTGTCATTGAAACTATCCAGGTTAAAAAAGATGATTACCGTACAGTTGAGGGCAAGGGTGAAGTCATTCTTGTCAGAGGTGAATATATCTCTTTAATAAGGCTTAATGTTCTATTCGGTTTAGAAGCCGGTATTACAAATCCCTGGGAGGCTCTCATTGTAATAGTTGAATCCGGCGGTGAAAGAATTGGAATAATGATTGATGACCTTATCGGTCAGCAGCAGATAGTAATAAAGAGTATCGATAATTTTATTACAACAAGCAGATCAATATCCGGCGCTACAATTCTTGGAGATGGAAAGGTCGCACTGATTATTGATATACACGGTCTTGTCGGTGAAATAAAAAACATTTAAAGGGATGAGATATGAAAGTTGATAAAGATGTCAGTGTAAAAAATATCAATAACTTCTACTTCGCATTGAGAGAAGAAGTTGAAAATAATAACCAGGTAGTAATTGATTTTTCAGACTTATCGAGAATTGATTCAGCTGCCGCCCAGGTCATTCTTGCCGCAGCAAGAAAAGTTAAAGAACTCGATAAAACTATACGTTTTGTAGGAGTATCATCAGAATTAAAAAAATTGCTAAAACTTGCCGGAATAAAATTACAGTAATTACTAGGGGGAAGACGTAAATGAGTAAGTATATAATGGTCATTGATGATTCACCAACCATAAGAGTCAGTGTGGAACTGGCATTGAAGCAGCTTGGCCTTATGATAAAACAGGCGGAGAACGGCCAGG
>Ga0209099_1004420_pt1 | contig 10696 bp, 8 predicted proteins | sample AD_JPNHW2_MetaG_FD_184430 | JGI IMG/M metagenome (GOLD analysis project Ga0209099, IMG submission 184430) | Active sludge microbial communities of municipal wastewater-treating anaerobic digesters from Japan - AD_JPNHW2_MetaG (SPAdes) (version 2) | ecosystem: Engineered > Bioreactor > Anaerobic >...
TTCTTTTTATTAAGCAGAATCGTGATGATCTCCACAAGCCGCTCTAATTTCATAAGGTTCACCTCATTTATTACTGACAGGTTTTTGTCAGGTTTGAGACAGAGAACAGAATCTAAATTAAAAGATATGGCTCAGGCCGCCGTAGTTAAAACTGATCGGTTTGATGCCGTTGACAAAACGGATCATGTAGGTTTTGGTCTTTTCGTCCACAACCTCGATCACGCCCTCGCCGAATACCTTGTGCATCATCTGGTCGCCGACCTTGTAAATCACTTCGGTTATCTTATCGAACGCCCGAACCTGAACGGCGCTCTGTTCCTTGATCTCATCGGGGATTTCGCCGATGATCTCAAGATATTTCGGATCGATGTCAAACAGAAACCGGGACGGGACTTTGGAAAAACCCTTGACTCCGAACCCCTCGCTCTCGGTCAGATAAAGATGCTTTTTGGCGCGGGTGACGCCGACAAAACACAGCCGCCGTTCTTCCTCCAGCGCTTCGGTCTTGCGGTCCTCGAGCGCCCTCGCCGACGGGAAAATGCCCTCGGTGAGCCCGACCAAAAAGACGCTGTCAAACTCGAGTCCCTTTGCGGTGTGCATGGTCATAATCCGAACGCAGTCGGTCTTGTCTTCGATGTCGCTGTCGCGCAGCAAGGTAATGTTATGCAAAAAGGTCACGAGCGGCAGATGCTCGCCGAATTCGGTCTCCTGCGTCACGATACTGCGAAGCAATTCGGTGACGTTGTCGAGCCGCTCGATGTCGCCGCTCTCGCGGATATACAGCTCATATCCCGTATCTTTAATGATCTTTTGCAACAGTTCCGATACCGGCAGAACCTCGGCATCCTGTTTCAGTTTTTCAATCGCCGCGATGAATTCTTTCGCTTTGCAGCCGCCCATCGATTCGGACTCGCAGAGTTCTTTAAGCGCGTTATAGAGCGAGATTTTCCGGTTATTCGCGTGGTTTTTAATGACTTCAAGCTTCATCTTGCCGATTTTGCGCCGGGGCATGTTGATGATGCGCATAAACGAGAGGTCGTCTTCGCTGTTGGAGACGAGGCGCATATACGAAAGCACGTCTTTGATCTCGGCGCGCTCGTAAAACCCGACGCCGCCGTAGACGACATAGGGAATGTTGGCCTCCAAAAAGCCCTGTTCAACAAATCGGGAGACGAAATTGGAACGGTAAAGCACCGCGAAATCCGAATATTTACCGCCGCTGTCGCGATGCGCCTTGATTTTGGAGCAGATGAACCTGATCTCCTCTTTGTCGCTCTTGCCGTGAAAATACTGCACGGTCTCGCCGTCGGTTTTGTTCGTGTATAAATTCTTTTTGACGCGATAGTTGTTTTTCTCGATCAAAGAGTTGGCGACGGTTAAAATCGGCGCGGCGCTGCGGTAGTTTTCGCTCAAAACCACGTCGGTGCAGGTCGCGTTGATCCGCGTGGTGAACCAGGGGTTATTGAGCCACCCGACAAAGTCGACGAGCACTTCCATGCTCGCCCCGCGCCATTCGTAGATGTTTTGGTCGGGGTCGCCGACGACGAACAGATTGCGGTTGATCTCGGTCAGCCGCCGGATCAGTTTGAACTCTTTGACGGTGATGTCCTGAAACTCGTCCACCATAATGTAGTACAGGCGGCTCTGCCATTTTTTCAGGATGTCCGGGTGTTTGCCGAACAGATAGATCGTAAAATTGATCAGGTCAAAAAAGTCGAGCCCGAAATACTTGCGCTGCTTTTTGATGTAGCGGAAGATAATTTCATCATGGGGCTTCTGGGAGGTCAGGGTGCTGTAATCAAACGAGGAGTCGGTGAGGTAGTCGACATAGGTGAGATGGTTCTTATAATAGCGGATCTGGTCGATCATAAACTTAAAGCTCGCGGTGTCCATTCGGACGCCCATCTCGTCATAGACCTCTTCCAATATCTTTTTCTGGTCGACGTTGTCGAGCACCACAAAATTCTCCGGATAAAAGAGTTTAGAGATATCCTCACGCAAGACGCGGGTGCAGAAAGCATGTAAAGTCGCCACAAACGAAGTATCGAATTCCTCGCCCAGCATCGCCTTGATGCGGCGCTTCATCTCGTTTGCGGCTTTGTTGGTAAACGTGATGCAGAGGATGTTCGACGCCGAAATCCCCAGTTCGTCGATCAGGTAGGCATACCGGTGGGTCAGCGCCTTGGTCTTGCCGGTCCCTGCGCCCGCGATCACGCGCACATACCCCTCGGTGGCCGTCGCCGCCTTGACCTGCGCCTCGTTTAGTACTTCTAAAATCTCCTGCATATGCCGCATCCTCTCCGATTTCCCGTTTCCGTCAAAAAACGGAATGCCTGATAAAATTCGTGAAAGTTAACAACCCATACCATCAAGCCGATTATATCATAAAACAACAAACCTGACAACACTGTGTCAGGTTTGAAGAAAAATTATGTCATTCTTCGACTACTCTCAGGATGACAAAAATCGTCTCCGCCATCAAACAAAAATACCCCAGCGCACGCCGAATTTATCAATTAAATCCGCCAATAACGGACTCCATTCAGCCGACCCGGAAAAACTGATTTTTCCGCTTTCGCTGAGATTGTCGGTTATTTTTTGCACAAGTTCTTCATTGCCCTCGCCGAAATGCAGACAAAAATGCATGGAGTTGCCTGTAATTACTTCTTTTTGGTCGGATTCGGAAATCGAAAATACTTGTCCGTAAATATCCAGTTCGGCGTGGGCGATCGTTCCGTCTGCGTTGTAATGACAGCAAATGAGTTTCGCACCCAAGGCATTCAAATAAAACGGGACGGCCTGCGCGCTGTTTTTGACATATGCATGCATCATGGATCTTTTCATTGTTTTTATTCCTTTTAAATTTCTTTTCCCATAAACCGCTTCGGCGTTTTCCCGCCGTTGACCGCCCGAACGGCTTCGAGAATTTCCTCTTTTCGCGCTTCGGTGTCGGGTAAATCCGTTACCACATCGTTCAAGTCATACGGTCCGTTGCGGAAATGCCCAACCGAGATCCCGTGAATCTCGCCGTCGATGAGCAGATATTGCAATGGCTCGCGGTCGTATTCAAGATGTTCATAAAGCGGCTTGAACTGCTCTTTTAAAACGTGTTCGTTTGACTTAACCAGTATGTCGTTTCGGTGCAAAGCGTAAACACTCGCAATTGTGTTGCTCGTGTTTTCGGCATGCGCAGATAACTTTGCACAATCGGTTTTCAACAGATATCCGTTATCTGTTTCAATTAAAACATCGCCTGTGACAAGCGCCGAGACCGCGGCTTTGATCTCCTTTTCGGGCAGCTTGTAAAACGACTTCGCCATCACGGTATCAAACAAGACCAAACGATAGGCAAAACGCTGCAAGATGATTTTTAATGCCTCTGAGCGTGTGTATTTATCCGGGTCAATGTCCGGGAACATCTCGCCGAACCGGTACCAGCCCCGATCCCATTCACCGTCGTATTGATCTTCGTAGATTAAAAACGCCTCCTGCAAGCGGTGCAGAGCGGGGGTGATCTCCTTGACAAGCAGCCCGGTCTCCTCTTTCATCATCTGAATCGTCAGCGGGCCTTCACGCTCAATTAAAGTTAATAACCGCCGTTGGATTGCGGTCGGTTTCAGCAGGGGTTTTCGGTACAAAGCCATAAACAGCTCAAGGTCTTCGGGGACGATCCAGCCCAGATTTCCGCCGGAAAACCGGCCTTTGATCAGCTCGTGCCTTGCTTGTCGCACACGGTTGAAGGCGATATCGTCAAAGTCGGCGCGAAAGGTCAGCGAGGGCGGGTCGCCGAAGCCGTTCCAGTAGACGTTCTGCCCCGGCTGTAAATCGCGATATAACGTGAGGTATTCATCCTTGTTTGCGCGCCTCGAGAGAAACTGCCGTTCCATGCGCAAAGCGGTAATTTTTGAATCATTCTTCATGTCGTTGCATTTTCCTCGGCCATAAAGCCCCATAATACGCCAAATCGATCGATGAACTGCACACAGAGCGGGCTGTAGGCCGGTTCCTGCATCGGGTCGACCGTGATGCTGTCCGCTTTCAAAATGTCGTAGCAAGTCAGTAGGGCGGCCTTGCTCTCGAACATCACAATCAAATGGACGGCGCAGTCGGTGGTTCGGTTTTTATTGCCGAAGCGGTCATTCAGAAACACCGTCTGCCTGTGGATTTTCATCACGGCATGGGCGATGCGGTCGCTTACGGACTGGGACGGATCGTATTGGTGGCTGTAAATCACGCTCTCGGCTTTAGTGCCGAACGCGGTTTCATATATGGCGATGGCCTGCTTACAGTCGCTGTTAAAGTGAAGATGCGGAATCAGCATAAATTGCTCCTATAATCTTTTTATTCCTTCGCCCGGCGTTTGCATTGTTCGATGCGAGCGCCCGCGGGTTTGTCACCATGTACGGGGTCGCAGGAATATTCGGTCAACAGTTGACAGGGGAGGTCGGGGCACTGACCGCAGTGTTCGAAGCCCTTGTCCTGACAACAGGCGGCAACAGGGCATTTTCCGTGAAACGGGTTTCCGTTGGTCCCGATGCAGCCGCCGCAGCCGTGTGATTCCTTGAATCCGCAGTCGGAGCAGTGCAGCCCGCACCGGGAATCGATTTTATGATTCTTATCGTTCATTTTTTCTTTTTCTCCTAATATGTATTTTCACCAGTCGGTGAAATAGTGTCCGATCATTTTTCCGCAAGCGGTGCAGGTTTGATTGACTGCGTGTCCGCCCGCGTCCTTTTCATCAATCGGGCCGAGATGGCTCTCCGTGCCGCAGACGCGGCAGGTTTTGCAGCCGGTTTCTTTGTCCCATTCGTGGCCGATTTTACCGCAGACGGCTTGTTTGAGGTCTTGCCCCTTAACGGTATTCAGCAATTCAAGCAAAAGGGCTTGATCGGTGATTCTTTCAACTGCCGCTTTTTGAACCTTTAACTCGTTGTCTGTTTTGGCAAGTTCGGCTAAAACCGGCTGATCCGTGATCTTTTGGACGGCATTGACACGGCTCTCATAACGCTTATCGCTCTTTGCGACTGAGATATAAACCGCTTGGGCTGTCTCTTTGTCGGTCATCCGTTCGGCGGCGCGCAGACGGGTACAGCCGTCGGCGCCGCTTTGGGCGATCTCCGCAAAGATCGGCTGAGCAACTTTTTCGTCTGATATTTTCTCGGCGATTTTCAAGCGGATTTTCAAATCGGTCACAGTTTTTGCCGATTCGATCAATAAGGATTGGTCGCTCAACTGAATCAGTGCCCGCTCGTGCCAATCGCTTTTTGACTTGTCGGAAAGAACATCATAATAAACCCGCTGCGCCGCTTTTGCGTCAGTCAGTTGCCCGGCGGCGTCAAATCGCAGTTGTATCAATTCAGAGCGGGTCAGGGATAAGAGGACTCGCTCGGCAAGGGCTGTATCCGTGAGTTTGCATGCGGTATCCAACTTGATACGGTCACTCTTTGCATTCACTGCGATCTGCGCAAGCGCTTTTTGATCGGTGATCTTTTCAAGTGCGTTGATCCAGGTGCGGTCATACATACCGTTATTTCTTTTAGGGTCGGCAGAGAGGACGAGCACGATATCGCGCAGCACCTCTTGATCTGAGATTTTTTCAAGCGCGAAAGATTGGATGATACCGTTTTTGCCCGATAAAACGAGCGCGGCCAACATTTTTGTATCATTCAACCGAGAAAGCGCGGTATTGCTTACAGCTTCATTTTTATCGTTTTGAACGGCCTTTGCCAGTGCGACCGGATCGGTGATCTTATTCACCGCCGCTTCACGCACCGCAGCGTTGGGAGCGGTGAGCGCCGCTTGTTCCAACTGTTTCGGGTCGGTCAGCTTATCAATCGCCCGCAGCGCCTTTTCCCGGTCCGAACTCTCCCACGTCGGTTTAAATAATCCCATAATACCCTCCCGGCTTGATTCATTGATCATGATAAATTCGGCGCGGTCACTTTTCGGTTTTGCTGCAATACGGTTCAATACGCCGATGAGACGGTTGATTTTCATATAAATGATTTCCTCGCGCTCGAAGTCGAGTTTACCGAAATTTCATGTTTTTCATTATAGCAGAAAATTTCAGTATTTAAAATAATGAATCGGAAAAAACAAAAACAGTAAAAGACCGTTGCGCTTGGTGCTTTGCACTGGTAGAATGAAAGAAAAGGGCATCACGGAGGTTTTATGGCACTTAAAATTTATGATTTATCGGTCAACGATTTAAAAGATTATATCGGGTTTGACTCGCCGCTCCGTTTTTCGTGGAAAGTGCGAGCTTCCGAACGCGGAGAATGCCAAAAGCAAAGGCGCATTTTGGTCTCGGAGAACCGTGAAGAACTTGAAAAAAATACGGGCGAAATTTGGGACAGCGGTTGGATTTTATCGGGAGAATCTTTGTACATTTCTTATTTCGGTGAAAAATTGAAGCCGCTGACGCGTTATTATTGGCGCGTTTTATGCAAAGGAGAAGACGGCAAAGAGGTTCGGTCGGAGATTGCCTTTTTTGAAACCGCCAAACTGGACACGCCGTGGAAAGCCAAGTGGATCACCGCCGATTTTATCGATAAAGCGCCGAAGTTCGCGCAAAAAGAACAGGACGCGCTGGCGGCGCCCTATCTGCGCAAGGTCTTTTCGGTTAAGAAACCGGTTGAATGCGCACGGCTTGTCATCTGCGGACTCGGATATTTCGAGGCCTGTTTGAACGGTAAAAAAGTCGGGGACGATTTTCTTTCAACACCGCCCACCCAATATGATCTTCTCTCCTTTTACCGCGTTTACGACGTGACCGGGCAGCTCAAGACCGGGGAAAACGCGCTTGCGGCAGTGCTCGGGAACGGGTTTTACAACAGCTTCACCGACGACCCGTGGAATTCAAGCCATGCGCCCTGGCGCGGCTGGCCCCGCCTGATCGCGGAACTGCATATCATTTATTCGGACGGCACCAAGACCATGATCCCGACCGACGGCAGCTGGAAATCGGACAGAGGACCGATCTTTTTCAACGGCATCCGCCACGGCGAGCATTATGACGCCCGTCTCGAACAACCCGGCTGGAATGATGCCGGCTTCAACGATTCCGCCTGGCAGCCGGCGCGGCTGATGAGAAGTCCCGGCGGCGTATTAAAAGCGATGGAGATGGAGCCGATCCGCATCTGCGAACGGTTTCCTGCGGTCGATCTCTGGCAGACGCCCGACGGCTGGGTCTTTGACGTGGGGCAAAATCAGGGGGGCATCGGCGCGTTTGTTTTCAGGGGAAAGGCGGGTACCGGGATCACAATCCGCTATTCCGACCTTCTGACGCCCGACAGGCGGCTGACCCACAAGCAGCTCGATGTATTTATCAAAAATTACTGCTTCCAGACCGATAAATACATCAAAAAGACCGACGGAGAAGAGGTCTGGCATCCGATTTTCACCTATCACGGCTTTCAATATATCGAACTCTCGGGCATTGATTATACGCCCCAACTCTCCGATGTGACGGCGCTGACGCTTCATAACGATGTGGCCGAAAACAGCGTTTTCAATTGCTCCGATGAGGTCTTGAACAAAGTGCAGCATATGTGCCGCAGGTCTTCGACTTCGTGCATGATGGGGATTTTCGCAAGCGATACCCACCGCGAAAAAAGCGCCTGGACGGGCGACGGCTCGCTGTCTTCCGAACAGCTTACCATCAACTTCGGAGCAAAAGCGTTTTTGAGTAAATGGCTGGGTGACATTCGCCGTGCACAGCGTATTGACGGTCTGATTCCCTGCATCGCCCCGACTGCCGGTTGGGGCTATAACAGCATGAACGGGCCCGACTGGTCGTCCGCAATCGTCGACATCCCGTGGAATCTGTATGTTGCATCCGGCGATATGCAGGTGCTGTATGAAAATTACGAGGCGATCCAAAAACATTTTGCTTTTATGGAGCATATGGCGACCGATGATATCGTGCATTACGGCCTCGGCGACTGGTGTCCGCCGTTCGAGGGCGAGGCCGTCACCGTCAACATGAGCAATTTCAAATGCCCGACCGAAGTCACCGATACGGCTTATTATCACACGGCGGCGAGGCGCCTTTGGCAGATGGCGGAGATTTTAGGCAACAAGCGCGACGCGCTGCATTATCAAAAACGCGCAAAAGAGATTAAAAAGGCCTTCCGGGACGCGTTTTATGATTCAAAAAACGATCTGGTCACGGGGAATTGTCAGACCTCGACCGGCGTGATGATTTACCACGGTTTCGCCGAACCGGAGGAGCTTCCCGGCCTGTATGCCCGGCTGCTGACTCAAATCGACGAGCAGAACGGCCATCTCGACTTCGGCGTTTTGGGAAATAAGGCCGTCATGCATGCGCTCGGCGCGGGCGGGCTTGGTGAGGTCGGTATCAAAATGCTGCTTCAACCCGATTTCCCGAGCGTGCGCAGATGGGTCGAGTTAAACGCCAACACCCTCTGGGAGTGCTGGAACGGCGGCGGTTCGCACAACCACCACATGTTCAGCGACCTCTCCGCGTTTTTTTATCAATACATCGCCGGAATCAGCGCCGACGAAAACGAACCGGGCTATGCGCATATCATGGCCAGACCCGCATTGACCTCGGGCCTTTCGGGCGCGCGCTGCGAGATCTCGACGGTGCGCGGTACGGTCGGCTGCCGTTTTCTTATCGCAAACGGCGCATTCATCGTCGAGCTGGACATTCCGTCCGCTTGCCGCGCGACGTTGTATCTGCCGGATTGCCGCGATCTGACCGAAAGCGGTGTAAAAGCCGAAGAGGCCGATGGCGTTCAAATGCACAGCGAAAATAATAAACCGGTTATAGAACTGGTTTGCGGCAGTTATCGAATTGAGGGGAAGTTGCTGTAGGAACATCCGGCATATGTGTTAAGCGGATATTATCTTGTAGGGTGGGATGACCACATCTCGTCCTACTAATTTTCACGCATTTTCCAACATCAACCGCAGATTGCGCGGAATGCACTTTAATTCGTCGCCGTTGTCGTAAATCCACAGTTTCTCTTTAATCATATCAGGGTAATCTTTAAATGAAGCACTACGGAGCATGGTCTCGGTTTCGTCTTCCGAAAACTCGATTTTCTCAACATTCGCAAGACGCTTTTGATTCATCGGGCAGACGTCCTGACATTTGGTGCACTCGAGCAGCCGATGATGCGCCGATTTCGGCACCCATTCGGGAATATCAAGATCGTCGCGAGCATTGACGTTCGCAAGGCAAATTTCGTTGTCGATCAAATAGCGGTCGGGCAAAATGGCCTTGGTCGGACAATTTGCGATGCACTTTCCGCAGGTATCGCACAACTCCATGGTGACGGCTTCGCGCCAGGAATAGCCCTCAGCGGGCAGGTCGGCGGCATAGGAATTCAATTTGATCAAGCTGCCCCAATCGCCGCAATAGGTGATGTTGCTGCGCCCGTATTCGCATAAACCCGCGCAGACCGCAAGCCGCTTTTGCGGCATCCACGAAAAGGGCTTGAGATGAAAACCGCGCTGTTCAAAGAGCGCTTTTAAAGCGTCGTCCCGTTCGGCCGTATGTAAAAACCCGTCGTCCGCAATGCAGGAAACCGTTTTTCCCCGATAGCGAAAAACCAAATTGACGACCCTTTGCGGCCACACTGCGACGACAACGGATTTGACCTCGAAATCAACCTCCGGGGTATAGACATATTTCTTTTCGATGATCCATTTCTGAAACCCGTTGATCGCATTATCGGCAGCGACTTTATTGATGTCCGCTTTCAGTTCCGCCATTTTGCCGATCGGGATGACTTCGATTTTGATGTCGCTTTCAAGAGCGGCTTTTTTGATGTCGTCAACCATGTGTACCTCCAGTCATATTATCACTTAAAACGATATTAAGGTTTCGCCCAGCCCCGGGAGCAGTCGACGGCTTTTTTCCAACCTTTTAATAGTTCTTGTTGACAGTCGCACGACATTTTCGGCTCGAAAGTGCGTTCCCGTTTCCAATTCTTTTCGATTTCGTATTTGCTCTCCCAATAGCCGACCGCAAGCCCCGCGAGATAGGCCGCGCCCATTGCGGTGGTCTCGATGCAGGCGGGGCGGTGAACCGGTGCGCCGATGACGTCGGCCTGAAACTGCATTAAAAAGTTGTTCGCCGATGCGCCGCCGTCGACACGCAGCGAACGCAGGGTCTTGCCGCAGTCCTGCGCCATTGCCGAAATCACGTCGCCGGTCTGGTAGGCGATGGATTCGAGCGTCGCGCGGATGATGTGTTCGCGGGTGACACCCCTGGTCAGCCCGACGATGCAGCCGCGGGCGTACGGGTCCCAATAGGGCGCGCCGAGCCCCACAAAGGCCGGGACGACATAACATCCGGCGGTATCGGGTACTTTGGAGGCGAAATACTCGGTATCGGCGGCATTATAGACCAGATGCAGCTCATCCCGCAGCCACTGGATGGCGGCGCCTGCGATAAAAATCGAGCCCTCGAGCGCGTATTCAACCTTGTTGTCGACGCCCCATGCAATCGTCGTGATCAGGCCGTTTTCGGAAAACACGGGTTTTTCGCCGGTGTTCATCAGCAAGAATCCGCCGGTGCCGTAGGTGTTCTTGGCTTCCCCGGCGAAAAAGCAGGTCTGCCCGAACAGCGCCGCCTGTTGATCACCCGCCGCGCCGCCGATTTGAATCGGATAGCCGAAAAAATCGGGCAGGGTCTCGCCGTAGACGCACGACGACGGCCTGACCT